>Ga0193743_1000520_pt1 | contig 30269 bp, 27 predicted proteins | sample L2c2metaG_FD_143038 | JGI IMG/M metagenome (GOLD analysis project Ga0193743, IMG submission 143038) | Soil microbial communities from a riparian zone of the East river system, Colorado, United States - L2c2 | ecosystem: Environmental > Terrestrial > Soil > Riparian zone | place: USA: East River...
AATAAGTGACCTCAATCTGAAATCTCCGTCACAGCGCTCTCAATACCCTTACTTTCAACAAACCCCGGCATCTACTCGCCGTGTTTTGGACAGCAATGCGAAAACTCCAGTTCCTCCGAAATTAGGGGCTGCCACAGAGGCAGGTCAGCTCAGTTAGGCCAGGATAGGTTGAAGCTGCAGTTTCGAGCAGAGTTCTTCAACATCTTTAACCGCGTGCAGTTCAGCCCGCCTGGTCAGGCTTTTGGAGCATCGAACTTCGGTGTCGCGAGCGGGCAGCAGCAGAACCTTCCCCGTTTGATACAGTTCGCGCTTCGACTGAATTTCTGATAGCTGATTTAGAAAAGCACAACCTCAACGCACTGGCAGCGGCATCGGCGAATCCAAAAGATAATAGCTTTCCTGTGCGCCTGTTGATAGAATCACCTACAATTCACGAGCGGTGTGCTTAAGCACTGGATTGTGGCTCGGGTGTCAGCACGGACGGCCCCTTGATCAACCGGCAGTTACAAGGAGAGAATTGAACATGGTTCCCTGTGGAATCGCTCTAAGGAGAGCGCTGGCTATTCTTGTTACGTTGTCCGCAATGGGCAGCGTTGTCTCGGCACAGTCGAGCCGCGGAAATATCTCAGGTAGTGTCCGCGATAGTTCCGGGGCCTCGATACCCAATGCGAAGGTAAAGATTACCAACGCAGCCACGAACGAGGCGTATGATTTAACGACAAATGCCGCGGGAGATTATACGGCGGCGGATGTCCCGGTGGGTACTTATTCTGTTAGCGCGCAGAAAGAGGGCTTTGGCCAATCACAGCTCAATGGGTTGACTGTCAACTCGGCAGCGACTGTGCGAGCGGATATGACCATGCAGGTGGGGCAGTCGCGGCAAACGATTGAGGTGCAGGCCGACGCAGTGCAGGTTAACTCAGAAGATTCGCAGATGGCCGTGACCGTCAACCAGACGCTAGTGAACGACCTTCCCCTGGTGGTTGCCGGAACGGTACGAAGCCCGTTTGATCTGGCGTCACTCACGCCGGAGGCGAAGAACACCGGAAGCTCGGAAGGCTTTGCGCTGGGCGGCGGCCAGGCGGATAGCTACCAGGCAACGCTCGACGGCGTTTCGATTAACACCTCGCGGGCGCTCCAAAAAAACTGGGTGACTTCGAATGCGCCATCGGTGGAAGCGATCACTCAATTTACCGTTGACACGAACGGATTCAAAGCCGAATTTGGGCATGCCGGCGGCGGCGTGATGATGTTTGTCGCGAAATCAGGCACGAATGAATTCCACGGCTCGGCCTACGAGTTCATACGCAACACGGACTTCGATGCCAATGACTGGTTTAGCAACCGGGCAGGCAAAGCGCGTCAAATATACAAGCAGAATGATTTTGGATTCACCGTGGGCGGCCCGGTTTGGATTCCGAAAGTGTATCGCGGCAAAAATAAGACCTTCTTCTTTTTTTCATACGAAGGATTTCGCAATCGTAATGGCGCCACAAACGCGACGGCAACCGTGCCCACTGCGGAGATGTACAACGGCGATTTCAGCAAATGGGTGAACTCAGCGGGAGCGGTGATCCCGATTTACAATCCAACCACGCAGGTTCTGAATGCCAATGGATCCTACACTCGCGCGGCTTATGCCGGAAACCAAATTCCGGTATCTTCTTTCAATTCCGCGTCCCTTCAAGCCCTGAAGGTGTTTCAAGGTAGCGGCGTGCTGCGGCCGAATAATGGCGCGGCGCCCGGCACCCTTGGCTATGTCAACAATAACTACATCATCAGCAATGGGACCAGCGTGCAACCTGTGAACAAATGGAGCATCAAGGGCGACCATATGTTCAACGAAAAACATCGCATCTCGGGTTACTACGGCTATGACCGCGAAGCCATCACTGCGGGTCCTGACGGGCCGGCGACTCTTCCCGGTCTTTACTCGAATTACAACGATGCGCACCAGAATGCAGATGTGGTGCGGTTCAGTTGGGATTGGACGATGAGCCCGACTAAGTTCAATCACTTCTATGCGGGCGGCAATAACTGGCGGCAAGACCACAAGCCCCCGCAGGAGTACATCGGAAATTGGAAAGATAAGTTTTGTCTGGGCAATGTTCCCAACTGCGACGAAAACCTGGTGAACTTGTTTTCCGGCGGCAACGGCAATACCTATTCCACATGGGGCGGCCAAGCGGATAACGGTTCAGAAAATACCATCTATTCGTACAACGACGACTTTACCTGGATCAAGGGCGCGCATACGTTCAAGTTCGGCGGACAATTTCAGGTCAATCACTACAACGGGTTTGGACGGCAGTGTGAAGCCGGGTGCGTGGGCTTCAGTTACACGGAAACCGGCGTTCCCGGCTTGACTGATCCAACGCAAGGCGGCAACGCATTTGCATCCTTCCTACTCGGCTATGCCGACTCCGCGTCGATTGATACGCCGCGCTTCATAGGGCAACAGTTCCCTTATTTTGCGGGCTTCGCGCAAGACGACTGGCATGTGAACCGCAAGCTGGTGTTGAATTTGGGATTGCGGTGGGAAACGAATTTGCCGCCGACCGGGCTAGACGACCGGTGGAGCGACTTTTCACCCACTACGCCCAACCCAGCCGCTGGCGGAATTCCCGGCGCAGTGATCTTCGCTGGATCAGGACCCGGGCGGCAGGGCTCACGGACCCTTGCGGGTTCCTATTTCGGCGCGTTTGGTCCGCACATCGGATTTGCCTACTCGTACGACCAGAAAACGGTATTTCGCGGATCCCATGCCCGCTCCTATGCGCCCTTAATGGCCGTCGGCGGGTCGGCGCACAACATGGGATTCACACTGACGGACAGCCGTTCGAATCCGAACAACGGTATTTCGCCGCTATTTCTGTTCAATGAGGGCTTTCCCGCTTACACTGCGCCGCCGTTCATCAATCCTTCTGTCTCGAACGGGACGACTGTTACCTGGTGGCAAGGCCAAGAGACGACTCACCCGCCCACAACCGACAACTTCAACTTTTCAATCCAACGGCAGCTCAGTTCCAGCATGCTGGTGGAAGCTGCTTACAACGGCGTCGTGGGCTCTCATTTACAGGCGCAATTGCTTGACTACAACCAAGACAATCCGGCACTGCTGACTGCCTTTGGAAGCGTCCAGCAGAGCACGGCTGTGCTGAACAGCCAAGTCGGATCCACGCTGGCGAATCAGTACGGGATTGCCGCTCCGTATCCTGGATTCAAAGGCACTGTGAAGCAGGCTCTGCGGCCCTTTCCGCAATACACTCTGGTTGACACCTACGGGGGCCAGGGTGATCATAGCGGTCACTCCACCTATCATTCGGGCATGATCCGGTTTGAAAAGCGGACAGGCGGCGGACTTACTATTCAGACGTCTTACGTCTTCTCGAAAATTTTGACGGATGCCGACAGCTATTGGGGCAATGCGATCGGCGGCAACCTTAGCAACCTGAACGGCGGCGGCGGTTGCTGCCTGGCGGCGGATCAATACAATCGCGGATTGGAAAAGTCGATAGGCGAGTTTGATGTCACGCACAATTTCAAGGCGGGCGTGGTTTATCAGATTCCCTTTGGAAAGGGCAGACGTTACCTGACACACGGGGCGGCGTCGTGGATCCTTGGTAACTGGGGTATTAATGGCGTGCTTACCTACGCGAGCGGATTGCCGGTAGGAATCACGTCCTCGTACATTCTGCCGCTTTACGGCGCGACCAACGGACGTAGTACCCCTTATGCAACGTCCTATACCGGCTGGCAACCGAACTGGAATGGCAATTTCGACCCCACGGTGGATGCGTTTGTGGGTCCCTATTGCAGTTCGACATCGTCTGCCTGCAGCGGGCCATTCCCCAATCAGGGCTCAACTACGCAGAACAATGGATTCGGAAATGTGACGCGCTATAACCCTAAGGTGCGCCAGTTCCCGAATCTCAACGAGAACATTGCCGTCGCCCGGAGCTTTCCCATCAAAGAAAGCATACGGGTGGAGTTTCGCGCCGAAGCGTTCAATGTGTTCAATCGGGTTCGTTTCGGGACGGGCAATCTCCAATTGCAAGATCAGAACTTTGGACGGCTGACGAGCAGCAGCGATCTTCTGAATTCGCCCCGGCAGTTACAACTGGCGCTCAAGCTTTATTTTTGACGCGAGCGCCCATGCGGACTAGGCGGTGTGACGACTAAGGTTTATGCGAATCTATTTTGGATCTTCCGCACTTTCGGTGCAGGGCGCAGGACAAAACTTGACACGTTCGATAAGTTGAAGAGGTGAGCCAACCTATTGATCTTGTTTAGGAATTCGCTGCCAGCGCAGGGGCAATTGATTCTGCTAGCTGCAGAGGAAACGACCGACGGCGTTGTTTTTTGAGTGCGCGCCAAGCACGCGCCGTGCTGTCCCGCCTGTTCCAAATCGCGAGTGTCGTAACATAGCCGATACGTCAAGCGAATGCGCGACTTGCCGTGGCAGGGAAGGCAAGTTGAGATTCATCTGCAGACGCGACGCTTTCGGTGTCCAAACGCGGAATGCGAACAGAAGAATTTTGCGGAACGTTTGCCTGCCGTGGCGGATCCGAAGGCGCGGCGGACTACGCGGCTGTGCGAGATCGTGGGCTTGGTCGGGTATGCTCTCGGCGGATTGCCCGGCGAGCGACTTCTCAAAACGGCTAGGAATCAAGAGTAGCGACGACGCCGTGTTGCGCCGCGTCAAAACACGAGGCCGCGAAGCCAGCCAACCGGCAGTGCGAGTGTTGAGCGTTGATGATTGGGCGTGGCGCAAGAAGCAGCGCTACGGGACGATGCTGCTGGGCTTGGAGCGGTCACAGGTGATTGACCTGCTTCCGGTGCGATCCGCCGACAGCTTTGCCCATTGGCTTGGTTTGCATCCAGAGGTTGAAATGATCACCCGAGATCGGTCCAGCTTGTATGCGGATGGAGGACGGCAGGGCGCACCTTCTGCTGTTCAAATCACCGACCGTTACCACCTGGTTTCCAACCTGAGTGAAGCGGTGGAGCGCGACATCCAGCAATTGCAGATCGACGCGCGAAAGCAGTTGGCGCAAAGCGAAACGCGCGAACCAGGAAAGACAAATAGAGTAACGTTTGATCGAAGCGCGGCACCAGAGATGCCGGCAAGGTCAGACTCAACTACAAACCGCGGAGAAGATCGGCATCGGCGCAGACACCTGGCCCGTTGGTTGAATGCGCCGCCGTTTCCAGAGCGCCGGATTCGAAGTGACCGGCGGCGGGATCAGAAGCTCTTCCTGCAGAGGCGCGAGCGTGGACTGCAGCCATCCTTGACTCGAACCCATTACTCCGCCGGCTGCATGTCCGCGCTACTCAACATGCCGCCACAAACACTGTCGGCGACACAGAAGAGACATTGGGACGCGTTCCTGCGCGCTTTTGCCCAGTTTGCAAGCACGCTTCGCCGTGATCTGGAAGCGGTCAAACTGTCGATCACTAAGCCCTGGAGCAACGGTCCCATCGAGGGGCATATCAACAGGCTGAAGGCGATCAAGCGGCAGATGTACGGACGGGCAGGGTTCGAACTTCTCAAAGCGCGTGTGCTGCCTTGGGAGACCTCAAACGCCGCTTAGTCTGCACCGAAAGTGCGGAAGATCCGATTAAAAGTGCAGCGCGACACCGTGGATCCGAACACTGTTGAGATGGGAGTCGGTCCAGTCAAAGGCTATCTGGAGTGCATAGTGAAGATCGGCAATCGTCTGATCGGAGCGAATTAGAAGCCGGCGCCAGACACTGGATGGATTTTGAACCGAGTCACGCCACGCTACGGCTGATGAGCATGAACAATGAGTTCAACTTTCGCTGGAAAAATCCAGTCAAGGTTCGTTCCTGTCAGTACTTGAACAACCTTGTGGAGCAGAATCACCGTCGCATAAAATTCCGAACGAACCGATGCTCGAATTCAAATCGTTCTACAATGCACGACGAGTGCTAATTGGCATTGTGAGTTGGTCAAGAAGATCCTCGAAGGTCAATATCGAGTGCCTGCTAGGTTCGGCCCAAACTTGCATTCCGTTTTGGAGTAAAGTTCTTGCCAGCTCCCTCTAGCTGCAACAGAACCGGCTTCGGGCTGTTCCCTTGAGTGACTCCACAGCTTCTGCGAGGATGGTGTAGGAACGAAGCCGGTCCGGGTAGCTGTAAGTCTCCGACCAGAAGATCAATTCATCGGCGCCGGTCTGCTGAACCAGGGATTGGATAGCAGTGCCTACTGTCTTTCTACCTCCCACAATGGCTGAATGCATTCTTTCCTCTACCGTCTGCTTTTCACTTTCGGACCAGAGTTCGTCCGTGCTCTCCACCGGCGGAAGAAGTCTGTCTTGGGTTTGATTCGCATCTGCTCTGCTCCTCACCGCCGCTAAATATAATTGCTGCACGGAAGTAAAGGACTTCTGTGCTTCCTCATTGGTCTCCGCTGCAAACGCAGAGATCGCAATCATCACATAGGGCTGCTTCAGCGTTTCTGACGGGCGAAAATGCTGGCGATAGAGATTTACCGATGACTCTAGGTTCTGCGAAGCGATGTGTGCCGCGAAGGCGAACGGCAGGCCGAGTTCACCCGCTAATTGAGCACTATACCCACTTGAGCTCAATAGATACACAGGCACATTTGTGCCTTGTCCCGGACCAGATTTCACTTCTTGGTTTTCCTGAGCGGGCCCCAGATAACGCTGAAGCTCTGCCAACCACTCTGGAAAGTTATCGCCCGTAACCTTCGGGTCACGCCGCAAGACCTTCTTCATCATCTCTTCTTGCGCAGAGCTGGAACCGGCAGCCCGTCCCAAACCTAAATCAATACGGCCGGGATAAATAGATTCCAAAGTGCCAAACTGCTCGGCAATCACGAGCGGCGCATGGTTCAGGAGCATTACTCCACCCGCGCCTACGCGAATCGACTGTGTGGCCCCGGCAATATAACCTATTGGGACCGCCGGGGCACAGGACGCAAAAAGAGCTACGTTATGGTGCTCCGGAACCCAAAAGCGATGATAGCCAAGCGTTTCGACGTGTTGCGCCAGTTCGACAGAACGAGCAATCGCTTCACTGGGGGTTTTCTCCTGCCGCACTGCGACAAGGTCAAAAACTGAGATGACAGGGGTCTTCATTGTCCGGGTCCTTATATGGTTAGAGTGCGGTTCAGATAGTCGCGTGTCACTGGCAGCGACACGGGCGCAAATCCGCCGTCCTGCCGATGTCGCGAGGGGAAATCGTGATGAATGATCGCGGCGTGGCCGACAAGGACGAAATCTGCGCCCAGATCGATGGCCTGCTGCGCCTTGCGCGTTGTCCGGATGTGGCCCCCGACGCCGAGCCGCGTGCAGCCGCGGAAGATCCGCGAACCAGTCGAGCAGGCGCATCTCGCCGAACTTGACCCCGTGGCCCTCGGGCAAGAGACGCAGGGTGAGTACGAAGCCCGGCCGGCAGCGCTCGCGGATCCCGGCGATGATCGCGCGCAGAATGCGGGCCCGGTTGTCGAGCGAGCCGCCATAGACATCGCCGCGCTGATTCATCACCGGCCTCAGAAAAGAACCGAGCAGATAGCCGGGCCCGCCATGGATCTCGACACCGTCGAAGGCGGCCCGCTCGGCCCGCTCCGCCGCCGTGATGAAATCGGCGATCACCTGTTCGATCTCGCTCTCCGTTAGAGTTCGTGCCCCGGATTTCGCATGGGCCGAGGGACCGACCGGATCGGTGCCCGTGAGCGCGCTGACGGACCAGATGCCCGAGTGATAAAGCTGGATCGGGGCAATGCTGCTCTCTGCCCGGATTGCGGCAGCCAGGCGCGACAGCCCCTCGATGTGCTCGTCGCTATAGATGCCAAGCTGGCCGGCAAAGCCCTTGCCCGAAGCCTGCGCCGAGGTGACGCCGGTCATGGTGACCGCAAAGTCGCCCCTGGCGCGCATGACGCGCCAGCGGAACTCCTCCTCCGACAGACGGCCATCCTCGTAACTCTGGCAATTGGTCAGCGGCGCCAGCATGAAGCGGTTCTTCATCATGACGCCGGAGGAAAGAGTGAGAGGCGCGAAGAGATCGGCGCGGCGCGAGATCGAACACCGCAAAGGTTTCGTCAAGAAATTGCTCGAAGGCAAATCCACGGCTTTGAGCATTTTTCTGAAGAAGAAGCTCATTTAACGCCGTAGCCAACTGATCATACAGTTTTGGATCGAGGATTTGCTTCTTAGGGGAAAGGGGTGCCTGTGCTTCGGAAACTGGCCTCTTTTTTAAAAGGCAGGAAGTAATTTGACGGCATTCTGCTACCAGCGCAGTTTCGGACGCGCTTTTGCCGGCAGCACTGTGAAATCCATAGTCCAGCATGTCATCGAGGAGCTTGCCAACAACCTTATCGTCTTCAACTTCCCAAAATTTCCGCAGGCGATTTGCCTTCGAACCGCTGCTATAGTCATAGCGCGCATTGTAAATGTCAACGCCCTCCTCCGTCGCTAACCGCTATTTTGGGTACCACCTTTAGCTTCACCCGGCGTTGGTTCAGACCGGTAACGGTATTGATGATGCCCAAGCTGGCACCAAGCACCGTGCATCCTATGGTGAGAAAGTCTTTAATCGACGTTTCCATAATACGCATGATAACGGCCTTTATCATGCGTATTCACATTTGAGGATAGAAATGTTTTGAGAATCTTAACGGCCCCTTAGCGGCAGGGCTGCTTCCACGCCTGCTGCAACGCCGCCGAGCTGGTTTGGGCTGCGGCTGGCGCGCTTGTTCTAAATCCCAATGGAGTGGATCGCGCGCCAGTCGAGCTTAACCGATAGCCTACAGGGTTAGAACGAAAACTGAAATGTGACATATTGCCGCAGGTGAAAAGCTACAAATGAAAATCGTTACAGGTCTTCGCGGAGCTGTACTGCCTGCGACAAATTGCCACACTAAACTGTGAGAATGATGAAGGAAAATGAGACGAGAACTGCTGCTTTGCTTCACTCCCAAAACCGAGAGGATGCCGTCCGCGAGCTAGCACCCAGTGTGGCGTTTCCTTGGGTCGTTCGCTTGAGGTATGGGCTAGCGTTGATGGAGGTCGCGATTATCGCAGCGGCTGTAACCGCCGTACGAGCTGAAGTACCCCTATTGCTAGCCGCCAGTGTCGTCGGTCTGACCGTCATCAGCAATGTGGTGGTGCAGTGGCGCCATCAACGCCTGATGGTGTCCTTGCAAAGAGTAATTGCCGGCCTGTTTTGTCTCGACATTCTCTCCCTAACCGCCATTCTGATGTTGACGGGAGGCGCAAGCAACCCATTTAGCCTACTCTATTTGGTTCAGATCACTCTATCGGCCACAATACTCAGCAAATATTGGACATGGCTTCTGGGGCTTTTGTCCGTGCTTTGTTTTGGGACCTTGTTTTGGCTGTACTTACCGATAACGGCACTAGGAGGACATCACGCCCCCGGCAGCGAGGACCTACACCTCATTGGGATGTGGATCGGGTTCGCTGTAGCTGCATTCTTGATTGCACTTTTTAGCGGGCAGATTTCTGAAGTCCTGCGGCGGCGCGAACAGGAGTTGCGTGAATTGCAGCAACTATTGGCGAAGCGCGAAAGACTTGCGTCGCTGGCTACTCTGGCGGCCGGAGCTGCGCACGAACTGGCGACTCCGCTGGGAACCATTGCGGTCGTCGCCAAGGATTTAGAGATTTACGCGTCGGAGACCAGACCGGACAGCGCGGTCGCTGAAGATAGCCGATTGATCCGTTCTGAGGTGGAGCGATGCCGGCGCATTCTGGAGGGGATGAGCGCTCAGGGAGCCGAACTTCCAGGCGAGATGCCGGTTCAGATCGCGACCACAGAGTTGCTCGACCGCCTCAGGACCTCCCTTCCGCCTGGGCTATCCTCTCGCTTGGAAATTAGAAATGACGTGGGAGACGCTATCACGACTATTCCCATTCGTGCGGTCATTCAGTCCTTGACTGCCTTAATCAAGAACGGGGTGGAAGCGGGAACTAAGACGAACGTTAGTCTCCGGGTCAGTGGAACGGGTGGCACAGTAAGTTTCGCGGTGCATGACGACGGGGCCGGAATGAGTGAAGAGGTTTTGCAACGAATTGCCGAGCCTTTCTTCACCACCAAACCGCCCGGAAACGGAATGGGCCTCGGAACTTTCCTTGTCCGGGCTGTCGCCGAGGGGCTAGGTGGAGCCTTGCAGTTTCAGTCATCAGCACACCAAGGGACAACCGCAACATTGGAACTGCCCGCAGCGGTGATGAAAGGTGCAAGGCATATTGGAAGCAACTGAAGCATCCCTGGTCATGATCGTGGACGACGATGAAGTCTTCCGCAACCGGCTATGCAGGGCTTTCGCACAACGAAGTTGGGTTGCCCACGGCGCCTCGACTGGAAATGAGACGGTCGCCCTAACCAAGGAAATTGGACCTGATTTAGTGGTAGTTGATCTCCGGCTGTCCGGTGAGAATGGTCTTGATATCGTCAAACGGCTGCGCGAAGTGGATTCGATGGTGAAGATCATCATGTTAACAGGCTATGGAAGTATCGCGAACGCGATGAACGCCATCAAGCTTGGAGCCGACCACTACATCAGCAAGCCCGCTGATGTCGATCAGATATTAACGATTTACGAGAATTTGATTCAGGGTGAAGATATCCAGCCTGCGGAGGAGCCTGCGCCTGTGCCGTCGCTCGCTCGCGTCGAGTGGGAGCATATTCAACGCGTGCTAACAGATTGCGGAGGAAACATCTCACAGACTGCTAAGATGCTAGGTCTCCACCGCCGTTCCCTGCAAAGAAAACTGGATAAATATCCGCCGAGGCAATAGCAGGGCTGCGGCAATTTACCGCATGTTATTTGGCCTCTAGCCGTCTTAAACTGGTGCTCTGAAGACCCAAAAGAGCATTTTCGTTACATTCTTCGTGGCCACTTTGGTTGTGAACCAGGTATTGCCAGCCGCTACTCTTGAGCCTGACCAGAAACGGCGGGCCGCTTACCTCTATACGCTCTTCGTTGCACCTTGCTGTTGGAGACAATCGGTCGCAGTCCATGCGTCCGAAGCCGCATTGCATGTACGAACCGAGATCGATAGTGCGGTTCAAGCCGATCGAAGTGACGCGGAAATTAAAGAGGCCCTGATCCGGGAGTATGGTCACGGGATTCTGATGAATTCCGAAGGCATCCGGGGATTCGTAGTTTACACGGTTCCCTGTCTTGCGCTTATGGCCGGCTTATTACTGGTGCTCGCCTGGATAGGAAAAAGGCGACGATCCACTTTCGATCCAGATTTACAGCCATCCCGATAGGAAATCTCCGCCCTGCCAGAGATCGAAATTGAAGAGAATCTATTGTTGACGCGTTACCGGTAATTACGCTTAGTCAAGGTCAACCACATCGAAGCAATCGGCGGATTTTCGCGATGCGACAATTCGTCGCATTTTCAAAACCAATCCAGACAGTAACACTGAAGTGATGCGTCAAGCCGGTGCATACATTTTTCGGAACTACATAGACCTTGTACGAGCCTAATTCCCAATCCCAGCGAACCGCGTATTTTTTTCCCTTAGCACTGCTTGTATTAGCCACGATTCCACTCGCCGGCCAGACAGCTCAAGCCAGCCTCACCGGTACGCTCACTGACGAGTCTGGCGGAATTGTCCGGCAGGCCGAGCTAGATGTTCAAAGTGAGGAGACTGGGGCTAACCGTCTCACTCACTCGGATGATGCGGGCAGATACAGTTTTGAGCAACTTCTGCCCGGCGCTTACCGCCTCACGGCGAGATCGACTGGATTTCAAACCGCAGTCGGCGCCGGGATCAAACTGACGGTCGGCGGGACCACCGTCGTCGACTTTCGTCTGAAGGTCGGTGAAGTGAAGACCGAGACCGTTGTATCAGAGCCGGTGGAATTAGTTGAAACGCGTGATTCGTCGCTATCGAGTGTGATGGAGGATAAGGCTATTCGCGAACTCCCGCTCAATGGCCGGGATGTGGCTCAACTAGCGCTTCTTCAGCCAGGTGTTGCACCATCGGTCCGGAGCAACGATTCCGGCGGCGCAGGGACCAATCTGGTGATACAAGGAAGCCGCCCGGACCAAATCAGTTTCTTATTGGACGGCAGCGATGTAAACGACGCTAATAACGGCACTCCCGGCAGCGCCGCGGGAGTGATGCTCGGTGTCGACACGTTACAGGAGTTTCGCGTATTGACCAACTCTTATAGCGCGGAATATGGACGTTCCGCGGGAGGCGTCGTAACCGCCGTGACTAAATCCGGAACCAACGCCTTGCACGGTTCCCTCTTCGAGTTTCTGCGAAATAGCGACTTGGATGCGAAGAACTTTTTCGACTCGCAGACCGCCGCCATACCTCCTTTCAAGCGAAACCAATATGGCGTCGAAGTAGACGGTCCGGTTCGCAAGGACAAAACTTTTTTCCTCGGTAGTTTTGAACAACTTCGCCAGCGGCTCGGCGTAACTACCATATCGATTGTTCCCGACGCGAATGCCCGTCTCGGCATTATTCCGGGTCAACCGAAGATCACCATCAACCCGTCTGTCCCGCCCTATCTGGCTCTTATCCCTCTTCCCAACGGAAGGAACTTTGGTGACGGAACGGAACAGTTCATCACTTCCGCATCGCAGCCAACCAATGAAACGTTCTTCGCAGGTAGGCTCGATCACCGGCTATCGGATGCCACTTCGTTGTTTGCGCGATTCACCTATGACACCGCTATCAGTAGCAAACCGGACGGTTACAACTTTGTAAGCGCCGCTAGTCAGACTCTCAACCACTACCTGACGCTCGGAGGAACGCATCTGTTCGGCGAAAAACTCGTCGACACATTTCGGGTGAACTACAACCGCTCCTACTCCGCAAGCACTGTTAATTTTCTTCAGCCCGTTAGCCCCAGCTTGTCATTGGTGCCTGGACAGCCTCTCGGCTCGATCAGTGTGACAGGAAGCATCAGCTTAGGTCCAAGCCGTTTCAGTCCTTCGTTTTCGACCCTATCGCTGTATCAATTCGGCGATGATCTTGCTTGGACTAAGGGTCGCCACTCCTTGAAGATCGGCGGCGACTACCGCTTTTACATCAACCCGAAAATCAGCGGCCAATCGCAATACGGTTATTACCAATTCACATCACTAGTCAACTTCCTTACCGCCAAGCCGTCTACTGTGACTTTTGCATTGCCGTCTTCCATTCTTGCGTACCAGTGGCGTCAATCCATGACCACTTTCTATATACAGGACCGACATCCGCCTCACTTCACATCTCACGTTCAACCTCGGTGTTCGCTATGAACGTGAAAGCGTTCCCACCGAAGCAAACGGTCATTCCGCCATGATCAGGAATCCCGTTTCCGATTCCACGGGCACTGTTGGTCCTCCCTTTGTGAATCCGACCAACCTCGGCTTCGCCCCTCGTGCTGGACTTGCTTGGGATCCATTTGGCGACGGTAAGACCAGCATTCGCTCGGGAGTTGGATTATTCTACGACCCGCTCTGGAACGATTACTATGGAGCGGCAAACGGCACTCCACCGTTCTATTCGCTCGGCAGTGTCAGTAGCCCTTCGTTCCCGGACGCGTACTCGCAAATTGGAACCAAGCCTTTCGTCCTGAGTTCTCTGTCCGCTGACCAATACAAACCCAACTACCCCTACGTCCTTCAGTACAACGTGACGATTCAGCGGCAAATCGGGAGACAGGGAGTCCTTACGGCCGGGTACGCAGGCTCGCGCGGCGTTCACATCCCCAGACTTGTGGACTTCAATCAATCGCCGCAAACTATTCTGCCAAACGGGCAAATCTTCTTTCCGGCTGATTCAACGGTCCAGAACCCCAGTCTTGGCGCCCTGCGCTACACAAAGACAGACGGACTCAGCTATTACAATGCGCTGCAACTCTCTTTTCAACAGACACTCAGCCGCGGCCTCCTGTTCCGCGCGAATTATACCTATTCGAAAAATATCGACACGGATTCACTTCTGATCACTCCGGGCGGTGCCAATGACCTTCCGCAAAACCCACTCAGCCTTAAAGCTGAACGTGGCCTGTCCAATTACGACATACGCAATAATCTGGTGACTTACTTAGTGTGGGAACTTCCCCGCGCACCCGGCCCAAAAGTTCTGACCTCCGGTTGGCAGTTGAACGCAATTATAACCGTCACCTCCGGACAACCCTTCTCCGTAACCATCAGCTACGACCGTGCGCGGGCAAATGCAGGCGTGCAAAGCACCGGTGTTGAGCGGCCTAATCTTTGTCCTGCGGCGAGCAATGATCCCATTCTCGGCGGCCCGAATCAATATTTCAATCCCGCATCGTTTTGTCTGCAACCGGCCGGTTTCTACGGAAATCTTGGCCGCAACACCTTGATCGGCCCGGGCCTGCTCATGTTCAGTCCGGCACTATCCAAGCAATTTATTCTTACCGAACGCGCGCGCCTCCAATTCCGGACGGAATTTTTCAACATTCTGAACCACCCGAACCTCGCGATTCCAAGCTCGCGAACTGTTTTCACTAACTCCGGACCCGTCGCCAGCGCGGGGTTGATCACATCCACCACAACCTCGTCCCGGCAAATCCAATTTGGTCTAAAACTCTCCTTTTGAGGCCGCAATACGATGACAGCTATCGAACCGAACACCATCTCGAGACGTTTCCTGCCGGACCAAAGGACCGTCTGGCGTTGGCACTTCTATGCCGGGCTATTTTGCATTCCATTCGTGCTATGGCTTTCGGTGACCGGCGGCATTTATTTGTTTAAGCCGCAGATTGAAGCTTGGATGGACCGTCCCTATGACAGCGTCGCCGCGGCCGGCCAAACGCGCGCCACACCCGAGACTCAGGTCAAAGCGGCTCTCGCGGCAATCCCTGGGTCCAACTTGCATTTCTACGAATTGCCCCGGCATCCGGGTTCCGCAGCTCAGATTATCGTCGGCAAAGGTGAAGATGAGTTCCGTGTCTATGTCAATCCAGGGAATGCAAACGTATTGAAGATCGACAACGAAGACGAACGGCTGATGAAGCGCATTTTTCGCCTCCACGGTGAATTGATGGCGGGGGATCGTGGATCTTTGCTAGTGGAACTTGCCGCCTCTTGGACTATTGTGATGATCCTCACCGGCCTTGTTCTGTGGTGGCCGGCTAAAACAGAGCGCCTTGCAGGCATCCTATATCCTAGGCTCGGCATGAACGGGCGCATTTTCTGGCGCGATCTCCATTCGGTGACCGGCCTCTGGGTTTCCTTTTTTGCTCTTTTTCTTCTCTTCACCGGACTTCCCTGGGCGAAGAGTTGGGGAGGTTATCTCAAAAATGTCCGCGGCGTACTAAGCGCGGCTGCTGTAAGCCAGGATTGGACGACAGGCCGCTCGTCGGAAATTGCCCAACGTATGGCTCGGAACAACGGCTCGCTTGAGGATCCCATGGCCGGCCATGTTCATCCGGGCGCGCCCAAGCCTCGGTTTGGCCGCAAAGCTCGCACCCGGTCCGGCGTTGCTGCTCCTGATGCATACAGGGCGATCAATACGATTCTGCCGGCGGTTATTCCGCTAAATCTCGCCTACCCGGTTCAGATCTCGCCACCCATGCAAGTCGGTGCTCCATGGACCGCTAAATCCGATTCTCAAGATCGCACCGTTCGCGACTCTTATACCTTCGACGCCGGTACGGCCGCGATCCTGAAGCATGAAACTTTCAATGATCGTCCTCTGGCCGATCGCATCGTTAGCGTTGGTATCTCCGCGCATGAAGGTCATTTGTTCGGATGGCTGAACCAGTTGCTCGGACTATTTACGGCTGCGGGGCTTTTCCTCCTTTCCATCAGTTCCATCATTCTCTGGTGGCGGCGACGGCCAATCGGCTTACTAGGCGCGCCGCTTCGGTCGCGGAGTCCTTATATATCCAAGGCATTCATCGTGGTGATAATCGCCACTGCGATTTACCTGCCTCTGCTAGGAATCTCAATCATCGCCGTCGCCCTCACGGAAAGGCTTGTGCTACGCCGCTTGCCTGGCGTTAGCACCTGGTTAGGACTGCGACGGTTGGCCAACCCTGCCTGAATAATCTGTTCGATGCTATATAAGATTGTAATGGTCCTATATAGAGTAAATCTGGTAGGAACAAAGGATTCTTCATAAATGAAAGATCTATAGATTCCCGCCACACGTCGGGCCGCTGAAACTAGCATCCTGAAGATTATCAAAGGAAACCGCTAGCGTGGATTTGAGTAATTGGGGCCAGCGCTTGCCAAGCTCCTGCAACGCCGGCCCGAGTTAAAACCTGGACGAAATCTGATTTGCTCTTACGGCACGGCGTTGTGCCAGACTTTGCCCACCCCATCGCCGGTTGTATCGCCGGGCTTGCTGTCCTTAACCCAGGTATAAAGAGCCTTACCCTTGTATGCCCACTGCTTAGAACCATCATCCCGTGTCACCACCGTCCAGTCTCCTGTCGATGTTGGACCCGCATCCGCAGTTAATGGCGGCCAGTTCTTCGCACAGTTTCCATTGCAGGCGGACTTGCCGTCCGTGTCTTTATCGAACGTATAAAGCGTCATTCCTTTTGCATCCGCCAAGACTGTCGCACCCGCGTCTGATTTGCGCGACTGTACTCCAGCCGGCATCTGGTCGGCGGCTATGGCGCACGTGGCTAGCAGCAAAACAAAAGCCGCTCCAATGATCTTCCTTTTTTGCATGTTCCTCATTCTCCTAGTCTCTATAAATACAAAGTAGCGGCAAGCTTTGGGAATGCGGCAAATTGTCGCAGCCGCCCGGATTACGGCAAAGTACGGTGTAACGAAATGCTGCCGTCTGCTTCCCACGCCGTGAGCACTCCGCCGTCCGGCAGAGTGGCCATGGCCGGAAATGCTCCTGCCCCGGCTAACACCTCAGCCTTTCCGGAACTCCACAATATGATGCCGGACGCGCTGGACCAAATGGCATAGACTCGCCCTTGGCTTATTGCGAGCGCGAGGTCTTTCCCTGAGCCGATCTGCTTCTCTGGTTTCTCCGGCTCAGCTAAAAAAACGCCCTCATCGCGCCGCCAAAGAGTGATGATGCGGCCGCCGGATGTAGCAAGTCCGCCACCGTCCATCGGACAGGCGTTCGACTGCCAACTACCGGTTCCGAGTTTTTGCGGCTTTGCGAATATCTCGCCGTCGCGCGATTGCGTAAGGTACATGTCACGCGCGCCGGCGATCCAATTTCTCCACATCACGAGAATTTGACCATTAGCGTCGAAGGTCACTGACGGATGGCAACACTCGCAGATAGTTCTTTCTGACGACTGATAGATCAAAATATTCTTTGACCAAGTGGCGCCGGCATCATTTGATCGTGCGCCACATAACTTTGTACCTTTCTCTCCGCGTTTGTCTAGCCAGGCCGCGAACAAGCGGCCCTTGTCGTCAGCAGCTAGCGAATGTAAGCCTTCAGTAGGTGCTCCGGGTACATCGTTGATTACGGTTCCTTTGGGCCATGTCTTGCCGCCGTCTACTGAGCGCCAAACCATGAGATCTCCATCAGATGGAAGACCGTGGGCGTGTGGCCCTCCAGCCAGCTTTTTTCCGGCGACCGCGCTGATGACGATCGTTCGACCGGAGAAAGCAATCCGGGCCCGCGATGACGCGTGGGGGGAACGACTGCCGCTTCCGCCACTTTGACTGGTGCAGAGAATGTTCCGCCGGAATCATGGGACCCGCTGAAATAAATTCCTTTACCCGCACCGAACGTCAGCCCAATCAACGATTCGCTCGTTGCGATCTGCGGTTCATGGGATGGAGCATCCGGGGCCACCGGAGCTAGCCGCGTCACCAAGACCATTGCCAAAAGAGAAATGAACATGTAAAGCTCCCTGTGTCTCAGTTAAGGTGAAATCGATAGCGGACTTGCGCGTAAATCTGCCGGGGGTCGGCATAATGTGTACCACCGAAGGTGTTGGTGCACACTTCAATCACACGACTACTTTCGCAGCACCGTGTCTGCAAGATCATTTGCCGGGACCACGCCAGCACCGGTTTATGATGTTTGCCTTGTTTCTGCTTATACCGTTGACTGGGAGCCAGACAGGTCAGAAACGGGAGGGCCCAGATACGTGCGGCCCACGGTATTGGCGTTAAGGACATCAAACTGATCCAACGCAAACCGCTGGCCTTGACAAAATGCGAGTGCGAACTGCGTACCGGATCTCGGTAGATTCCTTTGGCCACTCCAACAAGCGCGGCTTAAAACACGGTGATAATTCACGAAGCGACGTTCCTGGCTGCGGCCCGTAATTCGCAAGCAACTGGTGACCGTGCGCTTGCCTGGAGCTAGCATTGCTCCTATCAGCAGTACTTGCGCCTGCTGCCAGACACGATCGGAAAACAACGGTGCAAAAGCACTCAATAGAGAAACAAACAACAAGGCAAAGGCGTCAACGCGACCACTTCCGGAGGTCAATCCCAAATTAGCCGTACCACCTTTATAAATGGCCAAAGTCGAGCTCAGGACGGCGTAGAAGGTGATCAGGATTCCTGCTGTTTGGGATGTTTTTCTGAGGTGGGCTCGATGTGCACCAGCACTTTGGCAATTTTCGGCTGCAATGCACGAATTGCGCGTTCTACCTCATGTGCGATGCGGTGGCCGTCGGTCACTGAAATGCGGCCATCTACCAAAACGTGGAGATCTACGTAATATTTGAATCCCATCTTGCGGATGAGACACTTTTCCAGACCCGCCACTCCCGGCACCGTCTTGGAAACTCGGCACACCTCTTCCCGAAGATTTGTGGGGGGCGCGGTGTCGAGCAGTTCCTGAATGGGAGGCCGCAACTGCCGTAGTCCATTGAAGAGAATGATGGGAGAGGCACAGAGGGCGGCCCAATCATCTGCTGTTGGATTTTGGCTTGCCAGCGCGATCGTGATTCCGATGAAGGCGAACGCGGACGTGATGGCGTCACTCAAGTGGTGCCACGCATCCGCCTTGACGGCCGTGCTATCGATTTCTGCTCCGATCTTGCCCACGTATCGTGACAGCACAACCTTGATGGCCACCACGCCAATCAGTACGCCCAACGTATAGGGCGCAGGTAGCCGGTGGGGCGTTCTGATCTCAAAGATACTTTGCACCGCGATGGCAACGCCGGCCCCGATCAGTGCGAGGCTTACGATGACAGCTGCAATTGGTTCAGCCTTTCCGTGTCCATAAGGGTGATTCTCGTCCGGAGGCTTGATTGCGACCCAAAGGCCCAACGCGACTACGGAAGAACTTACCACGTCGCTGAAAGATTCGATCCCATCCGCTACGAGGGCGAACGAGTGGCCGATCCCGCCGGCCAGGCATTTCACAATCGACAAAGCGAGATTGATGATTACGCCCAGGAGGGACGAGCGGATTCCTCGCTTTACCACGATTTCGGTCTGTTCCATGCTCGCTGACGTTCCTTAATCCAAACCTCGCCGAGGTCACCCTCTTTATACGACAGCGGATTCCCATGGGATTGTATTTGTGCTTTCGCGGAAAGACTTTGTTGATGCAGAAAGAGTAGCCAGCCGCCTGAAAATGATTAGCCTAGCCGCAGTTAGCTACCAGCAATGGAAATCGACCCGATCCCGGGCGAAGCGGGGCGCCGAAATGGAAATTCCTGGTGCTGCCGCAAAGATAACAGTCACCGGCATTCTCAACGAAAACGTCTACGCCGGGAGTCAATTGCCGCTTTATATGAAAAGCGTTTGGTGTGTTCCAGAAGCCGAAGCATGCGGCCTTACCGACAACTTTTCTGTCACATCGCGCGACCATGGGAACTTTGCCAAGGGATTAAAGCCATGGCTCATTTCGTTTTTGGCCCCCGGTCGGAAAACTCACCGCCACAACGACTGCGACGTCGAACTTGCCTTGCAATGGCCCGATTTGTCTCTTAATGCCGAGAGATGAATCTGAAACCCGCAATCGCGCCGGGTTCTCGCGTCTGCCACGGCGCTCTCGCGCTTGCCTCCGGGCAGGACTTTCACCTGTAAGAACACTGTCTTTGCAAGACGCACCATCGTTCTTCCTAATCGACCCTCCGCAAACGAACTGCGTAGTGAACCGAAGGAATGTCTGCGCAACGGGCTTGATGAGTTCCCAGCCGGAGCCAGAGAATCTGCCCTGGTGACGGCCACAATAGAGTTTTTGGAGTCTGGATCGGAGCCCGCTGTTCGTCTTGCAATGTTCGCATGAGTTAGCCCGTCAATGGGCCAGAGATTTATCCTGTATTAATCTTGACATTTCTATAGTGGTGAGTTGCCTCTCGCTGAACAAAACTTCTTTAGGCTTATGAGAGCCCATCGATGTGTAACGTTGTCCATGATGTTGATCACACAGGCAACCCTGTATGCAGACTCTTTGAGCCCAGAAGAGGCTGTATCGATTGCGCTCCAACGTAATCTCCTGCTCGCTGCCAGTTCTTCGCGTATCACTGCTGCTCAAGGATCTCGCCGACAGGCGGGCTTGCGGCCGAATCCACGATTATTCCTGCAGTCTGAAAACACGCGCTTCGGGGGCGCCACTCCCTTTCATTACCCGCGTGATGCGGACAACTTTGCCTATCTTTCCCAGGTGTTTGAGACCGCCGGGAAGAGAGATCGAAGGATAGAACTTGCCAGTCAGGATATTCAGTCTAACGAACTGGCGTTGTCTGGTTACAGGCTCCAACTCACCGGCAGCGTGCTCGCGTCGTATTGGGCGGCAGTCACTGCTCAGGGTCTGGAAGCTGCGCTTGCTGAGGGGGTCCAGAATCTTGAGCGAACTGTCCAATACAATAGCGACCGCGTCCGCGAAGGATCTCTTCCGGAGTCGGATTTGATTCGCATTCAACTGGAATATGGGCAGGTCGCGCTCAGCTATCAAAATGCACGTCAGGATTCCCGACGTCTAGTCTCATCCCTGTTCCGGGAAATGGGTGTTCCTGAGCAACAAGCCGTTACGCTCAGCGGCAAGCTTGAGGCGGTTCCCTCCTTCTCACTTTCCGATGTGGATCGAGCGTTAGAGCGCCGGCCCGATGTAGCAATGGCGCGTCAAGCGCTGGAGCAGGCCCGTTCGAACATGCGCCTTCAGCGGGCGAACTCCGTGCCTGATCCGGAAGTGCTGTTCGGCTACAAGCGGACGGCGGGTTTCAATACATTAATCGCCGGCGTACAGGTAAACTTACCCTTCCATAACCGAAATCAGGGGGCGATCGCTGCGGCAACTGCCAATGAAACGGGAGCGGTCGCGGCACTCGAAGGAACTCGAATGGCGGCGCGTACGGAGGTTGCAGCTCTCAAAGCAGAATATGAGCAAAAGCAGAGGATTGTTAACGAACTTCTTCCAAAAATGAGAGACCAATCGGCTGAGACAATCCGCATTGCAGATGCTGTATATCGTGAAGGAGCTTCGGACTTGCTGCGGTTACTAGACGCCCAGAAAACACGGCTTCAGACAGAAGCTCTTTATATTCATTCACTCTCCGATTATCGCCAAGCCGCATTGAATCTTCAAATCGCCTTGGGAATGCTTCCATGAAAGCTTGGCTCGGTTGCTCTGCGGCTTTGTTGATCATTAGCGGTTGTTCATCGAAATCAGTTCCTGTTCTGGCCAACTCGGCTTCCCCGAAGCGCCCGGAAAACGTCAATGTGGATACTAAGACGCAACAGCAACTCGGCATTGAAGTCCGTCCGGTGCACGCTCAGCCAATTATGGCTTCTCTGTCAGCGACTGGCCAACTCCAGCTGAATGAGGACAGGACGTGGCGTGTAGGGGCGGTGACGGAAGGCAAGTTGATTTCTCTTTCGGTGCATTTAGGTGACTACGTTAAGGCCGGACACATCCTGGCAGAGATGCACAGCCACGAAGTGCATGACTCTCGTGCGAATCGAAGCCAGGCTGTCGCTGAACTCCAGCGATCGAAGGTGCTAGCTGAACAAGCCTTGCGGGTTCGCAACCGGACGCAACGGTTGTTCGATCTAAAGGCTGCCTCCCGCGAACAACTAGAGGCGGCCGAGACGCAATACAAGAGCACGCAACTCAGCGTATCGAGTGCGGAAACAGAACGGCAAAAAACAGAACAGCATTTAACGGAATTTCTGGAAGTGCCACTTGACGACACCGCGCCGGCTGAACCAGACGCAAACGCCGACGGGATTCCGATCAGGTCGCCAGCTGCCGGAGTTGTGATGGAGCGTCTGGCGAACGTCGGGACTGTGGTATCAACGGGCGATCCCGTAATAACCGTTTCCGATCTCTCTTCTCTTTGGTTGATTGCAGCTGTCAATGAAGCAGACTTGTCCCATATTCACCAGGGTCAGGCAGTCCGGGTTTCAGTGCGCGCCTATCCCGAGCGAAGCTTCCCCGCTCGCGTCTTTCAGTTGGGCGAGCGTCTTGATCCGCAAACCAGAGCACTTCAAGTTCGAGTGCTCGTGTCCAATGCGCAAAGTTTATTGAAGCCAGATATGTTCGCCACAGTGGAATTCGCCCCGGAGAGAACACAATCTTTGATTCACATTCCTGAGTCGTCGGTCCAGGAGTGGCGCGGCAAGGCCATTGTTTTTGTACAAACGCCAGAGGGCTCATTTCTACCGAGGGAAGTGAAGACAGGCGCCCGTGTGGATCGGCAATTCGAAGTTATGGCGGGTCTTGAAGAAGGTACTCCGGTGGTTGTGAATGGTGCATTGTTACTGAAAAGCCAACTTTCAAAACGGGAAGCGAAATAACACCGAGCATGCTAAACCGTCTGATCGATTTTGCGCTTGACCATCGCGGGCTGACACTGGCCTTGCTGCTGTTCTTTCTCAGCGTAAGCGGGTACACCGCTCTTCAAATTCCGATCGATGCATTTCCTGATCTGACCAACAATCAGGTTGTGGTAATCACCGAGTGTCCGGGACTTCCCCCTACGGAAGTGGAACAACTGGTCACCTACCCTATTGAAACAGCCGTAATGGGCGTGCCACGAACAGAAAACGTTAGGTCCATATCCAAGTTAAACCTATCGGTGGTCACCATCGTTCTGGAGGATAGCGTTCCAACCTACTTTGCGCGGCAGGTAGTCAACGAGCGGTTGCAGGAGGTACGTGCGCGCTTGCCGAGTGGTTTGGAACCAACACTGGGGCCCGTAGCAACGGCTTTCGGCGAGATTTATCAATACACAATTGAAGGCACCTCGCAGAGCCTAATGGATCGAAAGACGTTGCAGGATTGGCAGCTTCGCAACGTTTTGCGGACAGTTCCTGGAATTAACGAAGTGAATAGCTGGGGAGGCTTTACAAAAGAATATGTCATCGAGGTTGACCCTCTCGCATTACAGCGCTACGATCTGGCTCTACGAGACATCTTTCTTCGCTTGGGTGAAAACAACGAGAACTTTGGCGGTGGCTTCATCGAGCATGCGAATCAGCAGTACACAATTCGCGGACTAGGCAGAGCACAATCGGCGGAGGACCTGGGGCGCATCGTGCTACTCGCACGCAACGGAACGCCTGTGTTGATGCGAGACGTGGCCCGGGTCTTCGTTGGATCCGTGCCGCGTCAAGGCGCCGTTTTGCGAAATGGCGAAGGAGAGACCGTTTCCGGAATGGCCATCATGCTAAAGGGTGAGAATGGGCTGAAAGTGATTGAGAAGGTCAAGGCGCGCCTCGCTCGTTTGACACTGCCTGAACAGGTTAAGGTCGTTCCTTTCTACGATCAGTCGGAGGTGATCGAAGGTACGATTCACACGGTTACGCACAACCTGATCGAGGCTGGCGTACTGGTGATCTGTGTCCTTCTGCTATTTCTTGGCAACTTAAGAGCAGCCCTCGTCGTGGCGGCGGTCATTCCGCTTTCCATGATGTTTGGCTTTGTGGGGATGGCGGTGTGCGGGATTTCAGCGAATTTGATGAGCCTTGGCGCGGTCGATTTTGGCATGGTCGTCGACGGAGCAGTTGTAATGATGGAGAACTCGATCCGGCGCTCGGCGCACATTGCCGGCTTGAACTCGCGCGAGATCATACGCGCGGCGGCGCAAGAAGTAGCCCGGCCAATCGCTTTTGCCGTAGCCATCATCATTGCCGTTTACTTACCCATTCTCACGCTGGAAGGACTGGAAGGCCGCATGTTTCGACCGATGGCGATCACGGTCTGTTCGCTGCTGATTGGGTCGCTGGTTCTTGCGTTGACCATCGTGCCACTATTGGCTACCTTCGTTTTAAAGGGAAGAGTTATGGAAAAAGAAGAGGGTTGGTTCGTTCGGCTACGTGGAGGTTACCGAAGGTCGTTGGAAACAGCACTACGGCTCCGGATCCCTGTCCTCATCTTTGCGCTGATTCTCGTAGTTGTTTCGGTGGGTTCTATCGGCTGGCTTGGGACGGAGTTTATGCCTAGGCTGGATGAAGGCTCTCTGGTTATTACGACGAGAAAGCTGCCAGGCATTTCGGTGTCAGATTCCATCAAAGTCAGTCAGGTGGTTGAGAAGGCAATCCGGGAGTTTCCTGAAGTGAGAGGGGTGGTCACCAAATTGGGCCGGCCTGATCTGGCTACTGAAGCCATGGGCGTGTATGAAGCTGATGTTTACGTCTTGCTGAAGCCGCGGGAAGAATGGACGACTGCTTCGACAAAGGAAGGTCTCGTCCAGCAATTGTCTCAACGTCTGGAACGGATTCCGGGGGTCACTTACAACTTTACGCAACCGATGGCCATGCGTTTGGATGAAGTTGTCAGTGGCATCAAAGCCGATGTAGCTGTTAAGATTTTTGGCGAAGACACACAGACGCTGGAGCATTTTGGAGAGCAGGCCAGACAAGTCCTTGCTTCAATCACTGGCGCCGCCGACGTCCAATCAGAGATCCTGTCTGGTGTCTCAGAACTGAGGGTACAAACCAATCGCGGCATGCTTTCAAGGTACGGTCTGAACGTATCCGATGTTCAGCAACTTGTCGAGGCGGCAACCGGAGGACAGCGTACGTCTGAATTGATTGAGCAGCAGCGGCGATTTCCTATCGCAGTACGCCTGCCCCAACGCTACCGCGCTGACCTTGATGCCATGGGCAGTCTGCTCCTCAAATCGACTGGGGGCGAGCAAGTTCGCTTAAATCAAGTGGCTGATTTAACAGTTGCTCCCGGTCCTGAAATCGTGTCGCGGGAAAGCGGTCAACGCAGAATTGTGGTGCAAGCAAACGTCAGAGGCCGCGATCTTGGCAGTTTTGTTGCTGCTGCTCAGAGCGCTATGAAACAGCGCGTGAAACTGCCTGCTGGGTATGATCTGCAGTGGGGTGGTCAATTTGAGAATCAGCAACGGGCAACACGCCGCCTCTTGTTCGTACTTCCGATATCGATCCTTGTCATTCTTGGTCTGCTAATTGCTACATTTAAATCATTGTCTCAAGCCCTTTTGATTCTGCTGAATGTACCATTTGCATTGGTGGGCGGAATCGGGGCTCTTTGGATCCGAGGCTTGAACCTAAATGTTTCGGCATCAATTGGATTCATAGCCTTATTTGGGGTCGCGGTTCTAAATGGCATCGTCATGGTTAGCTATATCAATCGTCTTAGAGAGGATAGGGCATCAATGAGAAAGGCCGTTTTAGACGGCGCGTCACTAAGGCTCCGCCCTGTGTTAATGACCGCTTTGGTGGCAAGCCTAGGATTCATTCCGATGGCTATTTCACAGGCAACGGGAGCCGAGGTTCAACGGCCTTTAGCGACCGTTGTGATCGGAGGTTTAGTCACCTCGACACTTTTGACGTTGTATGTGCTGCCGCTGCTTTATCCCTGGTTCACCCGCGAAAGGACTGGGTCGCAGGAGTTTACTGAAATGTCTGCTGAGCTTGTCTAATATTTTGGCTAGGATTGCGTATACATTTCGGAGGCGATATGCGGATTCTTGTAATCGAAGATGAGCCAGATGCTGCGCGCTTTCTGGCAAAAGGCCTACGTGAACAGTCTTATGCCGTCGATACAGCTTCGGATGGGCGATCTGGAATTCAGAGAGCAAGTGTAAGTTCGTACGATATTTTCATTTTGGATGTGCTGCTACCCGATCTAAATGGATTTGCTGTGTGTCAGATGCTTCGGCAGAACGGCCACATGGCTCCCATTCTGATGCTCACGGCGCGCGACGCCGTAGCGGATCGAATTCAAGGATTGAACTCCGGGGCAGATGATTACCTCACGAAGCCGTTTCATCTCCAGGAACTATTGGCCCGGCTTAACAGACCGTGGTTAAAGTATCCCCGCTTAGAGAGTCCAATCCTTCGAATTGCGGATTTGGTTGTGGACACGCATCATCAAACGGCTGCGCGGGGAGGATTTCCAATTGTGTTGACTACACGAGAGTATGCCCTTCTCGAGTACCTTGCTGTGCGTCAGGGTGCAGTTGTCGGTCGTGCCGACATTTCTGAGCACGTCTGGGATGAGACCTATGATCCGACCTCAAATCTGATTGAGGTTTATATACAGCGGCTGCGGAAAAAGGTTGACCAAGGACATGATCGCCGGCTTTTGCATACCCGTCGTGGCGAAGGATACCAATTGGCGCCGCCGGAGTCGGTTTATGCGTAGCACCGTTCGGTTTCGACTGACACTGTGGTACGTAGCGGCCCTGGCAACAATTCTGATTGTCTTTAGTGTGGGCGTTTATTCACTTTTAGGGAAGAGTCTGAAGCAAAATCTAGATGGAAGCTTGCATTCTGCGACTCAAGTAACCGCCCTCGCCCTCAACCATGAAATTGAAGAACATGGCGGCAAAGAGGCAGGCGAAGCCAATGTGCGATTTGTCCTCAATACGATGTACCAAACCTCCTTTCCACGGCCAAGTATTGTCGTCTGGGATGGAGAGAGATTGGTCGCGCAAAAGCCGGGAAGCGCCGGACTCCCCCCGATTAATGTACAGCGGCTATATCCTCAACTAAACGACGGCTCAATTCGGTTTCTAAACTTGCAAAAGGGAATTCAACTTTATCGTGTTGCGATCACCCGCGTAAGCGTTCCAAATATAAATGCCAGCTATCGAGTCGTCGCAAATGAGTCGGTACAACCTGTTAACGCAGAACTTGCAACACTTCGCGGTGTCCTCTTCATCATTGTTCCTGTGTGTTTGTTGCTGGCTGCCGCGGGAGGTTACTTCTTGGCACGAAAGAGTCTTGCTCCTGTGCTCGACATGGCTCGCACTGCGGAACAAATCAGTTCACATAATTTAGATCAACGGCTTTCGTCTGGCAATAAGAACGAAGAATTAGGCCAGCTTGCCGATACTTTCAATCGGTTGTTCGGACGGCTTCAGCAAGCATTTCGGCAGCAGCGGCAATTTATGACGGATGCTTCGCACGAATTGAGAACACCACTTTCCGTGGCTTTGACTGCCACGGAGGTGAGTCTTACAGCCAGAAGACAAGATTTAGCTGAGTTGCAAGAAACTCTTAAGGTGGTTCAATCTCAGCTGTTTCGCTTGCGCCGGATTGTGGAGGACATGTTCATGCTCGCCCAGGCTGATACGGGAACGTATCAACCCACGATTACGAGGTTTTATCTTGATGAGGTGCTTGTCGAGAGCGTCAGGGCGGCGAGGATTTTGGCGGTTGTCCGAAATATAACGGTGACCATCGATCATCTAACCCCAGAAGCCCTGTTAGTCGCGGATGAAGATCTCCTCCGGCAACTGTTCTTGATTTTGCTCGACAACGCGGTGAAGTACACGCCCGAGGGTGGAGCTATTCAGGTATCGTTGGTTAGCCATAAAGAAGAATACAAGATTTCGATTGCCGACAACGGTCCTGGCATTGCTGTGTCAGATCAACCCTACGTATTCGATCGCTTCTATCGCGCGGATCGATCTCGGTCCCGTCGCGAACCTGGTACCGGAAGTGGTGCTGGCCTCGGTTTAGCAATCGCTCAATGGATCGCACATTTACACCACGGGGACGTGCGATTGGAAAACTCGAATTCGAGAGGCACGGTTTTTGGTGTATGGCTGCCCCAGCGATGAAACCAAGCTGCAAAGGTATGGCTCGAACGCGATTGATTACAGGTTTCTGAAGTGATGTCGTGCCTGCACCGAAAGTTCTCAACTGCCTTTCTTGTCTCTCTGTTGAAACTACCAACGCAGTGGAGTAAGCCTCAACTGCGGCCCGCACTGAAGGATTCGTATTGTCGTCAACCCATGTTTCGTGACCAGGCGCGTTTTCGGGGCATCGAAAATATTGCGCGACTTTATGAGCTCCGGAATCTTTCGCGGTGCAGTATGACGCGCCAAATTGGCGACCTCTTCCACCGTGGCTTTGCCTTCCAGAAGCGCCTCTAGTATCAACTGCCCGGACACGCCGAAAACATCAGTCAGGACGCTGCCGACCTTCACATTGGCTTCTTCCAGGACTTTCTGAACACGGTTTCGCTCACTGGCGGCGTTGCTGAGGACCTGTTTCCTCCGCCTAGTCAGATCACGCAGTTCGCGCACCGGCCGCGGCGGAATAAAACTAGGGCGGACGAGACCATGCCGAAGAAGGTGTGCCAGCCACCGGCAATCATTCCAATCGGTCTTATGTCCCTTACGGGCTTTTACATCTTGGCCATTGGCAAGGATCACTGTGATCGAGGCTTCAAGAATACTGAACACCGGCTTCCAATAGGAGCCCGTGCTCTCCATAACGGCGTGGGTGCAGTGCTCGTCTGAGAGCCAGCGGCATAATGCCTCCAGGTCTGAATGAAAAGTACCGAACTTTCGCGTCTCGCTTTTCGGTTCTCCGTCTGCCGGTCCTGTCAGCAGACATACTGTTAAAACGCCTTACCCACATCGATGCCGGCGCATCGTTCGATTACTGCGGGGATCATATGTAACGCTCCTTCTGTCGAAGGCGACCGGCGTCTCTATTTAGAATTTCTTCCTCGGCCTCGACTGGCTCCACTCGGGGGTTCCTGTACGCCGGCTGAATCAGTTTTTTTACGGTTTTACCAATGTGGCTTTCGACCGCTCGCCTCCAACTCTTTCTAGTCTTCACTTCCGACGTCCGGTGTCAAGACCCGCATTTTCATTCCCGAAGGTGTGCCTCGGTACATCTTAGTTTTTTAGCCACGTTCTGCAGGGCTAGGTAGAGCAGCTTGATGGCTGCGTCCTGAGTCGGAAAAGAGCCTCGATTTTTCGTTACTTTCCGCAACGTCATATGCAACGATTCCACGGCATTGGTCGTGCAGATGATCTTTCGGATCTCCTCCGGGAATTCGAAGAACGGGATGACCCGCTGCCAATTTCGTTCCCATACATCGGCCACGACCTGGTGCTTGGGATACTTGATCCGGAACGCTCTTAACGCCATTCGGCCGTGTCCGCGCTGGGTGCCCGGTAGATCGATTTCAGGTCCGCTGCCATGGCTTTGCGCTCTTTCCAGTTCACGAAGTTCAGACTGGCGCGGATCAGATGTACGATACAGGTCTGCACCAGCGCACTCGGAAACACGGCTTCAATGGCATCCGGGAAGCCCTTCAATCCATCCGTGCAGATGATGAATGCGTCTTTCATTCCCCGGTTCTTTAAATTCGTGAGAACCGACATCCAGAACTTGGCTCCTTCAGTGCCGTTGGTCCACAGCCCAAACACCGATTTCTCGCCGTCCATATTGATGCCGATCGCCGTATAGACGGCCCGGTTGCCTACCTTGCCGTCCTGCCGCATTTTTACCATCAATGCGTCCAGACAGACAATCGGGTAAAGCGCTTCCAAACGGCCGGTCCTGCCACGCCTTTACCTCTTCCATCACGCTGTCGGTCACTTCCGAGATCAACGCGGCGCTCACCTCTACCCCGTATAACTCGTAGAGATGGCTCTGGATCGCGCACCGTCATCCCCAGTGCGTACATCGATAGGATCTTGGCATCGAATCCTTCAAACCGCCTCTGGTGCTTTTCGATCAGCTGCGGCTCGAATGTTCCGTTGCGATCCCGCGGCACCTCGATTGTGATTTCGCCAGCTTCGCCCTTTAGCGTTTTCGGGCTTTTTCCATTCCGCGAGTTCCCGCTTCCATGGCCGGCCACCTCGTGCTTTGCGTAGCCCAGATGATGGTTCAACTCACCCGCCAGCATCGGCTCCACCAGCGCCTTCGTCAACTCTTTCGATAGCCCGTCCGGACCGATTAACGGCCCTTCGCTGGTAGCCATCAACTCGTCTATTAGTTCTTTCCTGATTGCCATTCGGTTCCCCTATTGATCGCATTGCCTCACGAAAAATCTAACTAAAGGGACGAACTGCCTCATGCCAAATGTTACTGTTCAAGTCTCACAAACAGGAAACCTTCAATGGCCACTAAACTCACCCATGCATCACGAACTGA
>Ga0193743_1000521_pt1 | contig 30240 bp, 27 predicted proteins | sample L2c2metaG_FD_143038 | JGI IMG/M metagenome (GOLD analysis project Ga0193743, IMG submission 143038) | Soil microbial communities from a riparian zone of the East river system, Colorado, United States - L2c2 | ecosystem: Environmental > Terrestrial > Soil > Riparian zone | place: USA: East River...
AACGTTGGCCAGATTACGCAATAAAACAGCACTCAGAAAAGGTACCGTGACATAGGAGATTTTGATCCCCAGTTTCAACTGATTATTGTAGTTGGATTCTTATGCCCACTCTCACAGAGACAACACCTGTAGAAAGAAGTACAACGGCACGCGTGTATTTTGAAAAGGACCCATGACCTTGGATATAATTTTAGGTTTGAGGAAAAATTGTTGCTGATCTAATGTTCAGAGAGAGTTATAAATGTCAGGTATATTCCGTTCTGGGTCTGCCTGAAAAATTTCTAGCTATTAAAAGTCCAGATGGGGTGCAGTAAGAATGTTTGCCAGAAATGTCTATTGTTACGAACTTTGTTAAAAACTCACTTAGCAGCTTCTGACGGACGGAATACTAATCACTCACAAGTGACCCCGGAGTTTTCAGCCCTTCTCCAGGTAGATTTTCATTGCCTTGAAATGCGGCCGACCGCAATGTCCATTGTTTCTCTTCAGGAGGTTAGCGTCGCCTGGGAGCTAAGCAGCCTTTCTTTTCAAACTATATTACATTCTAGTAATCATCACTAATCCTGCCGGTCTTCAGGCCTCAGGCTTGGCATAAAAATTCTTCGATATTAAATATATCATAAGTAACATGCGGCCGCACGCAGCAAATATATCTCACCCTCGCCATGGATATTTGGCCCTGAAGGTCAGATATCCCATGGCCAAATTTCGAAAGCCTTTACGCCACCCGGACCTGTGGTAAGCTTTCTCGTTTCACACACTCCCGACATCTCTACATGCCTTGCTGCCTTGCTGCCTTCCGACCCTTTCGCCCTTGGGTAAATGGGGATCTTTCTATTTTCGATCTTCAAGAAACTTTGCTGTGGTTCAGCGGAGATGCTGCATTTTGGGAGTGGTGTCATTTTCGCAATGAGTATTGAATATGTACATGTTGAAACTTGACGTCGTTTTCTAGCCCGTTACTTAGTGACTTTTGAAAATTAATCCGGGATAAAACTATTGCGAAACCCCTCAAATTGCTGAATTACTTTCAAATGGAAGATTCGGTAGTGTGTCACACATGTGATATATTTCTAAATTATAGTAAATAGTAAATTGGGGTGTAAGGGTGAATTCCAGTGTGACTGAATTTTCCCACATGCCCGCAACTGTTACACGCAGAGGCGCATCCACACGTTCCCGAGTTTCGGGCAGAGGTGCATTAAACATAAACTTTTCTCCAGCCTTTCTCGGAGAATGGGGGTTTCGCAATAGATGCCATGAACTATCATCACCATCATTATTATTATTATGCTGGCGGGCTGGCTTATTTGGAACAAGCTATTAACTACACTTTGGCTTTCTCAAGGGTGTCGCGAACTTGTCAATGCATCAAACTGTCATCCACGGACCGTAATACACCTATGCCAATGGAAGTATAATCGTGCCCGAATTATAATACTGACAGTGGGTCTTTAGAACAAGATCGCTTGCTTCCTACCTCTTATCATCGACATGCTCATAATTGTCAATCTTATAATTAGATGGGGCCACGAGGAACGTCAAACGTAGTATAGACGTCAAAGTCGGCTTAAATTATGCGTAGTAACAGTAATATAAAATGAACAAATCATGACACCTCCTGTAGTCGATTTCTCTTGGGGCTGTACTTTCGTTGACCGAGGCTGATCCTCTCAAGAGAATTTCGACAATAACTGGTTTTTGCGTTCTTGGACAAGCAGAGAGAGAATTATAACAAGATATTGGTTACCAACATGGTCTTAGGGCGGGGTTGGGGTCAGATATGGCTTGATTACTTCAGGTTGGCACACCGCTCATAATTGATGAATTTATAAAATTATATAGTTCATCTCGCATAAAAGGCACATACCCTTTAGACCAAAGGATTCGTCATGTGCGTTGTGCAAAGTGGGAGTTGAAAAGATCCAAAAGATATAGTGGATACTAGTAGATCTGACTCAGGATACCCTTTATTAGTACCTTGTTTTGGGATAGGAATTCAATACCATAAAAAAGATAGATTCAGTACGTACTAAATGGTGGTTTTAAAACGATTTATTCCAAACAGTGTTAGTAACGAACTCATCATCAGGATCATGAATGAACCGTCTCTCGGCTATTTTTTTCAGGTTTGCTAGGCCCTCAATCCTAAACAACTCTTATCGGACCCGACTGGTTTGGAAGCTATGTTTAAGGGGTTTAACACAATGAAATTTCATATCACAGGACGTAGCCGCGGCGATTGACGATTTGTAAGCTCAATCCCGATTGAGAACAATTAGACGCCCGCAGTTGATCCCATCACCTTAGCTATAGCAACCTAAGGCTCATCAACTGAGCCCTTCCTTTCAACATTTAGTGCCGAGTATTTATTATGACTCGACCTGAGTCTCCGACCCTGAAGTCGCAAACCATATACATAAACATTGAGATGTTTTTATAAATCGACGCCCTTAACCTCGGTAACGAATTAGATATCAAACAGTTAGTATGCAACAGAATGCAAAAAATTGAAACAATATTGAATTCATTTCCGAGAATATTACACTGAAACACCATATATATCAGCCGAACAATCACGCAACTGTTTTTGATAGGGTTCGATTAGGCAGTTTTTTCGGGGTTAAGGTGTACGTATCGGTGAACGCGTTGCTCTTTGTACGTAGATATGGCAACCAAGATAAGTACCAGCCAAGTAGTAATTCACTGTCGGTTCAGGTCGTTTCTCGGAATGTCGGCGGAAATATTTCCAAATGGTGCAATGAGCTCTAAGTTCCGAAAGGCCTTGAAGAGTTTTGGCTAGTTTTGGACGAACGGAACTTGCCAATACTTGCGAGACATCTAAGGAGCTGGAAGCAACTTGAAATTATTTGTGTACAGTATTAAATAAGGCAGTGAATTTCATGTTAGAGTGCACGAATGTAGTCGGGATGGTTGAGGAAATCGCTTTCGCGTTCATTGCGCTCAGTTGGTACGGTATACCTAACTCTCACAACACTCCCTGTCAACTGATAATAGGAATGAGTTGTGATGACTGGGAAAGTCTGGGGAAGAAAGAACGCACTGATTGGACGCCCTTGGCGAAGAGAACGACGGATCCTAGGAGCCATCCACGACCTTCAATGTTGACGTTAACAGTTTGATTCTGTAAAGATGAAGTTGGCGTCGGATGAAGAGAGTCTAGTTGAGGCTGCTTACAAGGAAGAATCTCTTAGCCTAATGAACTTGGTGATCAGCAGGAACTTGTGAAATGCCAGAGATAAATATTCACAATACGGAATGACTCTTGGGCCGCAAACACATCGTTACCCGAACGGTTGAAGGCAGTCATATGTTGTCCAACGAAAGTATCTTGCTGGGGCATATAAGGGGACGACCGTGTACGACAAGACGAGGAAAGAGGGTCAGAGTCGGGAGGTGGAGGGGGTGGTTTTATCTTCTTGCCACCATTCGCTGGGAGACCGGTTTGGGACATGATGGTGGACAGGTCAAGTAAGTGATTGGTGTAGTGGAAGAAAGTGGGGGTTAAGAATGCACTTGGCTCAGAATTTATAGTACGAAACCAACCAATTGAGGTTGGAAACGAGGCGCATATCCGTAAAGTACTAGGGAGGCGTGTGTCAATTTATGGAGAAGATCGGTCCCAACATCGGGGTATCCCGAGGGTGATGAAAATAAATTGACATACCAGGCCAAGTTAGGACCGTTGAAAGGAAAGAGCCGGATGAAAGAACTTGTAAAACTAGTTCACGTATCATTGCACAGCCAAAACACTGTAGTTGGTTGCCACGACGTGTATTCCAGTGCGGAAATCCGAGAGACTAAGATGGCATGAACAACGCTGTTCGTTACATATGTGCCATGCAACAGTTCTGAAGGTATAACCGTGAACAAGCTGGAAGTAAGAGTAAGCAATTTCGAAATGAGAGCTCGGGCAAGTTCACGCCGTGGTAATCAGGCACACCTTTCATATACAGTAATTTCCCACATAAGTAAGTTGAAAAGTAGTGTTTGAATGTTTTCGCCCTTTTTTGGCCGTTTTACTAGTCAAAAAATTATAGGGTAACGGCTGTACCGTGTACATAAGGATGCCGATATCTAAGCTGCCCTGGCTAACATGACAGACCATATTTGACCGTTTTTGGCGTGAAAAAACTTTTTTGTCAACTTACGCATCGAGTCGTTGATATAATCTGCTTGTTATGTCATTTACCCGTATCAGATTCAAAAGAAGTGAAAAAAAAATTGGAAGTGTACCTTTGAAGACGATTATGTATATGGGGTGGAAAAGATAACCGGGCATCAATATCTACTCTAGTAAAAGGCTGATACTGATCACGTTGCATTGCTTTCTTACAGTTGAAGCCAATCTTTATTCCCAGCGACCAACTTGAAATAGCTATTAACTCTGGCCAGGAATTCTGATACCGGTGCCCAAGCCCCCTTAGGGCAGACAGTGGAAATTTTTATGGGAGATGATACTATATTTAATGAACTACCTAATACACCACTATGACTCGGAGGTGTTTATGTGCGTGAAGTGGATGCTAATCTTGATCTAGTCACCAAAGTCAGAAAGCTAGATACTGGAGAAATCTTCATTTTCCTATTTGCTCGAAGGTTTACATGAGTACCTTTTAGCTGCGTACATATGCTTATATTTTTGCTTTTATTACTTACTTCTGGCTTGAACTTGAGGTTAAGAACTTCTCAACTACTTACTACATATATATAATACTTGCGCTTTGAGGGCCGCTGCTCTGTACGGCATGTCCGAGTTCCTCAGGACACAGGAGGAGAACAGGCATAGAATGACATAACAGCATTTTCCAACACTTTCCGTAGCGATCAATGTGAAGTCTTGAGATTCATATACTAGTGGGCAACCTGTGAAGATCCCGTCATGAAACCAGATCATACCAGTGCTTGTTACCACACGTTCGATAAGATGCTGATTGTCAAAACAAATAACATCCCTGAGGACGTAACGGATACGGGAGCTATCACACCAATATTTAAACAATTGGATCTAATGATATTGATAGGGCGGCGCCGTTCGCCGATATGTCGAAAGCAAGGAGAGATAGTGAGACGTTGACAACTCGATCTCTGCCATTTGCACTGTGTCCATCAGGACCACGCTCCTGAGCCCAAAATAGATGCTTCGCAATAGAGTGCACAAACACAGCAAAACGCATCATCCATCGGCAAACGCCGCAACGATGGTGGTTGGTTCCCAATCCCGGATAAAGCCTTCGCTCTCAATACTGAGAACTCGGAACGGGCCGCTTCAAGTTTTTGACTAGCGAACAGTTCTCTGAGGAGGTAAATATATGATATCTGGGTAACATGTAGGTTACTACCTTTGTTTCTTCTGCGGTTGCATCAGTGTCCAGATGCAAAACACGATTAAGCGCCCATCGAAGAGCTTCCTTCGACAAGCTGCTGATGCCGTGAGGTCCACTCAATCGCCTTCAGCGCTCATTTCATGGCGCATTCTTTAATGGGCGGCCTATACATAGCTCTTATTGATGCCGACAAACAGTGTTTCAGCGCAAGGTCACGACTCACTGGCACACGAGCATCCCGTCCAGGATCTGAGAGGGGGTCACCAAGGGTTGTTTGTGGTTGGGTAAGGACAACTGATTTCAGGGATTGGGGAAGTAGCGTTGACGACCAATGGCCATCTGGTGGCCAGGTAATTAGGTTCGCACCACCGCGAACATCACATTCTCCGTGTTCTCTGCTCTATTTCCAACTCGCATTCGCGGGTTCCTCAAAAACAAGAAGTAGTTTTGTACCCTAACTATTACGGAAGGCAGTAGATAAGTGTGTTGGTATGGCTGATAAGGTTTTAAACAACGATTTAGAGTTCATAACCTTAGGCCGAAATATCTTAGAATGACTTGCTAGTGGAAAGACTATATTCTCACACTAACGAAGGTGCATGATAAAGGAATTCCTCCGCAGTTGATAAAATATGACGCTAAGTATGAAAAGCGGAGGATAGTGGTGATAAAGTGAAATGAAACATAATGGTTGATAAGTATCAGCCAGCGAGTGCAGCTGTGCTAATCGATGGGGAGTGTCAGCGACCCCGGGCCATGACCGCCGACTTTGATCATAGAGGGCGAAGAGGGCGAATGAAGCGGGGATCGTCTGGAACCTCTGTCGTACGCTCTTGGGAATCGTATGGAGCGGAGTACTTCACCCTGACACGACTCCCAGTCAACTGCGGATAGAATCAACAATGAGCAACAATGCAGACAAAAAGGTTATACAGACACTTTTGACAGCGGTCAACACGGCAATCACAGTCCCCACAAGCCACCCGTTACCTTCAATGTTAACATTAACGAGCTGATTCTAGACGAGAATGTTATGGTGGGCAGGAAGAGGCGGAGATGTCGGCTTACAAATACGAATCTCTTGGACTAATGATGTTCAGCTATGGATAGAATGCACAAAAAGGTGGGAATGCCTCACAATATCAAAATTCATTCCGCCATCGATGGCGTGCTTTACGTTGGGAGTGGTAATGTCAGACATGAACAATTCGCAGTGAAGTATTGCGTTAGGTGCAACTCAGTGGATCCTTGCAAATTTATAGAGAAACAGGGAGCCGTGATAAATCGAGTTTACTGGCTAGATCTGGAAATTTGTCGACATGTACAAAGTCATGGTGTTATGGCTGATGACAGAAAATGTCGGCGCCACTGTCCTGGTAAGCCTCAACTATGAAGAATCCGCCATAGTGGGAGACCTAGAAACAAATCTGATGGTTTCGAGTAGATAGTCAGGTAGGTGCTTCCAATGGGAGACAAATCGGTCCGCGCAAATCTGTCGGACATAGACCACTGGCAGCTGGTGTGTTCTACGTATGGCTAAAGCAATAACGGAGGTCACCGCTTTTGCAGCGTGGACTGGGAGGCAATTTGAAAAGGACATTAGATAACGGCACCCAGCTAGTAATCTACCCCAAAGCAGGGCGACAAAAAGACAGCCGGTGCGGGAGAATCCAGTTAGATACACATGTTGGGAGAATTGAATCAATAGCTTGAGCTGGTTCGTGTATATCCATTGAGATAAAAAGCAAGTATAGAAATCAGAGATTGCAGTCAACTCAACAGGTGGTATTTTGGGAACAACAGAAAAACTAGCAAAAAGGGTATAAAAAAGACCCACCAAAGGCCGCAAGTGGATTCCCCGGTTGTTTAAATTTAACGATGACGCGGAGCGCTCAGCGCTCTAAATCCAGGTCGGCACAAGTATGATAATAATCATGTTCAAATGGCACCAACAGGAGTGAAAGCTATCCAGATCCAGGAAAATTTAGGCGTTGATATGGAAAGAGGTATGCTGCAAGTCTGTCACGAGTCGCGTAGTTGTGGTCATTTTCCATCACGTGACACACCACTTGATCACTGTCCATCAGATTGCTCGACGTTGTCAAGGATGTTTGTCTTTACTCAACCTGCTTTATTCACGCCATCATGTCTAACTTGCTGGCTTTGCCATTCAAAAAGACATATCCCATCGAAATCAAAGAAGCTGCCCGCAAATACATATTTGATTACGGAGGAGCACACCCAGACGAGTTCAAAGATGACATCAAGTTGTGGCAGACTCTACGAAAGGAGGGAGTCGGAGGCGTTGTGCACGATGACCGAGTTGACGCCGCTCTTCTGTAGGTTCTCTTGATCGGTTCCATAAAATAATGTCTGACATGTACCTTCAGCTATCATGCTCAGCTTGTCTCCATCCTGACTAAACTCCCCCCAGACGTGAGAGCGAGACTAAATCAGTTTGACGGTCCTTTGTTCAAGCCAGTCGTTCTATATATAGATCCAACTTGCTATGGCCTATGCGCCTGCTTTTGATCCTTTGGCTATCCCGATCACATTGACCAACTTGGTTTACGAGCGAGCGTCTGTTGTATTCAATCTGGCGGCTTTATATTCGCAGTTAGCGGAAGGAGAGAATCGTTTAACAAACGATGGAATTAAACGCGCTGCTGCAAACTATCAAGTAATTGCCGTGCCTTCTTCGTCTATCGTGCCTTGTTATTGGTCACTCACTTGGTAATTTGGTCCAGCAAGCCGCCGGTACATTGTCATTCTTACAGACATCTGTACTTCCAAAACTAGTTCTTTCACCGGATTACAAAGAAATTTCTCTGGATCTCTCAGATGCATTTGTGAAAGCCGTTGAATGGCTCATGCTGGCTCAAGCACAAGAATGTTCTTGGCAGCTTGCGAAACTGAGTGTGTTTCATTTCCATCAATTGGAAACTGATCGCCGCTAATCCGCCACAGGTCAGTATAGAAATTCTCTGATTGCAAAAATTGCAGCGGGGGTATGTGCTTCCATACTTCTTATTTTTTCTGGCAATTAATTTCATTTTTAGGCTGCATCCTTGTATCGTGCAGCTGGTGCGACGATACGGGACGCCTTTCCTCCGATCAAACAGAGCTTTCCTTCGGTAGGTTCTTAATATGGGTGGCCGTTTAACCTCGGTTGAACAACTGTGTAGGATTGGATTACCCATATTGAAGCTAAGGAATATCATTTCTCCGCCGTTGCCGAGTACCGGGAGAGTATGGTGGAATATGAGGCTAGTAGGTTCGAGTTTAGTTTTAGCTTATGCTAGCGTTTATCAACAACTGAGATCATTTTGCAGATACGGTCTAGAGTTAGGACGCCTTGGCAAGGCCCAAGTGGAGGCAAGAAAAGCTTACGATATCGCCCGACGAGGTAAGATCGCTCCGACGGTTCTCCAAGATGTACAAGTAAGAAGACATGTTTTTTAACCTACATTGTTAGTGATGTCCTCTTCAGTCTCTCCTCGAAACTGTTAGAGCCAGTGAAACTCGGGCGCAGCGCGACAATGACCTTATATACCATCAAGACGTTCCAACTTCCTCAGCACTCATCCCTATTCAAGAAACGAAGTTAGTTTCGTCCACTGTACCAAAAGGTCTGCTCAACCCCGCCACCGTCATCGGTAGCCGCGACCCGCTCTTTAATGAGCTTGTAGGTTGGGGTGCACGAGAGGCCATCAGTGAGTCGGTTCACTGTCACTTATTCACTGTTAACTGGTTTAACCAGACATTTACAACGACCGAAAGCAAAATCTTGTCAAAGAGAGGGTTATAGATGTCTCCCAAGAGCTGCAGGATCACGCAGATGAGCAAGTTGATCTCTTCTCCCAACCATTCGTTGTCTGATGTTTGCGTTAGAGCTCTGCGAAAACTAAACCTTCCATCGGCGCTGGAAGCACTGGAGCGGCCTATTGGCCTACCCCCCAGCCTTCTACGCAAAGCGGAGGAAGTGCGCCTAGAGGATGGCCCTGCCAAGATTGAAGCCTCCATTGAGGACGTGCAAAGACTTGCTCACCAAGACTTGGCCATCTTAGAAGAGGTGGAGTTCTTGGTATTACTTGGAACTGCTTATTAATTAGGGTGCACTTGTCTACAGGCATTGGACATCCTAGACAACGAAGCTTCCGAAGACGAGGCAATTCGAAAAGACCTTCCCCTCGATCGTATGAGGTCTCATGAGGCGAACACGGAACTCATCGGGAAGACAGAACGTTATCGAAGTATTTTGACACAAGCTGCTGCAAGTGATGAGTCTGTGAGACAAAAATGGGATGAATGGGAAGAGGGCATCACGGAATTGACCCTTGATGAGGTATAGTGGGGATAATTTGAAAGTCAAAGCCGCACTGATGTCAGCGCTTTTCAGTCAACCCTCGAAATATCGATTCCTTCCTCTACTGTGTCCCCTGCAGCACAAAGCACGCCACAAGGTCGACTGACACGCCAACACGCCCGCGCTCTACGAGTCAAGTTAGAAGAATTAGACACACTCAATCGTGATCGAGACCAGCTTGTCCACAGGGCAAGCTCCCTCGTAGCGGCTGATGATATCGAACCACTCATTCTGAAGGTATCCTCCAGATTTGAACAATTGGCTGATATTCAACCAGAGATGTTTGAGGATGTTTCTGATGAACAACTGGCTAAATTTGATAAGTTTTTGGTGGAGATGAGTGAAATTGAACGCAAACAGAATGACATTCTTGAAGATATTCAGGTATCGTAATTTATTATCCTTGCTATTTCTGTTTTGATTTTTATGAATTTCAGAATCGTAATAAGCAATTTCTAGATTCTAGACGGGACGATCCGGCGGTGAAGGAACGTGAACAAGCATTACAATCTCTAGATTCAGCCTACTTTAAATACCGCGAGATCACTCGTAATCTCGATGAAGGGTTCAAGGTGAGCCCATGATGTGATTGTTTTTTTCCCTTCAATGACTTTCCAAGTTTTACAATGATCTTGCTGGCATCCTTATACAATTTAAGGAAGTGTGCAAAGCGTGGAGCTTGCAACGCAATCAAGAGATCCAGTCAGTTATTATCGACTCATCAACCTCTCCTTTTACTGACAATGACCTACCTCTAGTACTGTCACACGTTCTCTTCAGTCAACGTCTCTTCGCGACGATGATACAGGACAGGTTATGACTACAGCGAACCAAACGCAGTCTCCCTTGCCGACCCCGTCACCGACCGGATCTCATACACACAAGCAGCCTCCTGGGAAGCCTGCGCTTGGGCTACCCGCTCTCAATTCCAATGAATGGGATTTTGAAGAACTTTCACTGCCACCTGGCCCAAAGGATGGGAAATCGTGATCTGCCAGAGATATGATGTTCAACAATGTGCCTACTGTCAGTGTCAGTTGGCAGCTGTGATAGTAGCTGCTTATATAAGTTCTATAAAATACCGTAACCATCTGAAGCAGAGTATTTCATTCCAAATGTCCCCTCGACCTCGTCGTAGAAGTATAGATTCGTCCGATTCTGATTCGTCTGATTCCTCGCACAAAGCGCACAAGAAGGACAAGAAATACAACAAGAAGGACAAGAAACACAAAGAACATAAGCATCAGGAGACTGGAGACCACCACGGCCCGTCGCTTGGTCATGGCTCACCTACTATACCTAATTTCCCATCTGCCATGTCCCATTTTCCACTTGGCCAGGCTTCATTCCCCATGCCTGACTCGTCTGGCCATGGTTCACCCGCTGTCGCCCACGACCAAGCACCTGCTATGCCACACCTCCCATCCCATCATGATTCATCCGCGATGAATCAGTTCCCACCTAGCGGTGGGATAGATGAAAAGTTCATTTCTCATGGTGCACACAGCTCACCACCTCCCTATAGTACTGCACCCGCTCAACCAGCTCCTCCTTCTGGCTTCCGGATTGCATTGACCGCGACAGGTCCCTTTCCTGACCCACAGACGCTGGGCCAACCTCCCTGCTACGATGCTGATGGATCGCCCATTTATATTGGATCCGCTTTGCTGGACAACTCAGTCCATCCATGCAAGATAGGAAAGCACCTTCAACCTTACGCCGCAGTCCCCTATGGAGGGGCAGAATATGGTCATCATGGCAGATACGATCTCCTCCCTTACAGGCAGGATCAGATGGAATTCGTTCCTACTTCGTATGGTAGGATCCCTCCTGGCAGAAGACCCATCGAAGGCGGGTATGAAGATCATGGCACAAAGCTGTATCATGCAGTTGCGTTGATCAATGGCATAAGAGTCCCCGGCAAAACTGCAGAACACCTGTCCGTCTTTTCATTATATCTTAATCATCCTTTTTATCAACTTGACGTTTTCAGAGGTGGTTGTAATGTGGCGTTTGGAGGAGCAGAACATGTCATTAAGAGCAACTACGAAATTTTGTATGTTATGTATTCCTTTCTCGGATTTGAACTCGGCTCTAATCGTTATCAAAGGTGCTGGAGATAAAAAAAAGCTCAAAATCAAATTCAGAACGTGAACATTATTTGTAAACATATCGAAATGTCAGTAAATTTATAAAATTGTTACCATGGTGGCCTCTTAAGTTAATCAAGTCGATGTTGCCCTTGAAATTCAATCGCGACATATTATGTCGTTAACCAAAATGGGTGTAACGTTGATATTGATCCTTGCTTTGTCTAAACGGGTTTTGAACTAATCTCACTTGATCGTGGTAGACGTTTACAGACGCTCAGATGAGTCCGTGAGTCCGTGACTCTATCCATCGTCCCATCGAGCCTTTCCGTTTGGATCGTATTGGGCTGTCGGAAGGACGCTTGATCCCTCTAACTCGACTCCATCAGGGATCCGCTGTCTTGTCAGAGTATAGAGTCTTCAAGATGACTCGCCCTTGAAGAGATTGTTATTTTCCTTATTCGTCCATTGTGTGTCAAATAATGTTCCATGTCATGGGTTAATACGGAGTCATTGGAGACTACTGTCATTTGTCGGCTGTCAGGCTTACTGGACGGATTTGGGGTATTGTGCGTCGAACTCTCTCCCCTTTCCGTAATATACACTTGAAGTCTCAAACTGTTTCCTTACCCATCCATCACTCCACACATCGCATCTTCCTCTTCTCGTTTGTCTATTCAGTATATACATAGTTTTTCCTTCTTTGGTTACACAATTACTTACGTAATTTAGTCAGGCAAAATATATTCCAATTCTGATACTTATGGTGGATCATGTGAATCTGAGCGCCTGGCTAGAGAGGCTAATTTTATATGTAACGTAGTCAGTGGAAGTGTATTCCATTCAGTTCCACCACCATCTTGACCTGCCTACCTATATACATATGCTACTTACATACCTTTGAAGCAAAAATATCAAGGTAGTCGGGTCTTTAGATCAGTTGCGGCCTGATGAAACCCCCAAATCAGCCAAGGTCACCCCCTATTCGAACTACCCGGATCTGGCAAGCAAATGCCGTAAAGTCCATGAACAAACGTGCTTGAAGAAAATGCTTTACTATAAAGCAGGACGTGTCAACATCTTCAGTGTTCACAACCTCAAAAATGAAGACCTGTCTGATACTGATTACTCTGGCAACTTTCGCCTCAGCTCAGACCTTCCAACGGCTTGGTGCTTGCCCGACTCTTGGATGTGTGTTTCCGCCTGATCAAACCGACTTCTTAGCTGGGCAGTTATTTGACATTCGACTCGAAGTCCATGCACCTGTGAATGGTAGTGAAGCTACTAGTGGCGTTCCTGATGAAAATTTCACCTTCCACATACAAAGACCAGACGGCAAGAGGGACGAGGCTACAAAGTTTTTCAACGTGCAAGAACCGGAGTTGGAAAAATGGACTTTTTCGTACGTATTGTCTGCTCGCGTTTTGAACATTCAATTAAAACTTTGGAACAGCTACTATGAGGATTTATTCGCTCAAGATGCAGGGAAACCCACCGTGGTCAACGTCGCTTCCAAAGTGTTTCGAGCTGTGAGTTTGTCCGCGGAATCTCAAATCGACTGTTACTGACGATTTCCACAAGCTTTCATTGTCCAAGGTGCATCCCTCGTTAATTTTGCTGACATTCGCTAACGTATCGACATATAGCCTGGAGATTACACCGCTACTCTGTCGTACGAAGGAGGTACTACGATTGCAAAATGGGTTGTACGCGAACCTGCCACCAAACGGAAAGCAAAAAACGTTCTTTTCTTCATCGGAGATGGTGCGCATTCGTATTCTCCATTACACTTCTGAAATGTTTGACTGATGAAATTGATTTTTTATAGGAATGACGCAGGCAATGATTACCGCTGCCCGTCTCATTGCCCATAAGTCAATCAATGGGAGGTACCAAACACTGATGCAAATGGATCAGATGGACAACCTTGGACAGTGCGTTTCACTTACAAATTGATCGTAGCTTTGTAGTGCAACTGACCAGCTAATCTTGTATAGTCAAATGACCCATTCAATTGACTCCTTTATTACCGACTCGGCCAACTCAGCTACAGCACTTTACACTGGCAAGAAGTCGACTGTAAATGCGTTGAATGTCTGGGTGGACAGCGTGCGCACCTTTTCCGCATGCTTTTCTTTACGAACATGCTGGCTCATAATCATGCTATCATTTTCTCTCAGTCCAAGGACACTTTTGATGATCCAAAAGTCGAGACTATTGCCGAACTCTTCCGAAGGCGGATTGGAGGGGCGCTTGGCATAGTTTCGACTGCATTTATTGCTGATGCCACCCCTGGTTTGTGCAATCAGCTTTGGTCAACGTCAACCTGACGATTGAACTATTTTTGGAAACAGCTGCTTTATGTGCCCACACTCGCGATCGTATGTATATGTCTACCCGTTTTCACCAAATGATCCTGACTCAAGTACCTAGGTGGCCAATCGGCAGCCGTAGTTACTGAATTCCTTAGAAATACCAAAGCCCTCAACTCCACTTTTACTTGGCCAACCAGCTGCAAGGGTCCCGATGTTATCTTTGGGTGCGCTCGTTCCCCTGTTGTGTACCTGATGTGCTAACTGAGGTTTTCTAGTGGTGGAGCAGAACAGTTTATCGCAGGCAAGGGATCTCCAAACGGGACCGACTACTATAAAGCTTTCCAAGCTCAAGGATATAATGTCGTTTACAATAACACCCAACTACAAGCTACCGGAAACGATTCTAAAACACTGGGTATTTTCTGCAGTCAGTCACTTCTCTTACCTAACATCAATCCATAACATCTCATTCCCGTATGCCTATATGCAGCTAGCAACATGTAAGCTTATAGTCGTGTATCACACCTGATGTGACTTCCTTTCTTACCATAGCTCAAAGGGCAAAGTGGCTTGATCGTAATGTTAGTTTAAGTTTCAAGGTCGACAAAACCATATTGACGCGAGTGTCACCGTCTAGGTTTTAAAAGATAACCTCAAGAACCAGAAGAATAGTCCCACAGGTGATGGTACAGATGCTGTCGACCAGCCTGGATTGAAGGAAATGACTCTGAAAGCCATTGACATTCTTCAAGCCAGAACCAAAAACAATGAGGGCTGGTTCATGATGTACGTGCTTTTTTGTAGGCACAATATGCTTATATATTTAATCGACCTAGGTCTGAAGCAGCAAGCATTGATAAGGTACAGTTCTCCGTTCATGTTGTGAATATAGGCTTATTCAGGAACTGAAGATGATGCACGTCCTTGATTATGATCGTGCTCTTGGAGACTTGCTAGAACTTGACGACACTATTCGTGCTTCTATCGCTCGTGGGTTTATATGAAACTCATATCCAATTCCGTCTCACTCTTTACTCACTAGACCTCAAGAAAATCGGAGAGTATGATAACACCTTAATTGTCGTTACAGCGGATCATGGACACGGTTTCGTACGCCCTCTCATTCTCATGCTGACATCTACTAACCTTGGATGCAGGACGTCTTTGGCGGCGCTGACACAAAGTACCTTACCGCTCAAACAACAGACCGCAAGAAGAGGAATGCTAGTGAGTAATCTGTCTGTACGCCGCCGTAGGGTTCGCCTGAGCTCCTTGATTAGTTGGTACATATGCCCACTCGGGCTTGAGTGGTTATACTGTTGCCGAAGGCTCGCTTCCCACGAATGATACTATTATCTTTGGGAGTGAAGGTCCCAATTTTCCCGTTCAATGGAATCCCAGATATGCTTATGCTGTATGTTTTGATTTCTGATCCCTTATTCCGTAACTCTCATCTGATCTCTGTTCCTAAACAGGCTGGCTTTGGTGCCAACCCCGACCGGTAAGTAGATGGAGGAGATAACTGGAAAGGCCGTTAGTCATTTACGTTTTTACCAGTCGTGAAACCTATAGCCTCAAGACGGACGGGCCCCGTACACCTGCCGTCCTTGGCTCAGATGGATATGTTGTCAATCCCGCTGAGCATATTAATGGTATGTCAGACATCTTTATGTCTTCACACCTAGCTCACATCATGCGTTCCGTAAGGTTTCAACGTCTGTAAGTAGATCAGCTTGATTCCATCTGTTATCTGGTGCTAGCTTCTTTACAGCGGGCACACTTCCTACTGAGGAGCCCCAAGGCGTTCACTCTTTGCAAGGTATGACTTTTAATGATTTTGAAAATACTTAAACCAAATCCAACAAAGATGTTTCCGTTTTCGCCAATGGGCCTGGATCAGAAGCTTTCCGCGGCGTTTGTGAGTCACCGCAATCTCCGTGTTGCACTAGAACTCTGCTAACTTTTTACCTCTTATACTTTTGAAGATAACAGTATTGATATCTTCTTCAAAATAGCTGATGCTCTTGCTTTGGGAAGAACCTAAGATGATTTCCAGTATACTGAAATTCATTGATAAACTTATCGATATCTTTATAACTTTCTTTTCCCGCTTTCTCACAATCTTTGATTGTTCGATTCTACCCAATACCCTAGGCATTTATTCAATTGGTGAATTTTAGGTAGACATTGTGTGACATAGTTTAGCTGCAGTGTATCTTCTGGTGGTGGTCGTGGAAGCGGTACTGGGGCCAAGAAAGTTCTAGCTAGGGTCAGACTTGCCATGCCATATTTGCAGCTGCCACAGGAGTGGAGGTAACAAAATAGCTATATAGGTCTGATACGCGTCCAATTTACATTTTGTTTGTAATGTACAGAGTTTCGGTCTGGAAGTGCTTGAAGCGACATCACGCATGTGCAGAACACACATACAACGATCACCTTTTGAATTATGCTCTGTACTTGAATCAATTTATCAATATATTACTCCATGTGATTAAAGCTTGCCATAAAAATGTGTGTCGTTTTTTGCGGATGGGAAACTTTGCCTTCGGAGTTTTAATTTGGCCCATCACCACTTAGTGCTAGCAAAATTACTTAACAACTCGATCTGGACACAGATCTCAGTTAGGGGAGAGGTGGTCGCCTCATAATTTTTGATTTTCTATGATATCTAGGATGTTGGCAGAAAAAAACAACATGTATACCAATAAATCACCTTCGGTGCGCCATTAAGGTACAATCTTCCCACATCACGTGAGGTGACTTTTCTGTGACACAAGGCATCGTGCATGAACCGAGGACCCGTACTATCTACTTTTGGAGTAAAAATGTAGGAATTTCCTGATGTGGGTCCTACAGGGTCCTATGTCTCAGAGGCTCTATTAGGCGAACCTTTTATTTTTCATCTCCTCTCTAGCTGCATTGATATCCAACATTTCATGCAATCCTCACGTACGTTTTGACATGTTAAAAAGAAATTCATCAAAAGCATGCTAAAATTTATCATTAGCCACTGTCATACTTATTGGGTGGGTTCCTTCTGGCGTCAAATACAATCTTTATCAACGCAGGAGTTAAAGAATCCATCCGTTTTTCCAACACGTCAACAAACAATATGGGGATCGCTGATTCGAATAGTATACCACACGACAACCTATCCAATCCATTGTGTTTCCTTTCACCTGACCTCGCCCATCAGATGTTGCTTGCAAGGTATGTTGCTGTCGGGACGTTGAGCGTGAGTCGGTCGGTTCCTGTGCCAGCTAGTCACTGGGGCTCACTAAACCTCAGATATTCATTTGGGAACTTCTAAGTAACATCTCCAGCGATTATAAGATTCTTTCCGAGCATCGGATAGGTTTACCGACAATTGTTTATTTTTTGTCGAGGTAAGCTTACTTTTTTATGTTGCAGTTTCCAACTTACTCTCTCCTGTAAGGCTATTCTGTACAGCGTTTGCTATATCCGCTGTGTTATTCGAAAGTGAGACCAGAGCTTTTTTTCCAATACTATTTCATAACTAATACCGATTCTTTCAGCAGCACCCATTTCCTCGTGTATCACGCTTCAAAAACCCTTGGACGTTTTTTACTCCCTCACTATCGTTTTAACATCTCTCCTGTTCTTCTTCCGCGTTCGAGCCGTCTTCAATAAGAACCCCTGGATAGTTGCTCTTTTCGTAGGCTTGTGGTTGTCTGTTTTGGCCGGATGCTCGACTCTTGTTGTTGGAGTTAATGCGGTGCATATTGGACCAACAAAATTCTGTACCACCTCAGAAGTCAAGCCCTTTGCAGCGGCAGCCTCCATTATCCCCCTGATCAACGATACACTTGTTTTCCTTGTCATGACATGGCGTTTGAGCCGTAATTCTTACGCTTGTCGCACATTCGAGCATGACGTTAGAGCGTTAGTCTTTGGTGACTACCTGCCGATGTTCTCCAAGGCAATGTTACAAGGTGGTCAGGCCTACTACTTGTTAGTACTTCTTCATCTTATGCTCATGCTTAACCAGCTAACCAGTTTTCCATGTCACAGGACCTCAGTTGCTGTCAATCTCGCAACAGTGATCATGCTATACAATCGTTCGATCCCTAGCCTTCTTCGAACAGTCATCACGGTTCCCAATGTCACCCTGACGAATATCATGGCCTGTCGAGTATTCAGAGATACCCTGCTCGGAGTGTTCGAGGAGACGCAGAGTTCTACCACCCTCGGTTCGACGATGTTCGAGCGACACGGCTCGGTGTAGGACGGGATGCAATCTCCATTTAAGATCTTATTCTTGTTTTTTTTTTTTAATTCTTGCGCATTAGTTTGTAGAGTTGTTTATTTTCACATGGTAATTGTTGCTTGTCGTCGTTTGCTGCTCGTCATCTCTGCTAATGATCACTGCTGTGTGTGTGTTACTGGTGCATGTAGCAGTCCACCATGGTTTCCTTCAAGAAGGAAGGAACCATTATAATCGACAAACATCCGTTGCACTTAACTATGGCAATTTCAGCACTGACCAATCCTGAGCTTTATCGTGATACCTTGTGTGATCAAATTCTGACAGCATTTTGGCTCAAACAACATTTTTAAAACATTTGAAAAAATGAAATTGACCTTGTATATCAGCTAGATATCATTGCATTCACCTTGCATCGTCCGAGCCAGCTATACGCTCAGGACTTAGCTATATCCACTTTCAACAGTATCCCGAGAAAGAACGCCATGCAAACACTGTACAAAAAAAGCAAGTTGAATCGCAGAGTATAAAGTATTTTACGAGTCGGTGTACCAAGTAAATAACTATTTCCAACTATATTCGTAAGATGAGAGCGGAGGAGCCGATTGTTAGACGAGCATCCCGTTCGGGAGCGTAGAGCAAGAAGGAAGGATGGAGGGAGTGTGGCACCTCGCCCTACTGTTTGCCCAATACCAATGCCGGTACCGACACATTATTCCACCCTTCAGGCCTTTCCTGCCTACTCAAAATAGCCTTCCTTTCCGCCCATTGCTCAAAAGTCATCAGCTGAGGGTATATCGCTCGTGCCCGCGCCAACACAGCTTCATGGCCGCCTTCAATAACCATTCGGGCGTTGTGTACGCGCTCCATATCCGCAATGCTATATAAAGTGACAGTTTTAACAACAACAAAAAAAACAAGACAGGTAAAAAAAAAGAAGAAAAATATGAGTTCGTGACTTACAGATCCCGAGTGTGGCCATTAAGAGACAAAAGTGGTTTCGCGACAAAGTTAGGTACGGCAGGTAATGCTCGCTCTGTGGCTCTCTCATGAGCCTCGAACATTTGTTGCGTGGTCAGGAAGTCGCCCACAACGACTATTATTGTATTGATGTGAGGTTCAGGGTTCTATGGATACTCAAATTAACACGTGGGTTTCAGACACGAATCATATGATGTATAATTCACCAAGAGTATGGCCAGAGAAATTTGTCCAATGTCGTCAACTGCCTAGATGGGTCTATAAGCAAAAATGTAAACAAGGTGGTGGTGGGGGGAATGACCTACTATAAGCTGCACTAGGGTGGTAGGCTGTAATCCACAACGAATGACAGCCGTTGTTATCTTGCCTACAGTTCCATCAAAATTCTCCATAAAAAAACCTGGCCTCAGTATCCTACAAACAAGAGTGTTCAGCTGACAGTTTGATGGTGTTGAGGAAACAAGGTAACTTACGTCCATTTCAGCCCTCTATCAGTCAATCTCTTGATATGTCTCTCAATTCTAACCTTCGCCGCACGATCCAAGGTGAGGTTATCATCGAAGCTCTCCCCACCTCTCTCAACGCTTGAGAATATAAAGTGTGATACACCAAATTCGAGGGCAAGATCTGCCAGTAGCTGTTTATAACCCGAAAAAAAAAAAAAAAAAAAAAAGAATCAGCCATCCTCCCACGACAAACATGAGAGTATAACTTACAATACCCTGCCTTTCCTCCCCATCTGCGTTAGCCCCTAACCCGGGGAATGCCAAAGCAACAAAAACGGCCGCAATAGCACCTTTTCTACCCTCGGCCATAAAAATCTTCCTGATAGTCTCCGGCTTGTCAAGATCTCCTTGTACCAACTCCAATAACGCCCCGACGGGCTCAATGGACCAGTTTCGACTAAGCAAGGCTTTGGAGGAGGCCGCTTTAACATTTCGTGTTAGGGCAAGAATACGGAAGTTTGTGCGTAGAAAAAGGGCAGAGACAACGGCTCGGCCTTGTCGGCCAGTTGCACCGACTATCAAGACAGTTTTCGGAGGAGCAGTAGGTTTTTGGCGGCGACCCCTTGCGGACATTTGGGAAGATGGTGGAAGAAAGGGGGAGCCTTCAAGCTTCAGGTTTGAAACATATGATACCGCAACACATATGGGGTAAACGCCATCAGATGCACATGGTAAGCGCAAAAAATGCATCGTTGAGACAACAGCATTGTCAATAACTTGGAGGGGTATAGACTTTTGACGTTCAAATTAGAGTCTGATGTTTGATGAGTGATTCTGACAAGGCTATACATAGCATTACATGTCATTCTGAAATCAGGCACAACCTTTACAGCATTACACATTGTCTATATAAAAAAAGATAGTAGCATAATTAAAAAAAGAAAAAAAGCGATTGCGCTAGTCTCAATCATTGGGTCTATATATGTGGGTTCGCCAGGGATGAGAGGAAAGTAGATAAAGGCGAAGAAGAGTCGTGGAGGTGCAAAGACAGCAATACGATATCGTAAAGAACATGCAAGGATGTATGATGGTAATGACACAATGCTTCGAGGTGGTCGTCAGATACAATGGACGGAAAGAATAGCAAAGCAGACAAGAGAGAAAAGATAGTCAATAATGAAAGACGTAAATAAGAGAGAAATAGAGAAACAGGGACAGACGCGATTCCACGAATGAGAAACGTAAAAAAAAAGGGGGGGGGGGGTCGTAAAAATCTCGTAAAAATCATAAATCATTCAACATCTCACCAACGACCGCCTATGGCTGCCCATGCACATCTTCAGAAAATGGGGCCGGAATCTCGGCCAAACGTTGCCCATGCACGCGAAACCTATAAAGACACGTGAAGTCATCCCTCCCCCAATTATTCAACACCCTCAGCACAACGATACCAAAATCAATCCCCAACTCACGTATCCCAGGCATTACAGGATAAGTTTGCACGTTATTGAGAGAGTGGATGTCATATGTGAAATTGGCCAGCCTGATATATTCTGGGTATTTGGGTAGTGTCTTGGGATATAAAACTTCGTAGTTGGAACCATCGGAGCCATCTTGGTTGTATGAAGTTGAGCTTTGTTCCCCACTCGGTCGCTCTGCTTCTTTCCGAGCAGCTATATCTTCCTTCCATGCCCGCACACGAGCAATATTCTCCTTCCCCTCGACCAAACCCCAGACCTCCATCTGACGCGGAGCAGACCGCATATCAAACGCAATCGATTTGGCAACATGATCAATTGTCACTTCCTCTATGAATATCGGTGAAGCCAAAGCTACTCCCAACTGTCCCTCCCCACCAGCAAAAGGCCAACAATGTCCGTTCTGCATCTCATGATGCAAAGCAGTGATGGGCGGTCGACCAACGGCGTACCCACTCCCCGTAACTAGCCCGATCATTTGAGAACCGAGGTTCTGAGGCCTGAGTTCGAAAGTGGATGAGGTCAAAGAAGGGATGATCCTCGCTCCTCCAGAATGAAGCGCAAAGTCCGGCTTTGCGATGATATCTTGGGTAATGATGGATACAGCTGAGTCGACGAGGTGGTGGATGAGAGATGTAACGTCTTGCCCATCGGACGATTTAATTTGGATTTTCGAGTTTGAACTTGTCAGTAACTTGTTCCACCAGGCAGAGACAGGGCCAGTAGCGAGGGCAGGGGTGGAGGAAGCTTTCTTTCCTAATTCCAAGGCTTCTTGCACTCCTCCTTCTACGGTCCCTACCCTCTCTTCCAGCGCCTTTAGTTTGGCTCGAGCCTCCGTATTACCAGAGTCCTCGGTTCGTCCTCGCTGTTCCTTCTCATGTCGCACCTGCTGAGCCATTATCTGCGACTGCAGAATTTCCATGTCGTGCTTCACGCCATTCATGGATTTACTAGCCAAATCCCGTGCCTTGGCATCAGCCTCCAACACTTTCTTCGTATCGGTAAATCGTGCTTCAAGGCTACTCAGGCGACCTAAAAGCTCGGAGTACCCATGGCCACTTGTGCGATCGGTGTCGGCTGATAAACCAGAGACGGCGCTTTCCATGCGTCGTAGACGTTCGGCGAGCTCTGCGATGTTACCTGCTGGGACCTCGGGCGCCTGGTATACGTCCGAACGAGATGGGAATGGACGAGATGGGAATGACAAGTTTGGGAGGTAAGAAGGCCAAGAAACGCCGCGCAGAGCGTACCATGCTCCAAGGATACTCAAACCAAGAACGAGGTATTTCACAAATGAAGTTGATCTAGGGCCTATGCCGGAAAGCCAATTGCCAGGTCGACGAAGAAGAATATCATATATGGTTCCAGCAACGTGTCCACAAACGAAGGTTATGAGGCTCAAGAAGGAAACGATGGCGGAGAAGAGGGATATGAGGATTTTGATGGCGTAGTGGACAATGCTACCTAGTAAACCACCGATGGAAAACGCTGATGTCGGGGCCTGTGACCGTGGCGCAGGCGTTCGTGATCGAAGCCTTTGAGGCTGTTCGGGTGGATCGTCAAGGAGAAGTTGTTCGTCTACTTCTGGTATAGAATGGAGACTTTGCTCGGCGCCTTCCATGGAGATGTCACCATCATCGTAATTGAGTAATTCCTGGGCTATGTGCGAATTTGAATGTTGAGAGACAGGAGGATTCGAATACCGGGGTATTGATGTTCGTTGTGGCGGTTGCTAAAGATTGACTCAGATGTGGGTTTGGAATTGGAATTCAAGTACATACTATTTCCATTTGTTGTGAATTTTCCTCGCTTTCACTTTCGTCTTCTTGGGTTTCGAGATTCTTTCTTGGATTTTTCTTTTTCTTTTTCTTGGCTTTGTCGGCGGATAGAACGGGAAGAGTTGAGAGGGGCCCGCCCGTTGGTCCTGCTTTCTTTTTTTTCTTCCTTCTTGTTTTACCGTCATCCGACCACTCAGACTCTGAGTCGGATAAAGGAGGTTTGTAAGCCTTATTGTCCACAGATATACGACCGCGTCTGTGTGCGACGCTATGACGCTTCTGCTGCGTGGTTTGGTAGGCTTCCTCCTCATCCGCATAATCATAGCTGGATTCATTGCCGTTACCATTAACGGCAGGCCTTTGTTCAACTGAGGACTCTTCCGGTTCGTGTGACATTGAGCGCTGCCGGACATAAAATGTTGCTTGAGACAATGCTTGTTTTCCCAGGTCAACGACTCTTTCGAAAGGACTTTTACCCCGACCCTCTTCTTCTCCTTCAGAGTCAGGCACATGTCGGATTGAAGGGGTCTTTGACGGCGGTTTTCTTGCAGTAGTTGTAGCTCTTCCAAGTCTATCGGGAGGAGGGGGGGCGAGGTGTTTTCGGTTAAAAGTAGTTGGCGCCGTTGCCTCATATTCGACGGAAGTGCTGCGGGGTACGCTGAGGTTGGCGCGAGATGTCGAGGCCCAGGAATTGTTGGGGGTGGTATAGGTAGGATTCATGTCTGTGGCAGCTTGGGTGAATGCAGTTGCGATGTTGACAGATGTGTCTTTGACACTCCACTTCTCTGGCTTAGGGGGTGAAGTGATGATTTTGGGAGCGCCTGGATATGATGCTGAATTCAAAGTAGATTCGCGTTGTTTTAGACGGGCAAAACGAGCTAATGCGGGTTCGTTTTCGTTTTCTTCTTCCTGAAGTGTGTGTCGACTACGAGACGAAGACGTGGGTTTTGGCGGAGATCGCGAGCCGTAGGTAGGTGCTCTATTTGTGGCATAATATAAAGTGAGTGACATGATAGTTGTGGTTAGAGGAATAGTTAACGGACCCGTAAGCATGCGAGGCTGGTGCCGCGTTTCCGTTTGATGTCGGTTTACCGAGAAATGTACTGTGATCGAGACGTCTGCCTTGACCTAAAGGTGTGCCAGAAAATGACATGTAACACAGGTATGCGCAAAATGTTTTACGGGCACGCGATTATCACCAGGGGATTGTCGAGCTCGTTGCAGCGTGTGGTCAGGGAGAGAGAGGTGTTCGCCAAAACTGGATCAAGGGCGCGTCTGCCGTTTATTGACACTTGTTTGGTTTAAACCCTAACACGCATTGTTGTTCCATTGTTCCATTGTCCGCAAATTGTCTGTATCATGATCACTCAGTGCCTTATTGCTTTAGGCTTTCATCGACATCGATGACTAGTGGATCAAGCACTTCCATACGAACGAGAACGTCTTAACGTCCTTCTTCCGCTTTGTCCACCTGGGTATGATCCAGACAGTGGTACCAAGGAATTGAGGAAAACACGTCGGGCGCATCGGCCGGCAAAAACTGCGAACTCTCACGGTACACGAACCCAAGTTTCTCGACAATGACCGTGCCAAGACAGTATTCATAGAGACCTAGCATCGATATCTTTTACATATTCCTATACTATTTACTTTCAGATATTTGGATATCAAAAACATGTATTCCCGGCACTTGCTGGGATAGCTAATTGTTTACAGAATCATTAGATCACCATTTGGCAAAGGAATCCGTTGCCTATGGAAATAAAAGCTATGAGTGGGTGTGTATTTCGAAAGCATGATCCAGTGTACACACTTCAGTCAGTAATTTTGCAATGCCTGGTTCGCGAGAAGAATGGCCTGCATCTGGGACGATGTGAAGGGTAATCTCTGGAAACACCTGGATATTCCATCCCATCAGCAATCAACAGAACAGTATTTAGCAAGAAACTGACCTTCTTCAAAGCGTAAGCCGTTGTTACCTTCACGAGACGGATTCAATCATCTTTAATACACGGTCACATAACTTTTTGACACGCACAGGGCAGACAACGTCATATCGCCCTTGGACAACAATAGTTGGGATGTGGCGTCTAAAAAAAGGTGCTTTTAAAATTTGTTGTGGACAATGAGTGACGGTGGACGTGCATCTTGTCTATTTCTTGAGAATCCAAAAGCTGGCCGTCTCGCATAAAACCCTGTGGGATGTGGGCATGTCAGTCCTCAGGTTGATGTTGTAAGCAAGGTCGAACCTCGTTCACGAAGTAATGGTTTTCAATCCGAGCAAAGGCGCTATGGCATTCTCAGCTTAGTCGGAACAAAACAATTCAACGATCTTTGCTTACTTGGCAAAAGTATCATCGTCCGCGTGAGCAATATGTACTGGGTCCACATACAACTTCGAAGTCGACATCCTGATAAGGAAACCATCAATATTTTGATCAAATCAGACCAAAATCGAAACACTCGCTCCCATTTCGCCCAAGCCTTTGCCGCTTTGATACGGATTTCTTCGTCATCTGAGTTAAGCTGAGCATGGTACGCCAAAATCAAATCCTGTCGTTCGGCCTCAGGGATTGGTGCGAGATATTCGTCCCTAAAATAGGCCATCGGAGATGGAAGTTTGAATTCATCCCTATGCTTTTGTATTCTCACCATGCTTCCGGGAACAGGTGAGAGGCACCACTTTGATAGAAGAACTGGAGTTCACTAGAGACAAATGTAAAGTTATAAGTGTTACGAGGATGAAGATCGGCAACCTTTTGCGTAGAGTAAAAATCCCTCTGAGAAAAGGTCAGATCGGACGTCTGGTTTACGAAATTATTTTTTCGGACCTGAGAACCAGAGTCTTGACACGGTCTGGATGAGACTAGATTTCAAGACTAAGCGTGAGTTGATCAATTTAAAGTCGAGAAATTTAATTTTGCCTGTGCATACGCCAAGGCAAGGGTAGAACCCTGGATGAAAACATCAGTTGGTGATGAGGTCTATAGTCAGATGGGCAACCAACCCAAGAACCTCCAAATACATGCCATTTGTCAATTTTCAGAATCTCTCTCAACTTCTCAATATCTTTAACGAGATCCCAGGTTGTGTTGTCTTCGAGGGAAGCCGTCCTAATGACCATCTCAGCTCCGATCTTTCCAATGTGGTGAAGAGGGCCAGGCTCACGGAGTGGACTGTCCCGCACCTCTCTGGTCAAACAGGATAATCTACAGGAATGTTAAAATTAGTTATGCAAAGTGAATTTCATTTAAAGCTAATGGATTAAGGCACTTTGTACTTCTCGGGGTTAAAGAAGCAGCGATCACTTGAATCTATCCCTCCTCCTGGACCACCTGTGCAAGTCGGCATGATATCGATATCAAACCAGTGGCAGGACATTACCAAGCGTGTAATAAACATACCATGAAGAAAAACGACTGAGATACTATGGGTAAGTGAAAATATCGTTGCAGTATCTCGCTGTACCTGGCGTCCCATCTTTCTTTCCCGCGACTTCATAACTTTACGCCATTTGTTAGAATAAATTCGAGAATGTCGTTAAATCATCCAAAGCATTGTAGATACTTACTGCAATGTATGGATATCCGAAACTTTGAGTCTCCCAATTTCAAAAGCTTCGATGGGTGGATACATGTTGCGAGATCTACAACCTTAGTACGCGATAGCCTGATGAGGGTTGGGAGTGGTCGGACCGTATACGATTATTATTATTTGTTGGGGTTGGTGCCAAATGCTGTCTCGTGCCCAATGTTCGAACGTTCAAGTTCAACGTTCAGCAAGCACTTGCTTCTTCACCCCCGAGATTCTGAGTTTACATCGCGTCTTACATAGCCAGTTTATACGTGTCTTTTGTTGTAAACTTCCTTTGTAGATGGTCAGCCGTTTTCTACATATTGTTTTGACACCGCTAACCGCTCGAACGCAGAATTTTAACGACTAGGAACCAGTCAAGATACAGATTATTTCATCTACGACTCATTTTTAATGGCAGCTACATGTTCTCATGTCTTAACCAATGTCACAGCTCATCCAGAGATTCGAGTACCTTCTCACTCACGGGACTTATCGACAATTTCAAGCGCAACTTTACACACGAATACTACAGTGCATTCACAACCGACCGAACCTCTCCTTCGTCCAACAACACCTCAGGCTGGTCAGCATTACGATATTCCTTCTCACCAGTCAAGAGACTCCACAAGATTACTCCCTCGGTGGTCTCAAAGTCATGTCATGAGCCACCGCCATTCTGCGGCTATCGTCAGCGAGAAGGGTTTAGAGAGAAACCCCATAAAACGTGTCAAATCACTCCGGAGGATCAAAAATGCCCTTGCGATTCTGATGGGTAAGTTTTTACTCTATCTTTGCCTTTGTCAGTGGTTGGAAATGATTTCCACTCCACGATATCGCGTCTCTCAGCAACTTGTCCTCATATATTTGCTTTTGTCAAACACCGCTAACGATTGTCATTTCTAGCGCTTTGGGCCGTCTATAATGCCGTCCGCTACCTCTTAGCCTTCTTCATTTATGGCTCGATCACTGGGCAGGCTCTTTCTCTTGCTTTGGGCGCGATTACTGGGCTTTCCTTCGCCTTAACATGTTGTGCTACCATCCTCGGTTTTGTCCAACCACATTTGCTCATGCACGGATTCGCAGTGCAATCCCTCCTGACCATGCGGTCAGTTTTGCAATATTCAGCTTCATGTTGTTTATTCGTCCCAAGTGTCGTTAATCTTATACTGGTATTTGTTTGGAAAAAGACTTCGGATCGGGAACTTCAGACGCGGTATCGATGTCGATTAGACATTGATTTGGTCTGGTCATCTTCATTTTCTCTTTGCAACCACAAAACTAGAACCTGGGGTCTATGGGTCGTTTTATCAGCATTTCGCCTTGTTGTGACTTTAATTATCATTGTAAGCCGGAAGTCTGGAATAAAAGCGTTTTTGAGCTGATTGACCTGCCTCATAGATTTTCTTCCATTTCATTGCTTCGTCTACCCAACTTACACCCGTAAGACGCACGAAATTACATCAGTCCCAAAACAAAAGAGCACACCATCGTCTGGAATCCTATCTAACCCCTCTCATACCTGAAAATGAACACTCAAAGTCCTCTGTTGTCGGACCGTATCTTGGCCGCGAATCTGGTCTCCCATGTCAATCCTCAGACTCTACACTTTCTACAAAAGCATCGCCCCGTAACCGACTTCGTCCCAATCGCTCACGATTGTTAGCCTTTTCAGAAGATGATATGCAAGTTGAAGCTCCAAATTATAACAATCCGGATTTCCTTCCGATGAACAGCGATCGCGTTGAACCTGAGGGCGAATTGAACGGTTTTGTTCATCGTTTCCGTTCCCTTATTTCCCAGATCACACGGGAAACGGAAGAAGGCATAGCATTTGCGCGTTCTGATGGTTCAGACTCCTCTCATCATAGTGCCGACTCCCCTCCTAACCAATCTCCAGAACTGGGTACTAAAGTGACTTACCGAAGTGATTATCAGGAGAATTACGACCATGAAGATGGCTTTTACGCTTCATCAGCAGCGCAGCCTAACGGTTCATACGAACAGCGCCGGCAGTATCCTGCAACTGAAGAGATCCGGATACTAAACGGATTTATCAGACGAATGCCCACTATCGAGTCAATGGGCTCTCATGAACTACTGAGCAGCATGGGCAGTACAAATCGGGATCGTGAACGAATTGGGGCATCACCGACTCACAATACGTTAGCCTCTCGGGCTGGTACAGACCTCTCAGGCACCAGCGAACCCCACAGCCTGACAGCTCAGGCCGAAGTCCTAGCGGGATTATACCACTCTACAGAAATCGGAGAACTAATCAGGAGAGGCGATACAATCAGAAAGGTTGACAGCCCATCGACGAATGCTGATAATCCTGGGAGCTTGGGCGCCTCTACAAATTCAAGTAGTGTGTTATCGTACGTCACTGCCCCTGGGAGCATAACCAAATCATTGGTTATTCCTTCGTCAGAATCGGATGCAAACTTGAAGGAGAACAGTAGACGGCAGGACGATGTTGTCGATACGAACCCATGATACACACGGCGAGTTTCAAGATAGATGTATACAGCAAGAAATTATGCTACTTCTTGTTCAGTGTGTATTTATACATAATTATCAGTACATTACACGTCCAATCGTCAGCAGTGTACCCGTTTAACCACCAGTTTTTGGCAATCAGCAAAAAATACCTTTGAAGAACTCACTCAACTCTTTTTTGTGGGTAACTGGCATGAGGTCTTGCAATCAGCTTTACAGGTGTATGTTGTGTACTTTGTGCGCAGTGTTTCTGGCCGCAACGAACTTTGAGCGATTGAAAACACTTAGGATCCAAACCGTTTATCTGGTCGACTTGTAGCAACTTTGAGCGGATACGACAAAGTGAGTGTCATGGTCCGCCATCTAAATATATAGAAGTCAATCTGGTAAGCTCAGAAATAATTGTTTCGAACTGATATTCTTCACTGAAGATGATTTCTCCTTGAGCTTTTAGGCCTACATCGCTGATGCGATATCCTGTTGATAGCCAAGAAGTCAAAGGAGCTGCTGCGACCTAACCAAGGAGCGTTGACTTCCTTTATGTGTCTAATAATAACACGCTGTATTTTTGGATCATACATCCATCTCCGAGTTACGACCTTAACCAGCGCCTCCGGGAGATGCATACTTAGCGCGAAACCTGATTATCCTTTACTTTCCGCCATCGTAAGGACGGACTCTCAAGGCGGTAACATTTAGCGGCGGGCGCAGGATAGTCTTGAAAATCATCATCATGGATCTAGGATTGCAGTATGATTATTTCTGTTTCCATCATGTCAACCTTGCCTCCGGATATTGGCAAGATACACGTCTACGATTTTCACCGACGATTGCATTCTACTTATTTATTTATTTTTTGTGCTTTCTAGCTTCGATGCACCAGATTTTCAGACGAAGAACAACTTGAAAACCTATGAGTCCTCAATGGAAACTCACCCAAGATGATACTAACCTTTCTTTTGATGCTTGAGATACATTGATTCTTAGGACAGCAGCCGTCATGCACAACTGTGGATGATGAACAAGCGATGCGCGATGTATGATAAGTGGCTAAGTATAGTTTTCACGGTTTTTGGCCATTTTGAGGTTTATGATGATGGATGATGAACAAGTGAGAGGACGACTGGGGAAGTGGATG
>Ga0193743_1000522_pt1 | contig 30220 bp, 27 predicted proteins | sample L2c2metaG_FD_143038 | JGI IMG/M metagenome (GOLD analysis project Ga0193743, IMG submission 143038) | Soil microbial communities from a riparian zone of the East river system, Colorado, United States - L2c2 | ecosystem: Environmental > Terrestrial > Soil > Riparian zone | place: USA: East River...
AGCGGGCGGGCGGCGGGTCAGGGTAGGTAGCGGTCCAGCTCGTCGTTCTTTCGGTCCAGGTGCACCCGCAGCATTTCCTCGGCGCCGGCCAGGTCCTCTCGTTGCAGTGCCTCGACGATCAGCCGGTGATGTTCCACCGCGAACTCGGGCCGGCCGGGCTGGGCCATGAAGGCGGCCACTCCGGTGCGCTGCTGACGGTCGCCCATCGAGGCGTACAGCTCGCTCATCACCGTGTTGCCCACGGCTCGGACGATGGTGCTGTGGAACTCCCGGTCGCAAGCGATGATCTCCGGGTACGGCGCGCCCTCGTCGAGCAGCGCGCGCTGCCGGTGCACCAGTGGCCACAGCTGGTCGGCCACCGGGATCCGCCGCTCGTGCAGCTCGCGGACCGCGTACAGCTCCAGCGCCAGTCGGGTGCGGGACAGCTCGCGGATCTCCCGCGCGGTGACCGGGGCAACCAGCGCCCCCCGCCGGGGCAGCAGCTGGATCAGCCGCTCGGCGTCCAGTCGCAGGAACGCCTCGCGCACCGGCGTGCGCGACAGCCCGGTCACGCTGGCTATGTCCATCTCGGTGATGATGTCGCCCGGGGGCAGGATCAGGTCGACGATCAGGTGCTTCACGTACTGGTAGGCGAAGTCCTTGGCCGGGACGTCCGGCGGGCGCTGCGCCACGGGAAGGTCGGGACGCACCCGAGGGAGGGCCATCGGTTCCCGCATCGACATTGACGAATCCCACCTGGAAGGGTCTCCCGGCCCCCGCGTCCGGAGACCGGGAGGAAGTCTAGATGCGGTTCCGGACATCGCCAGATCAGGCCGGGCTGACCCGGAACCGGCGGTTGGCCAGCGAGGGGTTGACCCTGCGCACCTGGTTGACCCGGTCCGCGCCGATCCTGGCCAGCGCGAACCCGGGCTGCTCGCCGGCCGAGGCCAGCACCGTGCCCATCGGATCGACGATCATGCTCTGCGCCGCGCAGCGTGGCCCGCTCTGGGCGGAGGCCAGCACGAAGCAGGTGTTCTCGATGGCCCGCGCCTTGATCAAGGTCGCCCAGTGGTCCTCCTTGGCCGGCCCCACCGCCCAGGCGGCCGGCAGCACGATCGCCGTGGCGCCGGCATCCACCAGCGTCCGGGCTATCTCCGGGAACCGCAGGTCGTAGCAGGTCATCGCGCCGAAGCGGAGGTCGCCGAGGTCGAAGGTGAGCGGGTCGGCGACGTCGGCGGGGATCACGTTGTCCGACTCGGCGTAGCCGAACGCGTCATAGAGGTGGACCTTGCGGTAGACGCCGATGAGCTCCCCGTCCGGGCCCACCGCGGCCAGCGTGTTGTACCCGCGGGTCTCGCCGGGCACCGCCTCGGCCATGCCGACCACCACGGTGACCCCGGCGGCGCGGGCGGTCTCCCGGATCCCGGTCACGAACTCCCCGTCCAGCGGCTCGGGATAGCCGCGGTCGGTGCCCACGTTCGTCGGATCGGCGTACATCCCGTTCTCCGGGGTGATCACCAGCTGGGCCCCGGCGTCGGCGGCGGTGGTGATCGCCTCGCGGACCACCTTCAGGTTCTCCGTCTTGCTCACTCCGGTGGCGAACTGGGCGACGGCGACAAGCACGGTCATGGCAGGTGCTCCTTTTCCAGGCGGTCAGGGTTGGCGAGTCAGGATCAGGGTCAGGTGGTGGCGGGTGTGGCGCGCAACGGCCGTTCCGGGTGGACGAAGAACCAACAGCCGGCGCCGAGCACCCCGGCCACGGCCAGGATGGCCAGCGCCAGCAACCAGTTTCCGCCGATGCCGACCAGAATGCCGGTGAATAGTGGGCCGGCCGCGGACATCAGGTTGCCGCACAGATTCGTCCAGCCGGTCACCGTCGCCGTGTGTTCCCGGCCCAGGTCCTGGCAGGCGGCCCAGACCTGGACCTGCACCATGCCGACCGAGCCGAGGCTCAGACAGAGGAACACCATCATCAGCGGAATGCTCGGGGTCAGCGCACCGAGCAGGAGACACGCGGCGGCGGCCAGGTAGCCGGCGGCGGCCAGTCGGATCCGGGCCGGCCAGCCGCGGACCAGCCGGTCGTTGAGCGCGCCGACGCCGAAGACGCCGATCAGCATGGCGATCCAGGGCAGCGAGCCGAGCCAGCCCATCTGCTTGAGCGAGAGCCCGCGCGCCTCCACCAGGTAGGTGGGCAGCCAGGTGACGAAGAAGCCCTGGATCAGCAGCAGGCAGGCATATTGCGCGCCGATCGCCCAGAACTGGCCGGATCCGAAGAACGCCCGCCAAGGCAGGCTGGCTTTACCGTCCAGTTCGTCGCCGGAGCGGCCGGCCTCGATGTAGGCCACCTCGTCGGCGGAGATGCGCGGGTGCCCCCGGGGCTCGTCCCTGGCCAGCCACCACCACAGGCCGGCAAGCACCGCGCCCAGTACCGCGAATACGTGGAAGACCTGGTGCCAGCCGAACGTGGTCATGATCCACACGACCAGCGGGGTGCCCACCACGTTGCCCATGTACAGCCCGCAGAGCAGCAACGAGTTGCCTCTGGACTGCTCCTGCTTGGGGAACCAGCGGTGCAGGGTGTACACCGAAGCCGGCCAGTCCGCCGCCTGGCCGATCCCGAGCACCGCCCTGATCAGCACGAACCCCACGAAGACCACGCCGTACGGGGTGACGAAGGTGAACACCGACCACCACAGCCCGGCCAGCGCCAGCGTCTTGCGCGGACCGAACCGCCGGGTCACCAGCCCACCAGGTACCTGGAACAGGGCGTAGGCCCACCAGAACGCGGTGAGGATGACCGCCATCTCGGTCACCGAGAAACCGAGCTCCCGCTGGATGACCGGGGCGGCCGCGGTCATCGCCGCCCGGTCCATGCTCATCACGAAGGTGACCGGGAGCAGCAGCCCAGCACTGATCATCCAACGGACCCCGCCGGCCGGCGCGGCCGCCGGATCGCCCACCACCTGCCCGGTGCGGCCCGGGCTCGACCCGGTCACGTGCTCACCGCGCCGAAGAGGGGTCGAGCTTGGCCTCGAACGCGGCCAGCGCGCCGGACCACTCGGCCAGCCGGGTGCCTTCGGCGATCTTGCGGCGCAGCTCCGGCTCCGCGGACTCCTTGTCCCGCAGCGTCGCGGCGATCTCCAGCGCCTCCTCCCTGGCCAGCACGGCGAGCCCGTCGGAGTCACCGAACACCACATCGCCGGGATGGACCACCGCTCCGCCGACGGTGACCGGGACGTTGATCGCGCCCTCCACCCCGAGGATCCGGGTGGTCAGCGCGGACACGCCGAGGGAGAACACCGGGAGCCCGAGCTCGAGGATCTCCTCGACGTCGTTGATCGACCCGCTGATCACCGCGCCGACCGCGCCCCGGGTGGCCGCGGTGAACGAGACCATGCCGCCGAAGCAGGACCGGGTGTCCCCGCACTGGTCCACGACCAGCACGTCGCCGGGCCGCAGCTCGTCCGCCGCGACGTGCAGCGCGGTGGAGTCCAGGTGCGGCAGCCGCACGGTGAATGCCGGCCCGACGAACCGCAGCGGCCGGCGGAGCGGCGTGAGCCCCTTCGGGAACCCGTAGTCGCGCAGGTGCCCGAGGGTGGAGGTCTGCACCCGACTGAGCGCGTCGACCACCTCCGGGTCCAGCGGTCTCGGGGCCTGTCCGCGAACGAACATCTCGCCTCCCACTCCGGCGGGCGGTGCCCGCGCCTCCGTGCGGTGCATACCGAACGCATGCGTTATGTATGCGTAGCAGTGCAACCGCGCTGAGGGAAAGCCGTCAGGCGGGGTGAACCGATTCAGCGTGCGATCACGCGCAGCAGCTCGCCGCCCGCCTGTCTATTACTTCGCCGCGCGGGATGCCCGGTCGATGGAGTCACCGAGCTGTTCCTCGGTGAGCATCGGAAACAGGCCTCGGAAGATCGGACAGCCGACCTTGCTCCAGTCGTAGGTCTGGGTGACGGTGGTCTGCCCGGGCCCTGCCGGCTCAAAAGTCCAGGTGTAGGTGTGTCCCCCAGGTCGCATGTCGCCGATCTTGTCGGCATACCCGTCCGGCGGGTAGAGCTGCGGTGCCCAGCCGATTGTCTTGTTCTCCTGGTAGGCGACCACGGTGTTGCGCACCTGGTAGTCGCCCAACAGATGGTTGTTCATATTCATGACGAACTGGTCGCCGACTCCGTGGATCTGGGCGTCGCGGTCCTCGAGCCCGCGCAGCATGTTCGCGCTGTCCAGCTCGATATGCCGCGACGGCGAGGTGAGCAGCGCGAACAGCTGTTCAGGGGTGGCTTCTACGGTTCGGGTGACCTGGATCTGCTCTTGCTCGCTCACGGTGGTCCTCTCTGACCGGCGGGTTTTGCACCGAGCGCCACACAGTGTGGCCCGACCGGGGTCGTCGGTCGCACGTAGTCGGCTACCCGACTCCGCCTGTCCGGCTACCCTAGATCCGGGACGTCAGACGCGTCGGAGTACATAGAAAACGTAGCCATAGCTCCCTTCGGATTGCGCAAAGACGTCAATTTCCTTGAGGGTTTCAAGCGCAAATTCTCTGACCGAATGATCGGGGTGCGCGGCAAGGGCTTTCGCGCGAGGCTCAAGGACGTCGTAGTAGCCAAGAAGAGCAGCTCAATCGGATCGACGGTGCTCACTGGCCGGGTCAGAAACTGATCGGGAGTGGTTGCACGGTGCCGAACCCGTTGATTTCGACATCCACCGCGGTGGTCTTCGGCGGCGGCGCGAGGTAGAGAGCCCAGAAAGTGGCCTCAGCTCCGGCGGGCAACATGTCGCGGGATATCGGCGAGTACGTGTTGCCGGTATTGCCAATCGACTGGCGATCGCCTGTCCGGTAGGCATGGCATGACTCGTAGCGGCGTTGCGCCGTCCGGTCCGCGAGGGTCACTCCCTCCGGCGCGGACCGAATCCCGGTGAGCCCATTGTTCAGGGGGAACTCGATGGGAACCAGGGTGGGGTTGCGGACGGTGATGTCGGCGAGCAGGAACCCGCCCACCCGGCGCAGCTCACCGGCCTGGGCTTGCAGGCCGGCGTCGGCCAACAAGGTTTTCATGGTTACCGGCTGGAGGGCGGGCGGCGCACCTGGCTTCACGGTGCCGACGCGGACCTCGACCCGCCGGTTCTGAGCCCGGCCGCTGGGGTCGTCGCTGCCGTCGGGCTTCTGGTTGGGGGCGATCGGCTTGGTCTCGCCGAAGCCCACCGGGGTAAAGGTGAAACCGGAGCCAAGTTCGACGGCGAGCGCATCGCGCACGGCGGCGGCTCGCTGCTCGGAAAGTCGCTGGTTGGACGCGTCATCACCGATCGCGTCGGTGTGCCCCTCCACCGAGACCGCGCCGCCGCTGCTCCCGATCATGTCCTTCACGCCGCCGAGGGCCGCCTGCGCGGCAGGTGACAACGTGGCGCTGCCGAACTCGAACAACACATCGCTGGGCAGCCGCACCTCCACCGGGGTCGGTTGGCCGGGCGGCCCGTCAGCACCCTTGACCGAGCAGCTCACCACCCGTTGCTCCGGGTCATCGACGCTCTTCACCAGGGCGAACACCGGATCGTCGCGCAGCGCGGCGCCCTCTGGCTGGATGGGAACCACGACTGGCCGCAGAAAGTCCACCACGACAAGCATTTCGCTCGCCTCCGACGGCGGCGCTTTGAAACGCGCGGTGACCGTCGCGGAGCTCCCTCCTGGGATGCCATCGACGGTATTCATGCTGACCAGCGAATTGGTGGTCTTCTCCCTTGTCGGAACCATGTACGCGATCGACCTCGGCAGGTCGACCAGCATCAGCGGCGGGAGGAAGTCGAAGGCCCAATTCGGCTCGAATTTCTGCTGCATGCCGTTGAACAGCTCGAACTGGAGCACGAGCTCGTCACCGCGGTGCACCAGCCGCATGTTCCGGCCTTCCACCGGGTAGGCGGTGGATACCGCCCGCGCGACGACGCCGCTGCCCGCGATCGCCGGTTCCGGCGCGGCCGGCGCGGCCGGCGCGGCTGGCGCGGCTGGGGCGCCCGGCGCCACCGACAAGGACGGTGGACTGCCCGCTGACCCGCTGGAATCCGCCCCGCATCCCGCGGCGGCCAGCGCCATCGCCGACACCGCCATCAAGGCCGCGGCCGCCCGCGCGCTCCGCCTGACCATTCCCCCGGACATGCGCGCCTCCCCAGCGAGCACCACGTCGAGCTGGCCCTTGCCGTCCGTGTCTCGCGGGTATAGACGATCACCGCGAACGGGCGGGGCACCGTACCGCAGTTCCCCCTGCTGACGCTCGATCTTTAGCCTCAGCGGGCGGCCAGCGCGCTCAGCAGGCCGTGCGCGAACTTTCCGTACCGCTCCGGGGTGAACTCCTCCGGCTGGGTCAGCACCAACTGGACGGCCTGCTCGCCGACCGCCAGCAGAGCGCGGGCGGTCAGCTCAAGATCCAGTTGATCCAGCCCGGGCCGGCGGCTCTGGCCCCAGGCGAGCAGGGCGCGCAGCTGCTGCAGGGCGAAGCTCCGGCCGGCCGACACGTGCTCCCGCACCTCCGGCGGGGTGTCATCGGCGGGCAGCATGAGCAGCCGCCAGGACGTCGGGTGCGCGGCCACCGCCCGCAGGAGGTTCACCGCCGCCGCGGTCAGCGTCTCGTCAAAGTCGGAGTCCTCGGTGAGCGCCGGCATGGCCTCGGCGAGCGCGGTTACCACCCGCCGCTCCTCCCGCTCGAGCAGCGCGCGCAGCAATGGTCCGCGCCCGGGATAGGCGCTGTACACCCTCGGCTTGGCCAGCTCGGCCTCCCGGGCCACCGCCTCCATGGTGGCCGCCGGATAGCCCCGTTCGATGATCAGCTTCAGGGTAGCGTCGAGCACCTGCTCGCGGCGCACCTCGATGGGCATTCGAGGCTGCCGGGACCGCCGCGAGCCGTGGGCCGCGTCCGCGCTCATCCGAGGAATCTATTCGCCCGGCCGCGCGCGCGGGTACCGGTCGCGCGGCGAGATCAGTACACACTCGAGGCGCGCAGCCGCTTCGGGACGCCGCCCAGGCCGGCCTCCAGCGCGGCCCGGGGCGGGACCTGGACCGGCATGGTCGGTGGTTCGCGGACCGAGGGAGGTTCACCGACATTGCACACCTCGCAGGTTGAGTTTCAGCATTTAGCTACGGTAGCGTAAGTACGTCTCCGTAGCTAGTGTCTGGGAGGTGACGCAGGGGTGGCTAGGACCCGGGTGACACGCGTTCGGCTCAGGCCCCTGTGGTAGCTTTCAGCCGTTGCAGTCGTGTTTTCCTCGATCGTTGCGAAGCGTCCGTGGAGCGTGACACCGGGCTTCGTAGCTCTGGGGAATCTCTCTCCGAGTGTGCTGGGCCCACCGCAACCACCGGTCGGCGAGGTGTCGGCCGGTACCGCACCTCCCAGGAGAGACATGGCTCAGGGCACTGTGAAGTGGTTCAACGCGGAGAAGGGCTTCGGCTTCATCTCCACAGACGACAATGGCCCGGACGTCTTCGTGCATTACTCGGCCATTCAGGGTTCCGGATTCCGCAGCCTCGAGGAGAACCAGCGAGTTTCCTTCGAGGTCAGCCAGGGCGCGAAGGGCCCGCAGGCCGACTCGGTGCAGGTTATCTGAGTTCGACCAGCGCATACGGCCCCGGTTGGCTAGCCAACCGGGGCCGTTTCGCGTCTCGGCTCGATCAGACGGGCTAGGGAGGACCGCGGGATGCGGATTGTGGATCTTTCTGTGCCGGTGCGGGCGGGGATGCAGGTCTACCCGGGTGATCCGGAGGTGGCGATCAGCTCGGCGGCCCGACTGGAGGTCGACGGGGTCAACGTGTTGAGCATCCACGCCGGCTCGCACACCGGCACCCACGTGGACGCCCCGTTCCACGTGCTGACCGACGGCGCCCGGCTGGACGAGCTCGACCTCGGCCTGTTTCACGGCCCGGCGGTGGTTGCCGACCTGCGCGGCCGAGCACCCCGGGCGCCCATCGGCTGGGCCGAGCTCGCCGGTTACGCGCCGTTGTTGCGTCCCGGCGCGGTGCTGGTGCTGCACACCGGCTGGTCCGAGCACTTCGGCTCGCCCGAGTACCTGGCCCATCCGTGGCTGACGGCGCAGGCCGCCGAGCAGATCGCGGCCAGCGGGGTCCGCGCGCTGGCGCTGGACGCACTCAGCCCGGATCCCACCCCGGCGGACGGCGAGCCAACTGGTCCGCTGCCGGCGCACCAGATCCTGCTCGGCGCCGGCGGGGTGATCGTGGAGAACCTCACCAACGTGGCGGCGGTAGCCGAGCTGGCCGACCCGGTGATCAGCTTCTTCCCCCTCGCACTCGCCGGCGCGGACGGCGCCCCGGTGCGCGCGGTGGCGATGTCCCGCGCGGTCTGACGGACGGCACACAGCGCCGCGCCGCCGCACACAGGTTGGGGCACGTGTGCGGCGACCTGACGATGTGTGCGGTCAGCTGAGCTTGCCGGCCTGCTCGCCTCGGCCAGCTCGGCCACCGTCTCCCCGCGGGATCGAGCTCGCCCGCCGGCCGAGCGCCTCGGACATCTCCCTGGCGGTCGCGCGGGTCAGCTCGCCGGCCTCGCGCAACCGGTGGCCGAGCCGGCCCTTCGGGGCTGACACGTTGATCGCCGCCGCGAGCTGCCGCCGGAAGTCGTACACCGGCGCGGACACGCCGACCACGCCCTCCTCGAACTCCTCGTCCACCATCGCGTAACCGTGCCTGCGCACCCTGGCCAGCTCCTGGTGCAGGTCCGCCTCGGTGCGGATGCTGAGCTTCGCGCCGGCCCGGACCTCAGGGCGGGTGCGCACCAGTGCGGCGAGCGCCTCCGGGGGCCAGTCCGCGATCAGCACCCGGCCGGCGGAGGTGGTCAGCGCCGGAACGGTCAGCCCCTCCCACCCCAGCCCCCGGAACGCGTGCGGCGGGCTCACCGACGAGACGGTGAGCACCTGGTCCCCGCGCAGCACACACAGGTGCACCGTCTCCCGCAGGGCGCTCACCAGCCGCCGCAGATACGGCGCGGCGTGCGAGGTGAGCCGGGCCTCCCCGGTCCGCGCGGCGAACGCGTAGAGCCGCCAACCCAGCCGGAAGACCAGCGTCTCCTCGTCCCGTTCCACCAGGCCTTCGGCCTGCAGCGCGCGCAGCGCACGGGAGACCTGGCTGCGGGTGCGGCCCAGCCGATCGGCCAGCGCGGCCACGCCGAGACCCGCCGGCCGGTCCCCGGCCGCCAGCGCGTCCAGGAGTTCCATGTCCCGGCGCAGCCCAACGGACATCGTGGCCCGGTCAGCCTCCATCCGCGGAACCTTCCCCGCTGAGTGCACTGAGCGCAACTGTCGTTGCGATGGTCGCGCTCGATTCCTACGCTCCGGAAGCATGCAGATCGGCGAGAGCTTCGTCGGCGAGGGAGCCGACGCGGCCCATGTGAACACCGTGCTCGGCGCCAAGGACGGCCCGGCCGGGGTGGCCTGGGCGACCGCGTTGGCCACCCCGAGGCAAGGGCACGTGCCGTTCATCGCGGTGCTGCGCCCTGGGCTGCCGACCCGTCCGCTCACCCTGTTCGTGAACAAGGCCACCATCGCCGGCGACGGGCATGCCACGCTGACCTGGGGCGCCGCCCAGGCCGGCGTCGCGGCCGGGGTGGCCGACGCGGTGCACGCCGGCGCGGTGCCCGCCGAGGGGGCCGACGAACTGGTGCTGATCGCCGCGGTCTGGGTCAACCCGGCGGCGGCGGACGCGGACGCCGTCTACGCCAACAACCGGGCGGCCACCGCGCAGGCGCTGGCCGCCGGCGCCAAGGGCACACCCACGCTCAGCGAGGTACTCGCCGCGCGGGGCCGACCGGAGAATCCGTTCTTCCGGCCGAGCGACGCCCGGTGAAGATCACCGCGATCCGGCTGGACCGGATGCGGCTGCCGCTGGACCCGCCGTTCGCGGCCGCCTGGGATCCGGAGCCCCGCCGGCACTTCGACGCGACCCTGGTGCGGGTGGAGACCGACGAGGGGTTCACCGGGTACGGCTCGGGCGACTCGATGGCCGGCTTCGAGGAGTTCGAGCAGCTGTTCCTGGGCCGCGACCCGCTGCGCATCCTCAACCACGTCAAGACGCTGGAGACGATCAGCTTCCACGCCGGCCGCTACTGGCCACTGGAGGCCGCGCTGTGGGACCTGGTCGGCCAGGTGTGCGGAGTGCCGGTGGCCACCCTGTTCGGCGGCAGCACGTCCCGGGTGCCGGCCTACGCCTCGTTCGGCGAGCTGCGCCCGCCCGGCCGGCGCGCGCAGGACGCGTTGGCCGCCTGGGAGGCGGGGTTCCGGGCGCTGAAGGTGCGGGTGGCGCGGGACCGGCTGGACGAGGGGCTGGCGGTGGTCACCGCCGTCCGGGAGGCGCTGGGCGACGACATCTCGATCATGGTGGACCTGAACCAGTCCTGGCGGATGCCCGGCGACATCGCCCCGGCGCTGGACCTGGCCTCGGTGCGCCGGTTCGCCGCCGCGCTGCGCGAGCTCGACGTGCTCTGGCTGGAAGAACCGCTGCCGCAGCAGGACCTGCCCGGGCTGCGCGTGCTGCGCGAGCGGGAAGGCGTGCGGGTAGCCGGCGGCGAGATGGTCCGTACCTTCCCCGAGCTGGTGGCCATGGTGGAGGCCGACGCGCTGGACGTCTACCAGCCGGATGTGGTGCTCGCGGTGGGCATGCTGCGCGCCCGCACGGTGGCCGAGCTGGCCAGCCTGCGGCACCGCTGGTTCACCCCGCACACCTGGACCAACGGGCTCGGGCTGCTGGCCAACCTGCACGTGGTCGCCGGCGTCGGCGGCGGCCCGTACCTGGAGTTCCCCTACGACCCGCCGGCGTGGACGCCCGCCCGCCGGGACTTCTTCCTGGCCGACCCGGTGTCCATCGACCGGGACGGCTACCTGAACGTGCCGGACCGGTCCGGGCTGGGCGCCCGCATCGACGAGGAGGCGCTCCTGCGGTGGACGCGCTGACCCGGATCGGGTTCATCGGGCTCGGGCACATGGGCGCACCGATGGCGGCCAACCTGCGGCGCGCCGGGTTCGACCTGGTGGTGCACGACGTGCGCCGGGAAGCAGCCGTCGGGGCTCCCGAGGGCAGCTGGGCGGACAGCCCGCGCGAGGTCGGCGAACGCGCCGAAGTAGTGATCACCATGCTGCCCACGCCGGCGGTGGTGGAGTCCGTGTTGCTCGGCCCGGCCGGGCTGCTCGGCGGCCTGCCCCCGGGCGGGGTCTGGGTGGACATGTCGACCAGCACCCCGGCGGTCGCCGAGCGGGTGCGCGCGCTGGCCGGCCCGCGCGGGATCTCGGTACTGGACGCCCCGGTCGCCGGGATGGCCGCCGGGGCCACGGCGGGCACCCTGCAGATCTATGTCGGCGGCGACCCGGATACCTATCGGCGGGTGCTGCCCGCCCTGCGCGCCATGGGCGATCCGGAGCGGATCCTGCACGTCGGGACGCACGGCTCCGGCTACGTGGTCAAGCTGATGGTCAACCTGCTCTGGTTCGCCCAGCTGGTGGCCACCGCCGAGGTGCTCACCGTCGGGGTCAAGGCCGGCGTCGCGCTGGGCACCCTGCTCGACTCGCTGGTGGCCAGCCCCGCGCGGAGCAATCTGCTCGAGCACGACCTGGTCCCGCTGCTGGCCGACGGCGACTACGACGAGTCCTTCGCGATGGCGCTGGCCTGCAAGGACCTGGGGCTGGCCGTCGACGTGGCCAGGGCGACCGGGGTGCCGGTGGAGCTGTCCGCCGTGGTGGAGCAGGTGTTCCGCCGAGCGCGGGCGGCCTACGGCGACCAGGCCGGCGAGATGAGCCCGGTCAGGCTCTACGAGGACCTGGCCCGGATCCCGCTGCGGCTGGCCCAGCGGTGAGCGGCGAACCAGCGGGCACCGCGGGGCTCGCCTTCACCATCCCGCCGCCGGGGCGGATCGAGTTCGGCGCGGGCGCGGTACGCCGGCTACCGGAGTCCCTGCGGACGCTCGGCCAGCACCGGGCGTTCCTGGTCAGCGATCCCGGCGTGCGAGACGCCGGCCTGGTCGACCAGGTGCTGGCGACCCTGGCCTCGCAGGGTGTCGAGGCGGCGGTGTTCGCCGAGGTGGAGCCGAATCCGACGCTCGACACGGTGGCCGAGGCGGCGGCGCTGGCCAGGGAGTACGGGCCGGCCGCGGTGGTGGCGCTGGGCGGCGGCTCCAGCATGGACGCGGCCAAGGGCGTCGCGCTGCTCACCTGCAACGGCGGTGACCTCGCCGCGCTGGACTTCGGGAACAGCCACTCCCCCGCGCCGCCGCTGGTGGCCATTCCCACCACGGCGGGCACCGGCGCGGAGACCAACGGCTTCGGGGTGATCGCCGACCCGGCCGCCCGCAGCAAGATCTACATCGGCAACCCTTCGCTGACGCCGAAGGTGGCCATCCTGGACCCCGAGCTCACCGTCGGCCTGCCCGCCCGGGCGACCGCCGCGACCGGGACGGACGCGCTGGTGCACGGGGTGGAGTCGCTCACCTCGCGCGGCCGCAACCCGGTCTCGGAGAGCTACGCCCACCAGGCCATCCGGCTGGTACACCGCTGGCTGCCGATCGCCGTCAACGATGGCGCGAACCTCGAGGCCAGGGCGAACCTGCTGCTCGGTGCCCACCTCGCCGGGCTGGCGCTGACCGTGTCCGGGCTCGGCCTGGTACACGGCATCGGGCACGCCGTCACCGCGTACACCGGCGCGGCGCACGGGGTCGCGCTGGCCGCCGTGCTCGAGCCGGTGCTCCGGTTCAACGCCGAGGGCGGGTCTGCGGGGTGCTACGCCGAGATCGCGTTTGACCTGGGCGTCGCTGACCCGGGCGCCCCGGCCGCGGCCAACGCGGCGGCCGCCATCGCCGAGCTGTGCCGGGTCCCCGAGCGGACCGGCTGCTACGCACCGCTACGCGCGCTGGGCTGCACCGAGGCGCAGATCCCCGACCTGGCCCGCACCGCGCTGGCCGACCCGGTCACCGCCAACAACCCGCGCCTGCCATCCCAGACCCAACTAACCAACCTCATCCGCGCCGCGCTGTAAGCCCGGCCACGCACACGGTCGCGCCCTCACGCACACGCCGCAACATGCGCGTGGGAGCGCGGAAGTGTGCGTGAGTGTCGCGGCGGTGGGCGACGGTGGGGGACGGCGAGTCAGGTGCGGTAGTCGTGTTCGTCGCGGTCCAGGGCGCGGCAATGCCAGCGACCAGGCGGCGGAGCGAAGTAGGGTGCCGACGGGATGTCTCGGCTCGCGGGCCGAGGGATCGAGGGCGGACAACGGGGTAAGAGGTGGGCATGCCGGTCATCGTGGTGATGGGTGTGGCGGGCTCGGGCAAGACCACCGTCGGCGCCGAGCTGGCCGCCCGGCTGGGAGTCGAGTACGCCGACGCGGACGAGTTCCACCCCCAGGCCAACATCGCGAAGATGAGCGCCGGCACCCCGCTGACCGACGAGGACCGCCGAGCCTGGCTGGCCGGGCTGGCCGGCTGGGTCGCCAGCCACGCCGAGACCGGCGGAGTGTTGGGCGCCTCCCTGCTCAAGCGACGCTACCGGGACCAGCTGCGCGCGGCCGGGGATGTGTGGCTGGTGCACCTGCACGGAGACCGGGACGTGCTGGCCGATCGGCTGCGGGCCCGGACCGGCCACTTCATGAAGGTGTCCATGCTGGACTCCCAGCTGGCCGACCTGGAGCCGCTCGAGCCGGACGAAACGGGGGTCACGGTTGACCTCGCCGAGCCGCCCGGCACGTTGGCCGACAAGGTGCTGGCCGAGTACCCGCGGGTGTCCCCACAGACCTGATTCTTTAGCCGGTGCGGGAAACCGGCACGGCCGGGCGGCCAGGGTTCGGCGGTCCATCGGCGGTTCCGCGCTGGGCCATGGCCAGCAGCCAGACCCCGACCAGGGTGATCGTCAGGCCGATGATCCGGATCGGGGTGGTGTCGCCGCTGGCGAACGGCTCACCGAACACCACGACCCCGAGGCCGACGCCGACCACCGGGTCGATGGCCATCATCGCGGCCAGCGAGCCGCCCAGCGGCCCGGCTTGGAAGGCGGTCTGGCTGAGCAGCGTTCCAGCGGCGCCACAGCCCAGGGCGGCCCAGAACTGCCAGCTGCTGGTCAACCCGACCAATCCCTGGGTGTTCAGCACCTCCCCCCACGCCTTGCCCAGCGCGGCCGAGGTGGCCATCAGCACGCCGGCCCCGGCGCCCAGGCAAACGCATCGGGCGGTGCCGTGCAGGGCCAGCCCCCCGGCGAGGGTCGCGGCCAGCAGCACCCCGGCCAGCAGCAGGCCCGGGAACCAACCTTCCGCATCGACCGGGATCGCGGCCTGCTCGGGTGGCATGACGGCGAGGAAAACGGCGAGGCCGAGCACCACCTGGCCGGCGGCCAGCATCGCCGGGCGGCTCACCTGCCGGCCGGCCAGCCGCTGCAGCCCGAGTGCGACCACCAGCCCGATGGTCAGGACCGGCTGGACCACAGACAGCGCGCCCAGGTTCACCGCGACCAGGTGCAGCGTCACCCCGGCCGCCTGGGCCACTACGCCGAGCACCCAGCCCCGTTTGTGGGCCAGCTCCACCATCAGCCCGGGGTGAAACGGCGTGCGCTGGCGGGCCTGGAGCGCACCATTGTGCTGCAGCACAGACGCCACCCCGAAGCACACCGCCGCAAGCAGCGCGAGTGTGATGGTGAGCGTCATGGCACCCCGAGACTATCGTCTGGCTCCTGAGACTTAGGCGGTGCGCCGGGCGGAGCCGCCGGCGGGGTCGGGATCTGCGAGTAATCCGAGCACGGCCTCGGCCGCGTCCTGGTCCCGGATCACCGCGCTCGGATCGGTGCGCAGGCTCGCGTGGTTGCGCACCACCTCGGTCAGCTCCTCCGGCGTTTTCGGCCATGGAGCCAGCCCGGCTTCGGCAAGGACGGCGGCGTTCGCGGTGCCGTGCCCGGGGATCGGGCGGTAGGTCACCGTGGGCAGTCCGGCGGTGAGCGCCTCGGTCACGCTGAGCCCGCCGGCGTTGTGCACCAGCACGTCCGCGATGGCCATCAGCTCATGGACGTCGTTGCGCCAACCCAGCGCCACCACGCCCGGCTCGTTGGCCAGCTCCTCCGCCAGTCGGGCGTTGCGGCCACACAGCAGGAGCACCTGGGCCCCGGTTGCGGCGACCTCTCGGACCGCCCCCGGCACGTCCCCCATGCCCAGCGACCCGGTCACCATCAGCGCCACCGGCCGGTCCGCACACAGCCCCAGCTCGTCGCGCAGCACCCGCCTGCGCTCCGGCGACAGCCGCTCGCGGAACCGGGCGGAGACCAGCCCACCCACCGGGCGCATCGGCGTGCGGTAGACCAGGCGCCCCATCCGGGAGGTCGCCTCGGTGACCGTCAAGTGCTGGTCCACCGCCGGATGCACCCACATCCGGTGCACCGCCGGGTCAGTCAGGAACGTCACGGTGAGCGCGTCCAACACCCCGGCGGCGCGCAGCTGGCCGAGGGTCTGGCTGGCCAACGGGTAGGTGGACACCACCACCGGGTAGCCGTGTGCCCACCGCCGCACCCGGCGCCGAGCCACAAAACACAGCCCCCGGGTCAGCTTCTGCAACCAACCGTCGTGCTCCAGGTTGGTGAAGACCCAGTCGAACACCTGCGGCGCGTAGCCGACGCTGGCGCTGTAGCCCTGGCGCAGCACCGGCCGCGCGAACCACGGCACCGCGTCGAGATAGTCCCGCCGCTCCGCGCGCACGCCGAAGCCGCGCAGCCGGCTGATCAGTTCGTCAGCGGCGCCATCGTGACCGGCGCCCACGCTGCCGGAGATGACCAGTACGCGGTCCGTTCCGCCTGCCGTCGATCGACCCATCGGTCCTCGACTCCCTGGTTCGGTGAGAAGCGGCTGAAACTTCAACTCCTACAGCTTGTAAGAGTCTAGCCGAACTCCTGGCGGCTCGGTTCAGAGAGGGCCCCTCCGGGTGTGGGCCTACCCATACGAGCCCACCGCTGGCCATCAGCCCAGCTCCTGGGCCCTCGTCAGCTCTTATCCGCCCGTGCCGGCCCTCGTCAGCCCGGACTCAGCAGCCCTGGCTTGTCAGCCCCGGCTCGTCAGCCCAGCCAGAGCCAGTGGACCAGTCGGTAGAACGCCAAGGTGGCTTGCACCGCGGCAACCGTGGCGCCCGCCCCCAGGAGCAGGAACCCGCCCGGCAGCAGCCGATCCGGCCGGGGTGGCGCGGCGTGCAGCGCGGCGACCCGGGCGGAGACCGCGCAGGCGATGAAACCGAGCGCGGCGTGCCTCGGTCCGCTCGCCTCCGCCAACGCCGCCTTGGCCAGCGCCCGCGCGGTGACCTCCCGGCTGCCGCTCACCGTGGCCGCGTGCTCGTCGGCGCTGCGCTCGACCAGGAACGCCACCGCCTCGCGCACCGGAACCAGCATCGGGTTGATCGCCGCGCACACCTCGACGGTGGCCCGCAGCCCGTGGTGTCGACCGGCCAGGTGGGCCCGCTCGTGCGCCAGGACCACCCGGCGCTCCTTGCCGTCCAGCAACGCCAGCAGGCCCTGGGTAACCAGCACCCGACCCGGCCGGCCAGGCACCGCGAACGCGTGCGGCTCAGCCACCGGGACCACGGCCAGCTCGCCCGGCGCGCAGGACAGGCACAGTTTGCGCAGCTCCCGACGGGTAGCCCAGCGGGCGCGGGCAACCCGAACCACCCGGACCACCCCGTAGGTCAGCGCCACCGCCGCCAGCACGCCGACCACCCCGGGCACCGGTTGCACCAGCACCACGCCGCGCTCGGTGGCTTCCTCGACGGCGAGCGTGGTGAAGCCGAGCAGGGACAGCGCGAGCAGCACCAACGCCCAGGTGGTGCCGGCCGCGCAGAGCACGGCCGCGCCTACCACGGTGATCACCGTGCCTCGGGTGGGTGACAGGCGCGCGGCCATCAACCAGCTGATCGCCGCCACCAGGACGGAGAGCGCCACCGGGATGTACACGCTCACGGTCACCGGCGGCGCCGCCTCAGCTTCAACATCGCGCGCAACGCCTCGGCGTCCTCCTCGGACAGCGAGGTGGCGAAGCGCTGCAGCACGCTCTGCCGATTCGGCCCCCGGCGCAGCAGCGCCTGCATCTGCTCGGCGGCCAGTTCTTCGGCGCCCTTGTTCGGCCGGTAGAGGTGCCGGCGGCCCTCGGCGGCGCGGCTGACCAGGCCTTTTTCGTACAACCTGGACAGGATCGTCTGCACGGTGTTGTAGGCGAGTTCACGGTCCACGGCGTGCTGCACATCCGCGGTGGTGAGCGGCCGCTCCGCGCCCCAGAGCGCGGCGAGCACCTCGGACTCCAACTCGCCGGCGCCACGCCTCGACGGAATTCGCGCCGATTTCCGCACCGCGCAGCCTCCTCCCGCCAGGTGGAGGCCCCAGTCTATCCGAGGCGCTCTGAGACTGGGCGGCGCACGCCGTCGCGGCCGCTTGCACCCGGTGAGCGATGCTGAGAACGTCAGCACGGCGACGGGGGAAGGTGGCATGGCATCCAGCGAGCACGGTCCGAACTGGCGCGCGGCGCTGCGTCGGGTCGTGCCGGACTGGCCGGCCACGCCGGACACCACCGACACCGAGAACGGCGCCGACGCCGACACCGACATCGAGGGCGGCGCTGAGGCCGGGGACGCCCAGGCCACCACTGAGGCTGCGGCGGCTGCGCTGGTCACCTCCCTGACCGGCCGGGATCGACTCGCCGACCAGGCCAAAGGCGGAACCGTCAAGCCGGGCCAGAGCATCGAGCAGCGCATCGAGGAAGCGGTGCTGAACGCTCCTCGGCGCTACGCCCGACGGCAGGTGCACGAGCTCACCGGGATCGACGAGGAGCGCGCTGGCCACCTGTGGCACTCGATGGGCTTTGCCCGCATCGGCGAGGACGACGTGGTGTTCACCGAGACCGACGTGGCCGCGATCGGGCTGCTCGAGCAGCTGCGCGCCACCGGGCTGGTGTCGACCGACCTGCAGGACGCGGTGATCCGCTCGATGGCCCAGGCGATGGCCGGGCTGGCCACCTGGCAGGTCGAGCTGCTCTACCAGATCCTGCGCGAGCGCCAAAGCACCGGCGAGGACTGGCCGGTTGACCTGGCCCGACTGCTGACCGCGCTGGAGAGCCTGCAGAACTACGTCTGGCGCCGGCACCTGGCCGTCGCGGCGGGCCGGTTGCTGGCCACCGCGCCGGACGAAGCGGACATCCGCACCCTGGTGGTCGGGTCCACCGACCTGGTCGGCTTCACCCGAACCGCGCGCCGACTGAGCCCGACCCAGCTGATCGAGCTGGTGGAGCTGTTCCACGGCATCGCGGCGAACGTGGTGGCAGACCACCGAGGGCGGATCGTGAAGACGGTCGGCGACGCGGTGCTCTTCGTCACCGACAGCCCCGAGGATGCCGCCGAGCTCACCCTGGACCTGATCGACCGCACTGTCGAGGCGTCCGGACTGCCCGAGCTGCGCACCGGGCTGGCCATCGGCCGCACGCTCACCCGGTTCGGCGACGTCTACGGCGAGGTGGTGGAGACCGCGACCCGGCTGTGCACCTACGCCCGGCCCGGCCGGGTGCTGGTGGACCACGACCTGGCCTTGATGCTCGACGGTGACCCCCGCTTCAGGCTGCGGTTGCGCCGACCACTCACCGAGCGCGGCTACCCCCGGCTGCACGCATGGGGCCTGCGCCGAGCCGAACCCGCCGAGGACTGACCCGCCCAGCGCGCCCGGCCGTTCCGGGCCGCCGCCGGGGCCGGGGCCGGCCGGGCCGCCGCCGGGGTGCCGACCGCCGGCACAGGAGCGTGAATCCCGCCGGCACAGAGCGGGTGCACCCCGTGCAGACCTTGCAGGGTTTGCACGGACCGCGGCAGGTCTGTGCGACCGGAATACAGCGGCAGGAGGTGGGAGCGCGCTCCACGGCGGCCGCCCCCGGACCCTCAAATCACGTCGGCACAGACCAGGTGCAGCTCACGCACACCCTGCAACGTCTGCACGAACCGCGGCCGCTCTGTGCCGCCGATTCCCAGGTGGCCGGGCCCGGGCACCCCGGGCACCCTCGGTTCGCCGACGGCACGCCACCAGACCCTGAACCGGCCAGCGGTGTGACGCATCGCACAGAGGGGTGGCGGCCAAATGGGGTACTCCGGGCGGCGTACCCGTCCGCGCCCAGCTTCCCTCGACGATCGAGTTGGGCCGAACCCCCACCGAGGAAGGTCCGATTCGATGCCACGGCACCGCGCTCCCTCGACGCAGTCCCGCGCGTTGGCCAACCTGACCATCAGCGGCGCCCTCACCGGCGCGGCCCTGAGCGCCTCGGTGCTCTCGCCGGTCGCCGCATCCGCCGCCACCAGCCAGGGCGAGCAGCTCACCGGCCGGCACTCGCACGGAGGGCACCACGACCGAGACCGGCCGATGACCAGCGGCGAGCGGCAGTACCGCAACGGCTGCCGGCAGGGCTACATCAACGACGACTGCGAGCAGTTCAGCGTGACGAATCTGCTCCGCCGCGGCATCGACCCCTTCCTGTAGCCCCCGGCCACCGGGTCAGCCCCCGGCCGGGACAGCGCATCAGGTCAGAGGACCACCAGGTCGCGCGGACGGCCGTTGAGCCGCTCGCCGCCATCCTCGGTGACCACCACGATGTCCTCGATCCGGGCGCCCCAGCGGCCGTCCAGGTAGATCCCCGGCTCCACGCTGAACGCCATCCCCGGCGCGAGCTCCAGCTCATTGCCGCCCACGATGTAGGGCGCCTCGTGCACGTCCAGCCCGATGCCGTGCCCGGTGCGGTGCACGAACTGCTCGCCGAACCCGGCGGCCGCGATGACCTGGCGGGCGGCCGCGTCCACCGACTCCGCCGACACCCCGGGGCGCACCGCGCGGCAGGCCGCCTCCTGGGCCTCCTGGAGCACCGCGTAGGTACGCAGCACGTCCTCACCGGGCTGGCCGCCCACCGCGTAGGTACGCGTGCAGTCGGAGTTGTAGCCGGTGTCCACCGGGCCACCGATGTCGATCACCACCACGTCGCCGGGCTGGATGACCCGGTCGGACAGGTCGTGGTGCGGGCTGGCGCCGTTCGGGCCGGAACCCACGATCACGAAAGCCGCATCGGTGTGTCCCTCGGCCACGATCGCGTCCGCGATGTCCGCGCCGACCTGCGCCTCGGTGCGCCCGGGGCGGAGGAACTCGCCCATCCGGGCATGCACCCGGTCGATCGCCTTGGCCGCGGTGCGCAGCTCGGCGACCTCCGCGGCGTCCTTGCGCATCCGCAGCTCGGCGAGCACCCCGCCGGCCAGGGTCTGGGCCACCCCGGGCAGGGCGTCGCGCAGCCCGAGCACGTGCAACGCCGGCATGGTGTCCGCCACCGCGACCCGCCTCGGCACCCCGGCCAGGTCGCTCACCAGCAGGTAGGGGTCTTCGCCGTCGGTCCAGGTGACGACCTCGATGCCGAGCTTGTCCAGCGGCAGCTCGGCCAGCCCGGGCGCCTCCAGCCGGGGCACCACGATGGCCGGCGGTGCCCGGTGTCCGGCGGCGGCCAGCACCAGGCAGGTCAGCCGCTCATGGGTGCTGGTGTCCAGGCCGAGCAGGTAGCGCAGGTCGGTGCCGGGCGTCACCACCAGCAGATCCACATTCTGGCGGGCGGCCTCCTCGGCGGCCCGTCGCAGCCGCTCGGCCAACAGATCGACGGGGACGGTCATGCCGGCCAGCTTACGGATCGGCCGGTCGGTGCGGCAGCCACCGGGGCGGTCCGGCGCGGCGGCGTGATCGACGGCCGGTCTGGAGTCGGCGGGCGACCGGGCTATCGTGGGCGGGTGGTCTCCCAGCGCGGCCTCGAACGTCACCCCGCCATCGGCCGCGGGACCGGGCCCGAGCAGCGAAAACAATCGCAACACCGGCCGGCGTCGGCGCATCCGCGGCCGACGCCGGAGCCGTCGGCCAACGCCGAGGCTGAGACTGATCCACAGGTTTCTGAGACAGCCGAAGGCCTGCCGTACCGCTACCCCTCGGACAGTTCCGCCGTGCTGATCTCCGCCGCCGCGATCCGGGCGGAGCACGGCGATCTTGGTCCGGGCACGGAGACCGAAGTCGAGGTGTGCGTGGCCGGACGGCTGCGGGCGATCCGGCGGCAGGGCCACCTCAGTTTCGGCACCCTGCGCGACAGCACCGGCGAGATCCAGCTGTTCGTGGACAGCGACACCCTCGGCGAGGGCCGGCACGCGCAGTTCGACACGTTGTCCCGAGGCGACTGGGTGGGTCTGCGCGGGCGCGTGATGGTCACCCGGCGGGGCGAGCTGTCCGTGCGCGTCGCCGAGTTCGAAACCCTGGCCAGGGCGCTGTCCCCGCCGCCGCGCGCCGAGCTGACCGACGTGGAGACCCGGTACCGGCAGCGCTACCTGGACCTGGAGGTGAACGAGCGCACCCGGGAGATCTTCCGGATCCGGCACGCGGCGATCGCCTCGATCCGCCGCGGTCTGGCCGATCGGGGCTTCATCGAGGTCGAGGGCCCGGTGCTGCAGACCATCCAGGGCGGCGCGTCGGCCCGGCCGTTCGTCACCCACCACAACGCGCTGGGCATCGACCTGTATCTGCGGATCGCCCTCGAGCTGCACCTCAAGCGGCTCGTGGTGGGCGGCATGGAGCGGGTGTTCGAGATCGGCAGGGTGTTCCGCAACGAAGGCCTGGACGCCCGGCACAACCCGGAGTTCACCCTGCTCGAGGCCTACCAGGCGTTCGCCGACTACCACGACATGATGGCCCTGGTCGAAGACCTGATCCGGGAGGCCGCGCGGGCCAGCGTCGGCTCGCCGGTGCTGCGGGTGGGCGAAGCGGAGATCGACCTGGCCGGCCGGTGGCCGCGGTTGCGGTTCGCCGACCTGATCGAGCAGAAGACCGGCGCGCGGATGCACCCGGACATGCCGGTGGAGCAGGCCCGCGCCGAGTTGGACCGGCTGCGCATCCCCTACCAGTCCGGCTGGGGCGCCGGTCGGCTGATGAAGGAGGTCTACGACGAGCGGGTCCAGCACGAGATCACCGGGCCGGTGTTCTGCCTGGACTACCCCCGCGAGGTCTCGCCGCTGGCCCGGGCGCACCGGGACGACCCGGCCTACGTGGAGCGGTTCGAGCTGATCGTCGCCGGCTTCGAGCTATGCAACGCCTACAGCGAGCAGAACGACCCGGCCGAGCAGCTCGCCGCGTTCGAGGCGGAGGCCAGGGCCAGGGCCAACGGGGACCCGGAGGCCGGCCAGATCGACCTGGACTACATCCGGGCCCTGGAGTGCGGGATGCCGCCCACCGGTGGGCTCGGGATCGGGCTGGACCGGCTGGTCATGCTGTTGGCCGGGGTGGACTCGATCCGTGAGGTGATCCTCTTCCCGACCTTGCGCCCGGAGTTCCCGCCGCCCCCGGACACCGCGCGCTACGGTGCCCCCCGGCCCGTGCTGCCGCCCACCCCCAGGGCGCACGACGTGGGATCACCCGGCGAGGACGGCACCTCAACAACGCCCCCGTCCACCGAGCTCGCGGCGGCGGGAGCCTCCGAGCGTTCCCCGGTGGGCCCGGTGCCCAATCACCCGCCCTCGACCGACGAGCCGCGCTGGCCGGTGCGCCTGGTGGCCGGCCTCACCGCGCTCAGCGGGCTGCTTGAGCTGATCGTGCTGCGGCCCTCGCTGCACAAGCAGTTCCAGTCGGTGGAGCAGGTCTTCGACCCGACCTGGTTCGCGGTGGCCGGGCAGGTGCTCTCGGTGTTGGTCGGGCTCGGTCTGCTGCTGCTGGCCGACCAGTTGGCCAAGCGCAAGCGCACCGCGTGGCGGATCGCGCTGGCGCTGTTCGCGGTCAGCACGCTGGCTCACGCGGGGAAGGGCTACCACCTGGGTCCCACCGCGTGGAGTGCGCTGATGGTGGTCATCCTGCTGCTCACCCAGGATCGGTTCCGAGCCGCCCCGGACCCGCCGTCGCTGCTGCGGCTGGCCAGGTTCGTGCCCACCTACCTGGGCTCGGTGCTCGCCGTCGGGGTGGCCAGCCTCTACTTTGCCCGGCACGACCTGCGGCCGGAGTTCACCCTGGGCGGCGCGATCGTCACGGTGCTGTCCGGGCTGGTCGGGGTGGACGGCGACTACGTCTACCTCCGGCCGATGTTCGGCGTGATCTTCCCGGCGGCGCTGCTCACCCTCGGGGTGGTCGGGCTGATCGTGTTCGCGGTGCTGCTGTTCCGCCCGCTGCGCGCCCGAGGCCCGCACACCGAGGCGGACTGGGGGCACGCGCTGCGGCTGGTGCACACCTACGGCTGGGACACCCTGGCCTACTTCGCCCTGCGCGACGACAAGAGCTTCTTCTTCTCCTCCGACGGTGAGGGGATGCTCGCCTACACCTACGTCGGCGGCTATGCCCTGGTAGCCGGTGACCCGATCGGCGCGCCCGACTCGCTGCCCGGGCTGCTCGACGAGTTCCTGCGGATGTGCGACGACCGGGCGTGGAACCCGGCGTTCCTGGCCATCCGGGAGGCGGACTTCGCGGCGTACGAGGCGCGCGGGTTCCGGGCGTTCTACCTGGGCGACGAGGCGATCCTGCGCTGTGACACGTTCACCCTGGAGGAGTCGACGCCGAAGAGCGTCCGGGCGGCGGTGCGTCGCTGCGCGCGGAAGTACCGGTTCGAGCTGGTCACCGAGTCGAACGCGTCCCCCCGGCTGGTGCGCGAGCTGAACAAGATCAGCGCCCGATGGCGGGGCAAGGCCCCCGAGCGGGGCTTCACCATGTCGCTGAGCCAGGACATCAAGGGAGAGGGCGCCAACCCGGAGTTCCTGCTGTGCGTGGCGCTGGACGAGAACGACTCCCCCGGCGGTTTCCTCCGCCTGGTGCCGGCGTACGGACCGGACTTCGGCTACACCCTGGACCTGATGCGGCACGACCCGGCGGCACCGAACGGGATGACCGAGTTCCTGATCGCCTCCACCGCCCGCGCATTGGGCGAGCGCGGAGTGGTCCGGCTGTCGATGAACTTCGCCATGTGGGGGCGGCTGTTCGCCGAGGACGTACCGTTCACCCCGGCCGAGCGGGTGGCCAGCAAGCTGGTCGGCGTGCTCAACCCGTTCTTCCAGATCCGCTCGCTGCGTGAGTTCAACGCCAAGTTCAGCCCGGAATGGCTACCCCGGGTGCTGGCCTACCGCCGACCCACCGACCTGCCCAAGGTGGGCCTGCTCTACGCCGGCGCCGAAGGCTTCCTCGCCGTCCCGGTCATCGGCGACCTCCTGGTCCCCAAAGCGGTAGGCGGCGTAGCCGCGCCCTCCACCCCAGCACCGGCAAAGCCGTCCTAACCCCGCTCACACAGCTCCGGGGCTCGACACAGGCCCGTCGATGGGCTGTGCGAGCGGGCGGGAGCTGTGTGAGCGGGTGAGAGCTGTGCGAGCGGACTAACGGGGGTCTTGGAGGGCTAGGCGGGAGGCGCTGCCGGCCGCGTTGCTGACCAGGCCACCGATCGCCATGCCGATCACCAGGTGGATGACCGCCTCGGCGAACCGGACCGGCAGCGACCCGGCACCCAGGAACGGCACCACCACGGCGGCCACGGTCAGCAGACCGACGATCCAGCCGAAGTAGGACAGCGGGCTGGGTGTGCTGACCAGCAGCAGGTGGGCCAGCCCGGTGGCCAGCAGCGCGGCCACCGCCGCGATCACGCACAGCCGAGTGGTGTTGTCGTCACCGAACGCGCCGGCCTGCTTGGGTGCCAGCACCGCGAGCTGGAACACCGCGCGGGCCACTAAGATCCCGACCAGCCCGATCAGCGCGGCGACCACCGCGGCGGCCACTCCTCCAGCCCACAACCGTCCCGCGTTGACCTCCGTCTGCACCGGCGGGGCCGGCGGGTAGCCGCCCCGGGCGCGTGCGTACTCGTCTTCCGGGCCTATATCGCGATAGTCGCCAACCACCCGGCACATGGTGCCGGGCGCGGCCGCCAGAAGCCAGGCAGGAACACCCAGGACGCACACCCAATCGAATGAATGTGCGTCCGGGGTGGCACGTGGACGCGGATGTGTGGCCGCCTGGCAAGCTGTGCCGGGTGACCCGACCGTTGCTGCTGCTGGACGCGGCGAGCCTGTACTTCCGGGCGTTCTACGGCGTCCCCGACTCGATCACCGCCCCGGACGGCACCCCGGTGAACGCGGTGCGCGGGTTCACCGACATGGTGGCCCGGCTGGTCACCGAACGCCGGCCCGGTCGGCTGGTGGCCTGCCTGGACCTGGACTGGCGGCCGGTGTTCCGGGTGCGCGCCATTCCGTCCTACAAGGCGCACCGGGTGGCCGGGGGCTCGCCGGCCACCGGGGGCGCGGCCACCGAGCTGATCGGCGGGGCCGGGCCGGCCGAGGCGGTGCCGGACGGGCTGTCCCCGCAGGTGCCGATCATCCTGGAGGTGCTCGCGGCGGCCGGGCTGGCCACCGCCGGGGCCGAGGGGTACGAAGCCGACGATGTCATCGGCACCCTGTGCGCCACCGAGCGGCACGACCCGGTGGAGGTGGTCAGCGGCGACCGGGATCTGCTGCAGGTGGTCCGGGACACGCCCAACTCGGTGCGGGTGGTGTACGTCGGACGCGGGTTGGCCAAGGCGGAGGTGTTCGGTCCGGCGGAGCTGGCCACGAAATACCGGCTGCCCAGCGACCGGGCCGGGGACGCGTACGCCGAGATGGCCATGCTCCGCGGCGACCCCTCGGACGGGCTGCCCGGGGTGCCCGGCGTCGGCGAGAAGACCGCCGCCACGCTGGTTTCCCGGTTCGGCTCGTGGGACGAGTTGCTCGCGGCGGCGGCGGATCGGGCCGACCCGAGGATGGTCGCCAGCGTTCGCACCAAGCTGGCGGCGGCGGCGGACTACCTGGCCGTGGTGGAGCCGGTGGTTCGGGTGGCCCGGGATGCCCCGGTACACCTGGACCGGGACGACGCGGTGCCGCCGGAGCCGGTTGACGCCGACCGGCTCGGCGAGCTGACCGAGCAGTGGGGACTGGGCGGCTCGGTCGACCGGTTGATCACCGCCCTGAAAGCCGCTACCCCGGTCTGACCAGCACTGGGCTGGTCGTGGCTGCTAGAGCGGCAGGCCTACCTGGTAGCGGCCGTCCCGGCTCTGGATCACCACCGGCACGACGACCCAGCTGTTGTTGATCATGGCGGTGCAGTCGAAGGAGTGGCCGGGGACCGACCTCTGGTTCGGCGGACAGACCACCGAGGTCACGTTGCCCAGCCGGTGATCGTGTTGCAGCACCGCCCGCACCCCGTCCTGCACGGCGACCTGGTCGAGCACCGTGGTCACCAGGAACCCCGGCGCGCCGAAGCCCAGCACCGCGGCCGCGGCGAGTGCCCCGGCCACCGCCGCCCCGATCAGCCAGCGGGCAACGCGGAAGCCGGGCCAGGCGGGCCGCGCCGACGGTGACGCCGCCTCCAAGGACGGCACCCACGGCACCGACGGCACGTCGGGCTCCAGTGCCAGAGCCGGCATCGACGAGAAGGACTCCGCGAGCGACGACCTCGTGCGCTGGATGGGCAGGTCCGGGAACGGGCGCGACGGCGGGATGGGCGGGCGTTCGACGCGAGGCACCGGCAGCGAGCTCAGCGGCGAGATCCGGGCTGGCCGCTGCCGAGGCGGCCCGGCGTGCCTGGGTCGTCCGCTCGGGTGGCCACCGGGCGCGGCGGACCGAGGAGTCACGGCTGGCCCGGACGCCGCCGATGACCGCCCGGGGGTCGGCCGGTCGAGTCGTTCAGCGTCGTGATCGTTACTCATCGCGACCTTTCCAGGGGAGCTGGCGGGGAGGCTACTCCGATCGAACCACAAGGCCGCACCATATGGGCCACCCAATGACCACAAAGGGTCAGACTGTGGCCAACCCGACGACGCCTCGCCGCAACTCCCGCACCGCCTGAACGGCGGCCCGCCCCACGGACGTCTCCGGGCCGGACACCGCGGCCAGCTGGTCCAGCAGATCGATCACCTGCCGGCACCAGCGCACGAAGTCACCCGCGGAGAGCTCCTGCCCGTTCTCCTCGGCCGCGGTGAGCACCGCCGACAGCGACTGGCCCCTGGCCCACCGCAGCACCGGCCAGGCGAACCCGAAGTCCGGCTCCCGGGTCCGCTCCACCCGGTGCCGACGCTCGTCGGACTCCAACTCCGACCACAGCCGCACCGTGGCGTCCAGCGCGTTCGCCACCGCCCCGGTCGGCACCCGGGGAATCGCGCCGGTATCCCGGCGCGACTCGTAGACCAGCGCGGACACCACCGCCGCCAGCTCCGGTGGGTTCAACCCCTCCCAGATCCCGTGCCGCAGGCACTCGGCGGCCAGCAGGTCGGACTCGCCCCACAGCCGGGACAGCACCGCGCCGTGCTCGGTCACCGTGTCCCCGTCCAGGTAGCCGCGCTCGGACAGCAGCGCGGTGATCCGGTCGAACGCCCGGGCCAGCGAGTGCGTGGTGGCCCTGACCTTCTGCCGCAGCTGCTCGGTCTCCTTCTCCAGCCGGGCGGCCCGCTCGGCCCACCGGGCGTGCGCCTCCCGGTCGTCGCAGCCGTGGCAGGGGTGCGCGCGCAGCGCCCGGCGCAGCGCGTCCAGCTCGGCGGACTCGGCCGAGTCCATCCCCGCCCTGGCCCGTCGGCCCGGTCCGGACGGCACCTCGATGCCGGTGTTGCGCAGGCTGGCGGCCAGGTCACGGCGGGCCCGGGGCACCCGGTGGTCCACCCGCTTGGGCAGCCGCATCCGGCCCAGCGGGGTGACCGGGCCGGTGAAGTCGGCCGAGGTCAACCGGCCGGCCCAGCGGTCCTCGGTGAGCACCAGGGGCCGAGGCTCGCCGGAGTGGTCCAGCCCAGGATCGAGCACCACGGCCAGCCCGGCCCGGCGCCCGGTGGGTACCGCGATCACGTCCCCCGGTCGCAGCGTGATGAGCGAGTCCGCGACGGCGGCCCGGCGGGCGGCGGCGCTGCCCTTGCTGATCACCCGTTCCCGCTCGGTGAGCTCGCGGCGCAGCCCGGCGTACTCGGTGAAGTCGCCGAGGTGGCAGTTCATCGCGTCGGCGTAGCCACGCAGCGCCTCGGCGTTGCGCTCGATCCGCCGGGACACCCCGACCACCGAGCGGTCCGCCTGGAACTGCGCGAACGACTGCTCGAGCAGCTCACGGGCCTGCTCGGCGCCCAACCGGTCGAGCAGGTTGACCGCCATGTTGTAGCCAGGGCGGAACGAGCTGCGCAGCGGGTAGGTGCGGGTGGAGGCCAGCCCGGCGACCGCCGTCGGGTCCACCCCCGGCTGCCAGACGACCACCGCGTGACCTTCGACGTCGATGCCCCGCCGCCCGGCCCGTCCGGTCAGCTGGGTGTACTCCCCCGCGGTGAGCTCGACGTGCGCCTCGCCGTTGTACTTGACCAGCCGTTCCAACACCACGGTGCGGGCCGGCATGTTGATGCCCAGGGCCAGCGTCTCGGTGGCGAACACGCACTTGACCAGCCCGAGGGTGAACAGTTCCTCGACGGTCTCCTTGAACGCCGGGAGCATGCCGGCGTGGTGCGACGCGATCCCCCGCTCCAGCGCGTCCCGCCAGGCCCAGAAGCCCAGCACCTCCAGGTCGGCCTCGGGCAGCCCGCCGGTGCGGGTGGCCACGATCTCCCGGATCCGGGTGACCTCTTCCTCGGTGGTCAGCCGCAAGCCGGAGCGCGCGCACTGGGTTACCGCCGCCTCGCAGCCGGCCCGGCTGAACACGAAGGTGATCGCCGGCAGCAGCGCGTCCCGGTCCAGTCGGTCGATCACGGTGACCCGGGACGGCGGACGGAACCGGTCACCCCTGGGCCCCCCGGCCCGGCCGTTGCGCCTCGGACCGGAGCGGCCACGGGACCGGTCCCCCCAGCCGGCGAAGCTCCGGCCGACCTCCTCGGTGTGCCGGATCAGCGCCGGGTCGACCCGCAGACTGCCCTCGGTGTCCTCGCCGGCGAACAGGTCGAACATCCGGTTGTGCACCATCATGTGCTGCCACAGCGGCACCGGACGGTGCTCGTCCACCACCACCGAGGTGTCCCCGCGAACCGCGACCAGCCAGTCGCCGAACTCCTCGGCGTTGCTCACCGTGGCGGACAGCCCGACCACCGCCACCTCGGCCGGGAGTTGGAGGATGACCTCCTCCCAGACCGCGCCGCGGAACCGGTCGGCCAGGTAGTGCACCTCGTCCATCACCACGTAGCCCAGCCCGTACAGCGCCGGCGAGTTGGCGTAGAGCATGTTGCGCAGCACCTCGGTGGTCATTACCACCACCGGCGCGTGTCCGTTGACCGCCGTGTCCCCGGTCAGCAGCCCCACCTGGTCGGGCCCGTAGCGGGCCACCAGGTCGGCGTACTTCTGGTTGGACAGCGCCTTGATCGGCGTGGTGTAGAAGCACTTGGTGCCCTCGGCCAGCGCCAGGTGCACGGCGAACTCGCCGACCACGGTCTTGCCGGCTCCGGTCGGTGCGCACACCAGCACGCCGTGGCCGTCCTCCAGCGCGGCGCACGCGTCCCGCTGGAACGGGTCCAGCTCGAACGGCAGAATGCCGGCGAACTCGGCCAGCCGCGGCCGGGCGGCGCGCTCGCGGGATTCGGCGTACGCCTGGGCGGGAGAGCGGCTAGCCACCACACCAGGCTGTCACACCACGCGGCAACACGCCGTGGGGCGGCCCGCGCGGGCGTCTCAGCGCGGCTGGTGGATCGACCGAGTGACTAGTCGCTGGCCCGCGAGCGGCCTTCCCGGAAGAACGCCAGGATCGCGTCCGCGTCACCCAGCGCGGCCACCCGGCGGGCGGCGCCGAACGGGGCGTTCCAGAACGAGCCGCGACGGGGCTGGTGCGGACCCACGTAGGCATACGGCTCCGCCAGGTAACCGTCGCCCGGCGAGACGCCGTAGTTCACCTCGCGCAGGGTGATCGCCAAGTCGAAGTGCTCCGGCCACAACACCGGCTCGACGTCCGGGGCGAGCAGCCGCAGCGCCCGGTCGCCGTCGGCGAAGGCCTGTTGGATCGTCTCGGCGGCGGTGGCGTCGAGCACGATCGGCTCCCCGGGCTGGACTCCGGAGCCGTCCGAGTAGAGGTCCGCCGGGGCGCCCGCCTCGACGCCGGCCGCGGCGGCCAGCTCGGCGTAGCTGCGCCCGGTCAGTGCCACCCGTTCGGCCGAGTCGCCGACCACGAGATGGCCCCGGTCGACGCGCAGCGAGGGCTCGACGACGGTGCCGAACCCCCCGGGCAGGACCCGCAGCTGGATCTCGCCGCCCGCCCGGTACTGCGGGCCGGCCAGCACCAG
>Ga0193743_1000523_pt1 | contig 30188 bp, 28 predicted proteins | sample L2c2metaG_FD_143038 | JGI IMG/M metagenome (GOLD analysis project Ga0193743, IMG submission 143038) | Soil microbial communities from a riparian zone of the East river system, Colorado, United States - L2c2 | ecosystem: Environmental > Terrestrial > Soil > Riparian zone | place: USA: East River...
GTTTCCCATAGATAGATTTTTTGTTTTTCTCAAGATTTATCTATGGGAAACATGCTTTCTTTGTTTCAAACAAAGAAAGAAACACTTATCATGTTTCAAAAAGATAAATTTTGAGAAAAACAAAAAATTTATTTATGGGAAACCTGAAAGAAACACATAATGTGTTTCTCGGATTTTTCTTTCAGAAACACTTTTTGTGTTTCCATGGGAAAAACCCTTTGGAAATCACAAAATGTGTCTCTTAATGGGTTTTTCTGGGGGAAACACCACCCGGCGCCAGCAGTGGAGGCTAACATATAAAATATGTGATAAGGTATTGAAAAAATGTATATTTAAAATTCCGGAAATTTTTATATGTAGGATAACATAAAAAAAATCAAGTAAGATATACAAAAAATAATTATTTTAAATTTAGGAGAGTTTTATATTTGAAATATTTGACACAATTAAAAGCCCCTAAGCACTATATTTAAAATATAAAGCAAGGTAAAAAGTATTCCTTTATCCTGTCAAGCATTCCAAATATAGAACTGTCCTAAATTTTAAATATCCAATTTTCGTATATCTTACATCATATTTTATATGTTATCCTGCTTAACTTGAATATAAAATATAAAAATTTCACATATTTTATGTGTTAGCCTCAGTGCGGGAATTTCCTGAATTTTAAATTTTAGAAACTCTTGCTATGAGTCCAGCATTTTAAATACTCAGCAGAGTGTAAAACACCCTTTCAGTGAAAATGTTCATATCACTAGAAAGGAGTTTTATAGCTATTAGAATATTTTAAATATGTATTTCTTCTGCAGCTTGTTCAATGTTATAAATTACAAAGTATTTTATATCAAGTATTTTATTTAAAATATTTGATTTGCTGTGGGACTCAAATTAAAAGCAGCTTTTAATCCTGATCCTCCCAAAGTGTAGGTGGCCTGAAAATCTTTAAACTTTCAATTTTGTGCATATATTTGCTAATCACATCCAACAAATACCATCTACATCAGCAAACTCTGATTTTTGACATAGTGAGTTATAGCAAGTCATAGTAAGTTATAGCATGGGTCCCTATCTCTGTGAGTTTGCTGATGTAGGTGGATCAAGCAACACTCAAGGGGACACAACTGGATTTGGTTCAATCTGCTTATCTGGGTTTCACAGTCAGCTGTCCTGCACACTAAAAAATGAGTGCCGCTCCTTCAAAAACCTTCAACCCGGTAGAGTAGTGGGCTTTGCCCTCTCACTGCTGGCACTAGGTGGTGTTTCCTTGGAAGAAACCTATTTTTAGACATGTTTTGTAATCACCAAACAGTTTTTCTCATGGAAACATGAAAAATTTATCCAGCACTTTAAGTTTTTATCAAGGAAACACTTAAAGTGGTGGATAATCTTTTTATGTTTCTATGAGAAAAACTGTTTGGAAATCACAAAACCTGTCTATAAATAGGGTTTTCCAAGGGAAACACCACCTGGTGCCAGCAGTGTCTCCTCCAGCCATTATCCATCATGTGACCTCCTGTAGACAGTCATCCATGTTTGTAGCTAGAGAGATATCACATCTTGCATTATCTGAGCCAGCTATTGCTTAGGACTTGGCTTCTCACATCTCTTGGCCTTTCCGCTGGTCCAGGACCTTCCTAGTCTGAAAGCTGTTATCATTACAGGGTCAAGGTCTGTAAACCTATGCTGAAAGCGAACCACACTGACTGGATCAAGTGGCATCGGCCTCACAAGTTTGCAGTATTTACTGAGACTGGGGGGGAAGCTTTGTGCCATTGAGTGTAGTCAATGTCGTCAGGTCCTTCATATATCACGGAAAGGTCTACATGGCTGTTCTGGACAAAGCCCAAACAAAAGAAGGCCTTGAGCATGTAGAGAGAGAAAGGCACAAACCCAGTCTTGGTGAGATGGTCTGGCATGAACTCAACCTGAAGGATCTTCATACTGCCAAAGCCTCTGCACATGAAGAAGGAGAGCAGGCTGAATGTTCTGAGTTAGTTCTGTCACTTTCTTTCCCCCATAGTACTCAGAATCATCTAGTCAACAATGCTGCATTCTCAAGACAGAACAAGCCACTGGTAATGAGTGTTGGGTTTAATAACAGTGCCAGCAACATAGATGATCAGTCACAGAAACATAGGAAAAGAGAGGAATCATTGTCACCCTGAGCCCCACACTGTTCCAAAAGAATATGCATAATTGCGGGGTAAATTACAGAAACATTGAGATCACCAAGTGAAATTTCTGTTGACACTTTTAGAGGCAAACCAGTGGCAAACGGCTGGTAGCCGTCATTTGCAGAAAAGCTCAACAAACAAAAAAAAAGAGAAATACTCATTATTGTTGCCCCGAATGGTTCGTTGCATCATCGATGTTTCATCCTTTTCTATGGGCTCGAAATCAACAGTATCTTGCAAGTTGGTTTATTTAAAAGGACGTCAGGCCCCGGAACGATGATACATAGTAGTAGTAGATAAAAGTGTTGTACTTATTTGGCAACATGGTCTATCGAAAATCTACCCGATTATTTTCTTAATCAGAATGCCACACAAACGCGCGAAGAGAACAATACGTGAACAGGCCCGCAAGGAAAGGTAAGTATCATGCTTGACCTTGTCGTGAAACCAGGTCTTTCAGTTATCTCAATATACTCTTTTTTTGTTGATCATGGCAGGGGGTCAGAATTAGCACCTGGGAAAGACTCTTTAAGAAATGAGGCCATTCCGAAGTCAGCAGCGCGTGTTCTCAATGCGCAAGCGGTCAGAGATGCATGGAATATGAAGAAGCGAAAACACGAGGATGGGAGTGGAGATGGACCTGGAGGGAAGAGACGAAAAACTACTGAACGGATAGCTAGGAGCGGGAATAAGGAGAAATCTAGAAATTTGAAAGCAATGTCTCTGACTATCCAACCAGGGGAGTCAATCCAGCATTTCAATAGGTCTGTCATTGCTATCTATCATTCATCGACATTCCTCTAACTCAGATCTTTATATGTAGGAGAGTAGAAGATGATTTGAGGCCTCTTGTAAAGTCTGCCGTTCAGGCATCGTTAGTTGTTACACGCAATAAGGCAAAAACAGAGAAGGAAGCCCACGCAGAGGCGAAGAAGGCGAAGAATACTAGTAGAAAAACTAAAGAAGTTCAATCCACGGAAGAAACCAGTCGCGATGCATCCCCTCCTCCACCGATAGACAAACACGCTGGTCGTCCAAAAGAATTCCAATTGACATCTTCCTCAGTCCCTCGAAGGTTGAACGACATCGCGAAAGCACCCCCGGAATTCAAAAAAATTCCTCGTGGCACCTCTTTTGCCATCACCGCGAAAGCGGATGGTGTTTTATCTATGTCGCAGAAGTTGATGATGGATCAAGAAAGAACGAGAGCTATTGCTCGCTACAGGGAGCTGAAGGCAGACAGAAAGCAAGCTGGAGATCGCGGTGACAAGGAGTTTGTGGAGGACGAATGATGTCAGAATCCACCATTGCTTTTGATAATGGACGTGAGTTATTCACCCGAAACCACTACTACATAGGATCGAACCAACACTTCAAAATTTTGTGTCAAGGGGTTTCATAAATTGACATGTACGTTTAGATCTTCATTTGTTGCCATGAATATGAATCCATCTCTCCATCTCGTAGATGATCATTTACAAATATGGGTTGTCGCTGCTTTGAAGGGTCATGAGTATAAATCGCCATTATTTCTGCCCTTATTGTTAGGAAAGCTTTTTCCAGATGCATCCTTTTGATCGCAGTCGTCGTGTTCGAGAGCAAGACGTTAGAATGCTCAGGCTTATGTCCCTTCACGTAACCGAAGATATCCCGCGCCTCAAAGGTACTAAGCCCTACCAAACCGAACTCTTCTCCTGATCTCCTCGGCTTTGGATAATTATTATATCCAAAGCTCTTTGACTCGTCTTAAACCGATACGGGAATACCTTGCTATAATAACCTACCATTCAGTCGACTCATTCGTGTTGCTTGTCTTCATTGCGTGGGGATTTATATTTCTGCTTTTAATAAAGCTGATCCGACGTCGACGCCAGCTTCTGCACTCCGGTCAACCACTTCCTCTAATTGCTTTAATCCGACGGTTCCGCAGCCTTTCGCTCACTTTCCTAGCCTTGCCTTCTGGTTCTTGCATTCGAAACGCACTCCGAGTTACGGGCTTGCCCACTGCGCTATCAGGATGCCGCCAACTTTCCGATCTCGTCGAGCCTCCGCTTCTCATTGAAGTGTAAGTGCGTCTGAATTTGGGCCCGGCATTCGCAAATTCAGATAAAAATTACAAGGAACCCTCATACGACGGAGGTGTCAATCCAGACCAGGATAAATCCAACACCGTAGTATATCCATATCTTCAACCCCGAATAAGCAAAATATGACAAACTTAGGTCATTTTGAATCTGAAAGTTTTTAAAACCCACGAGGCTCTCAAGAAGGTTGCGTATAGCCTAAAACATTCCCGTGTGCGAGCATCGCGCGCCATGCGATTTCAACAAGTACACGGTTCAATATTCAATTTTGACTTCTTCCTTTGTCCTGTTCAACATTCGGACCGATTCTACGTTCGAGGTACGCATGCTGCATCAAATTTGAAGAACTGTGATACTTAAGTTACTGATAAGTTATAACGACACGACTCGCATCAAGCTCAAGGTTTATATTCCTATCTGATAGCACCCACAGCCGTCGATACTGCGACCGAAGATGGATATATATACGGTCCAGTGGTAACTTGGCTCTCCCAACGAGTCGATCACCAATAACCAATAATTGCAAATCCCGCACAATTTCCAAGCCTTCCATTCACTGATGGTCATTGTATCCCGGCGGATATATCATTATGCTCAAACATATTATCAAATTTTTCGGCTTGAAACTTGAAAGCTTGATCCCTCGTGGTTCCAAACAATATGATGCGCATCTGGCTTTTGCCATCATCCGGTTATTCACTTTGCTTGGACAGTAGACACGACAGTCGGTCGGATTGACACTTACACTTCGAGTTGTGTAATAATATCCTCGGAAGTGTCAAAAAATGCATTCAGGGATGGTAGGTCGGGTTCATCCTCTCGGTAATCAACTGGAACATGTTATTCTGATTCGAAGTTCTTATCCAATTCCTAGTACTACTAGTCTACTATGGTTTATTCTAGGATGCCTTGAAGGTGCGCGTCCATGAGATGTGACTTGAAACTCACTTTATTCAGGTGCATTGACAAAAATTAGTCATTCCTCTCACTACGACGACGAAGGAACGCACGTCACATCCTATACTTCCTTGTCTACCGCTAGTACCCGTCTGCTCATCCGCTATTGGCGGCGGAGCGCCGCTCTCCATCCGACCAAAATCAGGTGTCGAATACATATAAAGTCGCTATCCACCTATCTTAAGTATTATTATCTGCATGCTCTATCCTCGACATAGATGCCTGGAATCTAAATTTAAAGGCGACTGATACTTGGCTCTCCTTTTGTCCTTCCGCCCTTCCGCCCTCTCCTTCCTATCACTACGATACAGATCCACATTTCTCAAAATGTCTGATGTGGAAAAGCACCCCGTTACTATATGCATACACATTGGCGACGACTCCTCTCTAGACCCTCTCCGTGGAGTCTACATCGGTCCACCCCCAACGGTCCTCGACGTGCCTCCAGATACAAACCATTCACACAAGTTCCCCGAAGGTGGCCTCAAAGCTCACTTGACTGTCCTAGGCGCTTTCATTGCGCTCGCCTGTACCTTTGGCCAATTAAGTGCGTTTGGCACGTTCCAAGCCTGGTATGCTTCACACCAACTGCGACACATGCCCGCATCTACGATATCTTGGATCGGATCCCTCCAGCTTTGGATATTCTTCTTCACGGTACGTTTTTAATTTCGATCTCTTTCATAAGTCCATTTTCCAAATGAACTCACTGCTCGGTTTTTATTGAACGATCCGAATATCTAGGGTGCTCCCATTGGACGTTTATTCGATGCATATGGACCGACCGGGTTAATGATTGCGGGGACTCTTTGTTGTCTCGCGGGCACGATGACTACTAGCGTCTGCACGAAGTATTATCAATACATCTTATCTCAAGGTGTATTGTTTGGGTTAGGTGTTGGCCTTCTGTACGTTCATTTTGAATCATCATTGACCTTCGCCGTGTGACCACCACTTGCCTTCTATTATCAGATTTTATCCATCACTCTCAAGCATATCAACTCACTTCTCCAAATATCGCGCTACAGCTCTTGGGATTGCTGTGGCCGGATCTAGTGTCGGTGCGTAGTTGCAGCTTTTTTATCATGCCCGTTCTTTACTAAAGTAATCGATTGTTTTTTGTTTCCAGGCGGCGTAGTATATCCCATCATACTCCAATTTCTCTTCGCCAAAGTTGGCTTCGGATGGGGCGTTCGAATTTCGGGCCTTGCCAGTGGCGTAATATGTGTAGCAGCTACTTTGATGGTCTCAAGCCTCTTCGGTCAAAAAAAACCGGGTCCTTACTTTGACATCAAGACTATCGCCGATGTACGTTTTGCTCTCTTGGGGACAGGTAGCGCCCTCGTTGCTCTCGGTGAGTCATAACCCAAGAAATTCCTTTACTTGAGAATTAATTTCCCATCTGAACCCACCCAGGTCTATTCATCCCATTTTTCTACGTTGTGGATTACGCAAAGCACCTTTCCATCTCAGACCACATGGCCTTCTACGCCCTGGCTGTAATGAACGCCGGCGGAGTTCTAGGTCGAATATTACCTGCCTATCTATCCGACAGCATCGGTCGCTACAATCTCCTCATCCCATCCTCATTCCTTGCTGGTCTCTCATGTCTCGTCTGCTGGCTATTTGCAAAGTCGCTCGTTTCTTTAATGTTGTTTTCTTCTATTTATGGATTCTTTGGCGGCGCTTTCGTCTCGCTCGTTACTCCATGCGTGGCGCAGATCTCGGATATAGGACAGATTGGTACCAGAATCGGCATGTTGTATAGTATTATTTCTTTTCCGTGAGTCGACTCTCTTTCCCTTCATTTTTATTCTGTCACTGGGTCTTGCAGCCAGTCGCTGCACCGAGCCATTAATGTTTTTTTTTTAAAGAAAATCCGCCCAATCATCCCCGGTTATGTCCCTTACTAACTATTTTTACTCCAGAACACTCCTCGGCGGCCCTGCAGCAGGCGCCCTACTCGCCCGTAATCACGGATCTTTCACTTCCATGATTGTTTTCTCAGGTTCAACTATGATAGCTGGATCTTTCTTCATTCTCGCCTCCAAACTTACCAAAGATGGCGTGTTTGCGCGTGTGTAGCTATAGTCAACTGAAATCCCTCCTCACTAGACTTCGGTCCCAAGCCAACAAAAAAAAAAAGAAGGAAAAAAAGAAAAGAAGAAAGGACCTATATATATTGACTTTTGATTGATCTTTTGTATTGATTATCATTACTTCACTTATAGAAATAACTGAAACTTGGACATATCCTGTATCGATCATAATTTATTTGCTCAGTTGGCGATGAACGTGCAGATTTTGTTTTCGATTGTATAGAAAGCAGATATTCGAGGTAAACAAATGCAGCCCTTCAGAACCTCGGCTCGGGGGATTGTCAAGTTGGAAAGCGAGTGGTAGGTAATAAAAGAAAGAAAGAAAACTGAAAAGGCAGAGTAATGGATCTGTAAGAGCGGGTAAGGTAACGTTTTGCTTGATGCTAAAAAGATCCCAGATAACGGGGAGCAAGGAAGAAAAGAGGGGTTGTCTAGAAGGTCTCCTCTTCATCAACGGACGCAACAGCGTCAGGAACCTCGAATCCTTCCTACAAAATTTCAAATGATAATTGGAAAGGGTAGAAATGCAAGTCAGAAAAGGAGTTTGATTGGGAGAAAAAAAGGCGGGAGGGAATGACGAACCTCGGTCGAGTATAAAATCTTCTGAATCTCTCGTAGCGTATGATCATCCTTGCCATCGTTTTCTAGGACTTCCATCTGTGCTTGTACCAGAATCTCAATATCCCTCAACTATTAGGGGGTCGATCCATCAAACACAAATAAAAAGCAATTCATTGTTTCCAGTTCCATACCTTTTCAAAGTAGAAGTCACGTTCTTTCTCAAGACCTTCCAGATGTGTCGACAACTCTTTGACCTGCGCCTGTAATTGTGAAACAGCTTCATTGGACTGTGCAGATCCGGATCGGATTCCGCCAACTGGAGTTCGTCCACCAGCTCTACCACCAGCAACACCTAGAGCAGCCGAAGAAACTGGAGTAGAAAGAGGAGCAACGGTGGCTGGTTCCATAGGCACGCCTTTCCGTCGTGCGACCGCGTCATAGGCATGACCTCCATAATTCGAGTCCCAGAAACGTTTCATCCACTGCAAGAACTCCAAATTGTCCCTACGATAAATGATAAGGTCGATCTTTCGTCGATCCGTTTTGACAAAATCAAATATGGTGGGGGAGGTACATACTGCATTTTACACTTGACGAGCTTCTCAACGGGTATAGGCTGAAAAACACATAATCAAAAGGCAAGTAATAATAATAATTTGGGAACTGGTAAGAGACGAAAAAAGTTTCAAAAGGATACCTTGTCGATCTTCTTGGCTTTGAAGACATTCTGCATAACTTTGTAATTCGCCAGATATTCGTATTCATGCTTTGCGTTCATCTTGACACGGTTCATAGGCAGATCGCCTAGGGTAAGAAGGGGTACAAGATAAACATGAATGAGTTGATGTTCATCAGAAGGAGTGGCGAGGATGCGATGGGAATAAAATACCGTAGATGGAGTCCAGTATTTGGCAATAGGCACCACCAGCTCCGCATTGCTCGATTTTTGTGTAATTTATTTGCAGGAGCTCGTTGAGCCATGCGAGGAGATCCGTTCTTGAGGCCGTCATGGTCGTTCGTGGGAGAAAAGGGAACTGGGAAACAGAAAATTTGTTGGGTCAGGGCAAGGGTCACCCCCATCCACGCGTTATCAAGGACCCTAAGTTAGGGTTTATATCCTTCCTTGTTCCCTTCCACAACATCTACGCGTATAGATTTTATTTTAACGCGTTTTTGGGATCATTGGATACTTGTGTGAGTTCAAGAATTCAGTTATATTTTCATCAGATCCGAACGAACTAGTTCTATTATCGCCTAGTGTATGCATTTGTGAAATTCTTTGAAAAATGCGTTCGTGTGGTATGGTTATGAAGATTTGGACTAATGAAGACTACAGAAATGTTGGCATTATCTCCAGAACTATGTGGAAGGATCGTTCAAGTAGCAAGTAACAGGCGCCAAGATCTTCTTGCCCTATGTTTAACTTGTAAAGCCTTTCAACGAGAAGCAGAGGTCAGAATCTACACACAACTCGTCTTCACAGAACCAGAAAAGGTTCTACGGGCATGTGATACAGTGATCAATAACGAACGTCTCGCTATTTGCGTCCGTACATTCTGGTTTAACCAGGATACACGTCGTTCTCCTCCCAACCTCGGCCAACCATTCTGGTCTGCATTACAGGCAGCTCTTATTGTCATGCCAAATATCGAAAGTCTACTACTATGCGATAACAGCTACGCCAATAGTTGGATCTTGGACAATCCAAGGATCCAATTCCGTCTTCGAGAAGCAAAACTTCGATTAACATGGGATGCCCATCTTATCAGATTCCTAGAAAATCAAACCTCTTTACGTTCATTGCACCTATACGACCCTGTAGAAGAAGTCATCACAGGTGTCCTTCCACCAAACGCTGTACCCGATCTCCAAACTTTCGATGGCTCGCTCATGATCGGCATCCAATTTCTGCCTTCCAGCATCTCTCATATACAACTCATCGTTGACTGCGACCCGGATCAATTCCTCGATATTCTAGCCCGTTTTGGGATTGTCCGCAAGACGCTTCGTGCGCTTAGCTTGCTAGACATCCCAGAAGAAGCCGCGCTAGGAGCATTAAAGATTATCTCAGAGGTCTTACCCGATATACGATACCTCGGTTTACTGCCTTATCCCATTACTAACGTGAGTTTCTCTTTTTCTCCTTTTTTTGTTGATTGCTCGATCTCAAAAAAAAAAAAAAAAACTCGTGAGGACAGCGTCACGAATTTCACAAGTATATAATGGGAATGCACTACCTAACTTCTATCGAGCTCGATATTGGTAGATGGACTCCTGCACCCAACATACCAGCAGGTCAACGAGCGCTTGCTGGTGAACTGAAGATATTCTGTCCTTCTATCAAATCTGTCGTGTTTTGGATGGGAAATACTAAGATTCGATGGACCTTTACGGATCAATGGCATTCCCGTGTTGAGCTACAACAGTATCCTCAGTTCAGTGATGCTTGGTGTCTAGCGTAAAAAAAAATTAAAAATTAAAAAAAAGTTAAAAAAAAAGGTGTGTGGTTTTTCGTTTTTTTATCTTTCTAGAACCATCTTTTGTTCAATAGATTTGAACCCTTGGTCAGGCGAGGCTAGAATTTTCAAGTCGTACATACTTACATGTAGAAACTGAAGATCATCCTGTATTTTTGATATACTCAATTTACGGATCCTCCACTTTATTTCTGAAGAAATGGTACCCGGTGTTTCAAGCCGCCGAAGATGCCGGAGGCCACGACATCAAAATAAGCTTGTCCATCGACCACCATCATCATAACCCAATGGCAGAACCAACAAAACAAGAGACAGAGCAAGTCTTCAAACTATTGAAAGCTCAAAAGGCAAACAAGGCAAGCAATAACCTCAGAAGAAGAAAGGATTTTTCTAACAACGAAAGGATATAGTCATGTTTTGATTGCAGAGCACGAAATCCTACTTGGTCAAGTGTCACTTTTGGCGTCTACATCTGTCTGGATTGTTCAAGTGTGCATAGAAACATGGGCGTGCATATCAGTTTTGTCAGGTAAACCCTATCGCCGCAGAAACACTGCAAAAAAGGGTTGATCACTTTTTTTTCACGTCACACACTCAAAACATTTTTATTTTTATTTTGACCAGATCGACCAATCTCGACAGTTGGCAACTCGCCCAGTTGCGTAATATGAAAATCGGAGGAAACGCTTCTGCTACTGGTTTCTTTACCAAACATGGTGGATCATCGTTATTGAGCGATGCAGATACGAAGAAAAAATATTCAAGCCGAGTGGGTGAATTGTATAGGGAAGAACTTGCTCGTCGTGTTAAAGATGATGTTGCTCGGTCAGTATTCCTACCCATCCACCAACACCGCCAATAGTTGAAACCTTTTTTTGTTTCTAGATTCCCTAACGGGATCGTCGTAGATGGTATGGATGCCCCTGCTGCAGCTGTTGCCAAAGAAGAGACAGAAGACGACTTTTTTGATTCTTGGTCCAAACCTTCGACACCTAAATCATCCAACCCTGGAACACCTCGCGTCTCTACTCCCCCTATTATCGGACGATCGGTTTCTGGGCCATCTACTGCCACCAGCACAGCCGCTGCCAGCCCTCCTATTCCACCCACTACCCCACGAACACTCACCTCTTCAGCTGCTGCCCGTCCAGCTCGTCTAGGAGCTGGTGCCTCCCGTTTGAACTCGGCTTCCTCAGGTGGATCTACCACTAATTCAAGTACCGTACCGAAGAAGTCGAAATTAGGTTTGGGGGCAGCCAAGGCTAAACCTGTAGATTTCGCTGAAGCGGAGCGTAAGGCGATTGAAGAAGCTGAGAGGATTAAACAGCTTGGATATGATCGGGAACGAGAAGAAAAGGAGGAGAAAGCGAGGAAAGAGGCGGAGGCTTTGAAGAGAGCACAAGAACTTGGTTCCACCAGGGCGGCTGTAGCTGCTGCCACCACTAACTCTACCAACGCATCTACGAATGGAGGCAGCAGGTTCGGATCTGCAGCTGCTGATCCTCAAAAATCGGCAGCTTTCCCTAGACTTGGGTTCGGTGCTATCCCAGGTGCAGGGGCTGCTGCCGCCGTAGCTGCTTCCCCTACAAGTTTAAAAACAAAGTACCTTCTACTTGTTTTTTTTTACTTCTTTCTCACACTCGCACTAACCTTGACTTGTAGTTTCACATCCATCACCGACGACTCGCCTACAACAGCTCGTGACAAATTCGGAAATCAAAAAGGGATATCCTCCGACATGTATTTCGGACGAAACTCATACGACCCCGATGCTGTACGCGAGGCTCAAACTCGACTTCAATCCTTCCAAGGAGCGACTGCCATCTCTTCCAGTCAATACTTTGGGAGAGAAGAAGATGAAGATGAACGTGGAAGATTGGCAGGTGGTGGTGGTCATGATGGAAATTTGTTGGGTGATGGTAGTAGTCTTGCGGGATTGGAGACGGCAGCTAGAGATGCTGTTGCGAGAGTGTTGTCGAATCCTGATGTTCAAAATGTGGGTGAGACGATTAGGAGCGGGGCTCTTAAGGTATGTGCTATGCTTGTGTGCGTGTGTGTGTGTGGTTTTTGATTGTTAAATTAGTTTTCCGATTACTTGGCTTCAATGTCTGAACGTTCATGAACAATTTTCGGAAGGGGGAATGACTCGAATTTTGTTTTTGGCCTCTACTCTTTTTATTTATTAGCGGATATCTTCATTGTAACCTTTGGAAACTTGTGGCAGAACATGCCTAATAAATAACCTGTGGTTGATTTTGGGATGTGCTGTGGCTGACGTTGGCCGATCGGATCAAAACAGAGACTCTGGCTCGTACGCCACACATTCAGAATCAAGCACTTCTTCCACCCTTACTCCCAACATCCCGTGAGTTTTTATTTTTCTTCCCAAGTATGCCACAAAAGCTAATCGGGTTCAACAACTACACAAGCGTAAACGAAAAACTCAAAAAGATGGGTATGGGCGCAAGAAACATTGGTTACATCAAGAGTTCCACCGACCCTGCATCTTCACCACAACAGATAGAAGCCGGATCTCCAGCAGTGAATAGCGATTTGACTGGTACGCGATCACCGACAGTAGAAGAACTGGTGAGTACTCTTGTAAATCATTCGCTCATCGCTAACAGCCACCTTTTCTTCCTCTTTCTTCCTTGCTTATCCAATACCCAAAAAAAAAAAAAAAATACCTTTTTAACAGTCACTTTCTCTCGAAGTCGTCATCCGAAAAGTCAGCGTTATAGAAGGACGTATGTCCGTTCTAGAAGCCTCTTTCGAAATTCTACTCCAAAAGACAGCTGAGTTAACGGAAGAGCTGAGATTGACCCATGAGCAATTGGCGATTAGGAATCAGGGATTGATCTTGTTGGAGCAGCGGTCGAGGAATGAGTATAATGATCTTGTGGAAGAAGCAGAGCGGTTGAGGTTGGTCAATCTCACCTTTAATCTAGGCGAGCGGTGAGGCTTGTGAATTCGGCCGCGGGCGTCAACAAAAAAAAAACCCCTCTTGATTCGGATGGGGCGTGCGCGTGAAGACGAAAGGTGGATTAAATAAATGAATCTCAGAGTCCGTCATGTATATTATTTTTGACCAGACGATTCAATGATGTCCATAGCGCCTTGTCATCTATGTCAGTCTAATGAGATGACCCTTAGGGATGTAAAAAGTCGAAATAAATAACTTATAATTATCGGCGGCAGAAAGTATTACGTAAGATAAAATACCGTGCTGAAGCGCTCTTCTCTCATGTAAGGATATATGAAATCGGATGTTTACTTTTTTGGAGTTAGTGATTCAATCTAGCACTAATACCCGTTAGTCTAGTACCATGGATGCCAACTTCAACTTTATTGATGCCGCCGGACATAATAAATGTGGGTTAGCGTTTTAACGGTGTATACATGGGGCTCACATCGCAAAATGAAGGGGGACCCGTCGAATTATTGGATAGTATTAATTATTTTCCTACATAGATGTAAGCCATAAATATTGACGCAAGGGGGGATTTGCCAGTATGAATTTTAGTAGGAGAGACGCAAGTTATTACGCAAGATAATATGACGATGCCTCGGGCATCGCGGTCTCCTTTGTGATACCTCTCCTTCTCTAGGAGCCCTGGTTCACTTTATTCATTCAAATTGGATTGAATAGTTCCCGATATATATTGTTATAGCTTCCAAAAGAAAACTGCATCGGACGACTTACGGTGATCTATAAATATCAGCAGTTGCGTGATTGCCCACAACCCAAAAAATCTCACAAACTCTTTGCTCAAAATGGCATCTGTTTCTTATCTCTGCCAGCCTCGTTTTTCTTTTTTTTTTTGTTGTTCAAAAACGACGTTCTGTTCAGACCAATTTTGAATCATGAATGCCTTGGGAAAATTTCAACTGTTGCAGATAACATACACATCCGGGCTGTTGTTTTTGTGCATGTATTATATAGCAGAAGCGCAAACAATTTCTATTTTATTTTGAAAGATGGATGACGTATCTCACCAAATGACTGGAAGGAGTTTGTGGAGACTCTCAACGGATCAACCAATTCTTTGGAGTCTATAAAACTTGGAAATTTGGCATGAGGAACAACATCGTTTCGGATAGTAAGGGCCGTCGGAGTTTGCTTCTTCCTGAATATTTTTTCATACCATGGTTCGGTTGACATCTTGCTTCAGGACTCAGGAGACCCCTCCAGTTTTGACATTTTCAAGTCGCCGTGGCCAATTTAATTTCTTGGGTACAAATTGGACTCCAAGTCGGAGTTGGCATCCTTATCAATCGACCATCATCAATAGCTCGTTAAGTATACTCCGAAATATTTCTTGCAGCGGTGTCTGTCTCTTTACATATATAGCATATGAAGATGAATGATCGCCGGGGCCCGGCGCGGAATCCCGTCAATCATACTTGGCAAAACAGTCAGAAACAAACAAGGCATCGGCGGTTGAACGTTCAAGTTGAAATTTTGAAAACCCGGCGCCGCAGCGTGTGCTTCACTCGCACTGGTCTACAAGTGTTGACATAGACTTATGCAAGTTGTCTTTATACGTTATTTATTGTAAGGCAAGGAATATTCCTTTCAGCCAACATAATACCGTGTGAAGCTAGCATTCACCGTTCGTTCTTCTGCCAGTGAATACTTTCAGCCCGGGCAGTAGCCTATGTCTTTCGAACCACCAAAATCTCGTACGACAGGTGCAGGTAAGGTCTTCCAATCAAACCAATTCCTAAGAATGAAAAAAGCTAGAACGGAGGAATCCCTGCCCGTCAGATCTCGCTTCCATTGTGGTCCGCATAGAAAAGATCACAATAGAAGAAACGATACCGCTCCGACACTCCGTTTTATGGCCAAACATGCCTCCTTCTCATGTCCACCTAGCCGAGGACGCTACCGGAATACACTACGGCGCCTTTCTGCCTCTCCGTGAGACGCCCGTCGCGGTGATCTCCCTATTCATAGAAGACCCACCATCATTGAGAGATGGACACCACGATCCGGTAATAGACTTGAAACCCCCGAATTCACAATCGACAAACGAACTTGACAACGATGGCCGTCTTCCGCCCGTGCGGCAGCAGCAGCAGCAGCAGCGAGCAATACGGTTTCGAAAGTTTGCTTGTGAACGTGAATTTCAGTGTAAAGGGATCGGATCCCAACTCCTTGTGCATATCTTATCAATAGCACGGACTGAATTAGATGCTGTGACTATCTGGTGCGATGCTAGAGCGACGGCTAGTGGATGGTATACGAAGAGAGGGCTCGTTCCTTTTGGGTCAACTTTTTATAAAGGTCCTGAAGAGTATATTCGGATGCGAATCGATTTTTCAACGGGGGGATTGAAATCGGTGGCCGAGTGCAAGTAGAAGGGTGACAATAAATCGTTGTATAACTACAAATTGAGACTACGAGTGTTGCGGACATCTTTTCTTCCTCAGAAGGACTTGGAAAATCGTTGATGAGTTTCAAATTTCGGTGTAGTATGTATGGATGAGCCAAATATCCAAAAACGCTGAACAATTGAAGGACAGATGAATAGCTGCATGCAACATCCAAAGCTTACCGTTTAGATCCCAGGCAACAAGGTTGTCGACAAACGTGAAGTAGATGGGAAGGGAAGGCCAGCAGGTGGAGTCGCTCCTCCAGGGCAGTTGGGATTCTTGAGTACCAAAGGCTGAGAATTAGATATTAATCTAGACTCTGTATAGATTTCTCGTGAACCACTCACGGATGGATGAAGCAAGGTGATTTGCACACCCGCAAAAGCTTATTCAAGTTCGGCCATTTTTCCGTCGATTGACGTGGAAATTCTGGTAGTGGCACTTTCCGACGCACAAAGGTGCGCTATTAGCTCTTACACCTAACGTTTCCAGTATCATGTGCGAAGCTTCAATTTTTGAGAAGGAGGATTAGGCGGTGATGGGAAAATGAAACGCATCGACTGACTGGCCTGGATGACAAAGGCGTCGGGGGGAAACATTTCAACAAGTGTGTTTTGAAGGGGAAAGATTGATCATTTGATGGACGAAAATCATTTGCTGTCAACCGGCGATCAGCCAGAAACAATGGGCGCTAAAGCGCTTACACTTGGCCAGGGCTGAATTTTCATTCTCGAGCTACTTATTATACCCAGAGAACCTGCCAATTGCTCAAAATCCAACATATATATCCCGACAGACGTTCACCTCCCTTGTGGAATAACAATCTGGAAGGCACCGCCTCTCTCCGATTCAGAGACTGTTATCTCTATTGCATGGTGAGAATCTGTTATTCAGTCATCAGTGGCACCTCCAATTCCTAGGAAGATACTGAAATTCCTTTAATGCAGATGTTGGCTCATTTTGTGACCCCCACCTCATCCCTTTATCTGATTTCATCTTTTCTTTCACTCTGGAATCTTTTCCTATTTCAATCCTTGTATTGTGCTTGGTGCTCCACCTAAACTGTATTTGTATCATTCTTTCCAACCTCTCCTCTTTCTTCTCTATGGTTTCGCGTATCTTTGTATCTTTGTATTACACTACCGCACTTGAAAGAACGGCGAGGTTCGCTTTAGCGAATCATTTATTACTGTTTTCTCTGTCCTTCTCGGAAACTCGAGAGCGCCCTTGCAGGGTAGGCAATTGTGGGATTGTTGCCGTGCAAGGCAGCAATCGGTCTGCCGGAGAACCGAGATTGCTTATCGTCATCAGTTCACATTGTAAGTATTAAGAGAAATTTCAAATTTTTTTGTTGTATTTCCTCACGATTTCGATTGACCTAAGTCCATCTACCAAATATTTCAAAATGGTCACCAACTTGAAGAGTCGTTGGCGGCCTCATACCTCTTCCTCAATGGCATTCTCACACTTGTGTGGAAATGTCGTTCTAGGCACCGTACCGTAACGGTAGTTGACCGTAGGCATACGGCCGTACTTTTTGGTGTTCGAGACTTTCACGGTTCGGCAGGGTAGCTGTTGTCGGTGCTGAGCATCAAAAAATGGTCAAAAATTTGATCTGAGGTCGGATTTAGCTTATTTAGGCTAATCCGACCCCAATCATGACATTACTAAGCTAATCCTATACGAGCCGTATAGCAGCCGTAAATTTACGGCCGTATTCTAGGACCCCGGGCAATAGCAGAGGAGCCCTGATCCCTCTAAAGGCCCCGAATCCGGACAAAAATGGGATTTTGAAAAAACCTTTTTGAAGCGCAATGACCTGAAATGTTCAAATCCGAGGTCAACAAGCGTGGGAACGATTTTTGTCCCTCCCATTTTCGGGATCAGGGCTCCTCTGCTATTGCCCGGGTCCTCGTATTCTTGACATCCCAAAGGTCTCACGGACGGTACTCGTACCGTAACGGTTCGGCCGTATACCGTAGCCTACGGTGACGGCGCCCAGCCCTAGGTCGTTCTGTAACTTTTGATCAATGATGTAAAAGTAGCTGTCCTCGGTTAAACGACAATAATCATGTGATGAACTTTGTTTAGCAAGACAAATTCAATGTAGAGCCTTCACTAGCAAAGATGGTCACCAAATACGAGAAGGAAAAAAAACGGCAATAGAACATACGAAAGACATTCATTGAGCCTTGGCCAACCAATTTATTCCGACGATTCACAGAAGAGCTGGAATATTCATTTTGGCAGAAGGTTCCAGAAATTTTTCAAGTTTATCCGGAAGACCGCTATAGAATAATCAAACAGCGAGCTTACATACATAGAAGATTCGAGTCTATCGTATCACTTGTGGAATGCCACTGGAAAGTAAAATTTTACAACTCCCGGAGCACCATACTACTAACTCTATACCCGGTACTTTTGGAGGTTTCGAACCCTCAGAGTATTCAAATAGGGACGAAAAAATTCAATGCCATCCGAGTCGTAGATGATTGCTCACTACAAGATTACGTTCAACGCTCACGGAATCGAACGCCTGCTGCAGGGCTACAACAGTCTGCAAGAGTAATAGAGACTCAGACAGCCCTAATTTCACACAATATTGATTACATGCAGTGTCCATTTGAGTTCGTGATGCAGGCTCTTGAAGTGAGGTTATATCTACATTTAGAGTCAAAAATTCAAAATGGTCCTTGATAAGTACCACATGTGTTCGATCCAGAGAGTTCACCGCCTCACCCCCCGAGTCAATCGGTAGATTTCTTGTAGATTTCAGATGTAGTATAGGCTCGAAATCAGCCGGTCTGGTAGCGGGAGAAAAAAATAACGGTTGGAGGTATTAGCTACCTTCCACTTCAATTTTTTTTTTGTTGCACCGAAAGGAGACTGGCTATATCGAGTCCCGTTGTATGTACTCGTTATGTAATATTAGGGTCATGATAAGCTTTGTCCACTGCCATCCGGCACAATATTTTGGTGTGCTATTTGATCACGGAGGACCCGTTTAACCTTTAAAAAAGATAGATTCGAACAACATTATAGCTCGTCGCGCGTGAATACACAGCTACCATTACCCTACTTGCTCGACACCAGCAGAAGCGTGGTGGACTGGGCCTCAGGGTGGCTATAACATCATCACGCTGTCAAATAGAAACTTTTGATTGGTTCAGCCCTAGATTTGACTGTGTCCAAAGAATGGGGTAACGATAGGCAGGATTTGGACAGGATCCACTGTTGCTCCGCCACTTGTCTCGGCGACTCAACGAAAAAATGATCCAACGAGCTAATGGGTTTAAATTTGTTAATCCGTTCTCCGTCGCTTGTTTCGTTTTATTCAGGAGGGGTCTCTGTAAATCTCCCAGCACAATTTGGGTACATCCTTATTTGATGACGACAAGCTCCGGCCGTCATTGATACCGCCTTGTAGGCGGTATCAAATCGGATCCGTTAGAGTTAAAAATTATGAAGTGGGAAATGCTTTTCCTTTAACTTCCAAATTGAATTACCGTCTTGGTCCTCATGGGTCAAAGCTCAAAGGAGAGAAAGACCCTTTAAAATTTCTGCTTACCTTATTTTGATACATTCCTAACCAAGAGATCTGGAGGGTCATTAAAAGGTATAAATAAGGGGATGTTTGTTCGCAGAGACTCACTCCTCACATCCCTCCCTCCGGGTTCCACAACATTCTAGTTTACTAGTACTTCCACTGTTGGTTAACGCCACTCGAGCTCATGAATGGAGACATTGATGTCTCTTCATTTTTGTTATTTCTATGTGACAGATGGCATCGGTCAGGTCTGGCTGACCTTCAGCTCGACAGACGTTACCTCTGTTCATAGCCGAAAAAACAAGATGGAGCGTCATCGATGCGGGCCGACTCATTGGCTGAGAGAGAAACTGACGTATCTTTCTTCTTTTTGATTTTGATTCTGGGCAGATCCAACATGGTTGTTTAGATGGATCTTTTCATTCGGGTGGCGCGCCGATGCACGGGTGCTAGCCAACCCTTGGGTTCGTTAATTTCGTTCAAGATAGCTAGTTTCCGATATCAGATTAGACAATTTAGCGTCTTCAATAGCGTCCGAGCCATTCCTGGTCAGACAGAAATTTTCGGCCACTAAGTCATATGATAGTCATTAGACACGTGGGAAGCTTGGGAATTTTTATTAGAGCCAGGAGATAAGACGACTTTCGCATAAACTACTGCCAATCAGTCAGTCGTTTGTAGAATAATTATGAATCAACGGTCAATCGTGTTATGACTGATTGAAGAAGGATCACGAATTTCAAATGAAAGTTGTTTAGACAGAATTTTTTATGCAAGGACCAGAATGGTCACGTGTGTAATATTACGTAACTGATGCGGGCAAGGTTGGTCGTCTACAACCCCCATCACACGCCGCTGTCCATTATATATTTCCTATCTCATCAATATGGATGCACGACTCCGACGAGTAAATAAAGAAATTACAGGTATGTTCAATCAATATCACAGGGCGATATCGCCAGCACTAAACAAACACAAGACTGCAAAAATGACAAGTCATCTCAAATCAAGATAGACCTCATTGATGAATCACCTTTCCATTTGAAAGGCTCTTTTCCAGGTCCTCAAGAGACGCCATATGAGGGGGGTCATTTTGAAGTGGTTCGTTGCTGACTTGTATTCCTGATCTGCCTGCTGAGGCCCTTTTGTGCCACTGCCACAGGACATCGTTATCCCAGAATCATATCCGTTTCAACCAGTGAAGATGAAATTTATCACCAAAGTCTACCATCCAAATGTTTCCTCTGCTTCTGGCGCGATCTGTCTCGATATTCTCAAAGATGCTTGGTCTCCAGTTTTGACGCTCAAGTCAACTTTGATTTCCCTTCAGAGTCTTCTGTGCTCTCCTGAACCTAACGATCCACAAGATGCAGAAGTGGCGAAGCACTACATGACAAGTAAGAGTAGCTTTGAAGACACCGCTACATACTGGACACAAATCTACGCGGGAGGTCCCGGTCCTAAGGAGAGAAAGGGTAAGGGGGTAGGACGTGATAATTACGATGAGATTGCCATTGCCGGATTGGAAAAGGCTCATGTAGATCGATTTGAGAACCTTGGCTTCCCCAGAACCAAAATTGTATATCATCCACCCTTCATATTGATGTTTCCCTCGTCTAATCACACCTCCCAGATTGATGTTCTTCGGCGTCTAAACTATCGTGGACCAAATGTCGCCCAAATATCGGAGGATCGAATTGTAGAGGAACTGTTGAAATAAATCTTGCAGTTCGTTTTCCATATTCCATTTTTGTATATTTTCTCCCAAGCGACACTTTATCTCGAATGATGTATTGAATGTTCCCCTGCATAGATTCTTGTCTTCTTTTCTTACAACCTTGCGTTTGCAGTCACTCCGTATGTCGATCTGAAACGATATGCAAGTGCATCCTATGCGGAGGACGGACCGTTCAAGCAGTTTCTTCAGTATCGTTGAGTTTTGTGGACCTTTGACTAATCCATTCAGCTGGCTTTTTTTTACTTCGAGGCGCCCTTCTTTAGTATCTTGGCTCTGAATGCACCTGATCAGGATGTGAAATAAACTGGACATATCCACGGGCAGGGCTTACTATGACCAACACATGTCTGATAGATAGCTAAATACCGATCACGAATCTCAGTCTTGCTCTCAAGTTCACCGGTGCACCTCTGACGCCGAGTCTCAGCGTTTTGAAACCTTGAACTGTATTGAGCAACAAGTTTTTCTCATTTGCCTCGATCTAAATTGCGTGTGGCGTCGTGGGAGCTCCAGGCGAGTACACAGCCCGATGATAAGGGAGCAGGCCTCTGGTCATCTTTCAACCCTCTGAGAACACGGCTCTTAAAACCCAACTAAGGGATCAGGACATTGGTAGGTTTCCGCCGTTGAATTCACGTTGTAGTTCAGATTTATTTTTTTTGCCAGGCGCTGAAAGGCGGATTCCATATCATTCTTCACATCATCTATTTTGCCTCCGTAACGAAGTTCCTTGCTTCCCGGAACTACGAATGTGTTTTTTTTTAAAAGATCGTAAGCATTTTCACTATTCTGTAAATAAAATTTAATACATTGGTTCGTGGAACTCCGCTTGACATCCACCGATCCCTTCATGCTATTCAATTGGGCTTGAATTTTTTTAAAGTTCATTTATCTGTTTGGAAGGATGGGGCATAACTTACCGATTTGACACTAGGGACCAGCAAAACAAAAAAAAAGTACAAAAGAGTCCAGTGCTTTTTCTTTTGTTTTTTTTGTTCGTTTCTTGCAGAATACCTGTGGAGTCTTCTTCTCGATTGATAACGCCTTACAGCCTAGTATTACATGAAGCGACGATCCATCCCAATTTTACCAATGACAGATTCACGATTGAGCAACGTTTGTCCTTTTTTTTTTTCCAGCTCCTCGCATTCAAGGTTCAACTCATTGGAACTTTAGAACACCCCACCGGAAACCGTTAGTTTTTTCTTGGGGGGGGGGGGGGGGGGGGCGGGGTTTTTGGGGGGCTATACTGTCGGTATTGCTACTGTCTGTATTGCTACTGTCGGAAATAGTTGTACCCTCCCATAACCGTCATTACAAGTTGGATCAGGAAATTCCTGTTCTGCTAATCAGGTGTCCTGCTTGTGGAATGCTCAATGCATGCGTTTTTCGTGACATTTCTTCATGATTGGGCGATAAAGTCCGATTGTAATGGTACTGAAAATGTACTTGTGATATATTCCTTTATATAGGGATGCTTGGTTGTTATCGATTGTATCCTTATCACAACTTGAATGAGTAGAACCGCGGTATCAACATAACTATTAATGTGAATCGCCAGCCAGTCTATATTTAGCATGTGGCTCAGAATTGGCAACAGGGCCTTCGATGTACACTTGTCTACAGAGTTTTCAGCATATATTTTTTGTAGCGTATATGCTAGCGGTTGAGTGAATTGGTGGAGGGTTGTACTATTGGGCTTTTTTATGAGAAGGTGAAGACAAATGTTTGGCGAGTACTCGAACATATTCTCAGGCTATTTCTTCTAGTAACGATGTTTCAATGAGTGAGAGATCCGTGTGCGCACAAGAAGATTGAAGAGAAAAGGTATTTGGATAAAATACCATCATCATGAAAAAGAGGATCCGTTCCAGAGTTGAGGATTTATCGAGGCGTATTCACTGCTTAAATGATTCGAAGCGCCCTTCCGCCGCATATAGACGATGACATAAATGTCAAGTGCTCAGCTTCAAAGTGCTCCCAAATGATTCCCCTGGTCTGGCTTGGAGCTCGAGGGAATGGAGGTAAGAAGTATCCATGCCGTGAACATGATGACTAGGCTGGCGCCCTTCAAGTTTAAACTTTAATATTGTGATATTGTTTATATGTTCATTTCACCGCGAAATTCAAGCGCAGGTGGCGTAGGCATTAATTGCATATAACATCCCCAATTGGAGGCCTGCTTCATGCTGCCAGCGTGGTGAGGTTGGGACGCCCTAGGTCCCTATACGCGTAGTATACACACCGGTGGTTCGGAATTTTGACAGACTTGGAGTGCATGGGTTTCAAGTTGGTTTTGGTAGTCTAATCGACCCAAAGAGTCGCCAAGGCCAACCCAAAGAGCAACTCAATAACAATCTAGCTATAGTCAGGATGATATATTTGGGTTGACTAACCGGCTACACAGAGAAAAAAGAAATTAATCCAGTTCAACAGTGTGTAGTTGGAGCCTTCCATTTTTTTTTGATGGTTCGAACCCGGGGCTACAAATAAAATCATGTATAAGGAGGTGCTAATTGAAATGACAGGTTGCGTTTACATACCGAAAGGGGTTTTGCGGCCAGAGGGGGCGGATGACCAGAGAGGAGATCAATGCGATGGCGAAGGCGATTGGGAATTGAAATTCTGCTCTATATATTGTAGAAGGGGGTTGGAATTTGAGAACTGCAGTCGAAACTCTGTAGCGCGTGGTAAGTCTGTGTGGGGTCCTTCATCCTCAGAGCCAGATTAGAGTGATGCTGGCTTGGTGCTAAGCTCGACTCCAACCATTATATCCGGTATATATATATAGAATAGATATGCCAAGACACCTACAGTGGAGCCCTCTCAACCCATACTCCTCGGTGGACGCCTGAGGCTATGGGTTATGAGTGAGAGGTAGCCTTTATTGCAAAATGACGATTTGGTAGCCCCAGAAAGTTATGGGTTATGAACCAGCATGGGTTAAGAGGGTTTCGACTGTACCATTCAACACAATTACATCAACTAGAACACAAGGAAGGACTCGAGTCGAAGAGGTAACACGATTGACATGGAAATCACTGGTGACGCGGAAACTGGAGGACTATTGGCAGTAATCAGCCCTGGAAAGGTAGTAGGGCTGTCCACTCTCATGCCAAGGTTGCCAGTGCATAATACTAAATCTCGAGAAGTTCAAGCTCCTTGTAATTGTTTGATACCAAGCTTAGAGTTTGAAATCGGCAGTTTGCATTTTCTTGACCAAGTGCATATGACCCTTCGCAAGTTGTAAAGATGTCTGTCCCAACTGGTTCAGCAAAAAAGCAAGTACTAGCAGCACCCGGAAAATTTCCTAGTGCCTATGACGACGGCGCTAAACAACAATCACAAATAAGGCTTACTCCTCACCATGGCCACAACCGACGATGCAGCCTCAGAAATCCAGATCAACGTAAAGGGTATGGTTTAAAGACACCAAAGGATCCAATTTACAGCTCATTTCAATGGAAAAATTATCATAGGACCCAGCGAACTTAAACTTCAAATATCAATAACGACAGATAAAACGGTTTTGGAGCTCAAACAAGCTATCGCTGCCATATCTGATGTTGAAGCTGAGAGGCAAAGATTGATTTATTCCGGTAAGTTGGTTAATTATTATCAACTACGTGATAGGTTTTGACGAGTTTGATTTTTGGATAGGACGTGTATTAAAGGTACGCCCAAAAACACGATATATTGAGGTTGTTCGAGCCATCCCATGACATCCTCTGTCTGCTTTTTTTTTTCCTTTCAGGATGAAGACCTTCTATCGGTCTACAAGATTCAAGCACATCATACAATTCACATGGTCAAAGGCGTTTCACGATCTTCAGGAGGCACTTCTTCAGGTTCATCTACAACCGGCCAACCTCAGCAACTTCCCACAATGCAGACAGGACAGAACGTGCATGATCCACTCACACAACTAAATGGTCATCAGGGATTCGGCCTCATGGCTGGTCTGAACCCGTTTGGAGAAATGGGACTGAATCAAAATGATCCTAATATGGTGCGATCGTGTGTTCTCTGCGTCAATTTGAAGTTTGGATTTCATATTCTAATTTTTTATTATTTTTGCGGGGACATCGGTTTAGATGCAATCTATGCTCAACTCGCCTCAGTTTATGCAGCAAATGTCTTCTTTGATGAACAACCCAGCGATCGTTGACCAAATCATTGCCTCTAATCCTCAGCTAGCTGGGATGGGCCCTCAAGTAAGAGAAGCTTTCCAGGATGAAGGATTTAGACAGATAATGTATGTCCTCTCCTTAATTCATTACCCGCCTAACTTCTCCATAGATCCAACCCTGAAACTCTACAACAAATGTTACGTATGGCATCCGCGTTTGGAGGTTCATCTCCCTTCGGTGGCGGTGGGTTTGGATCATCTTTCGGTGCACCACCACCAGCATTCCCCGCTCCCGGAAACCCTAACGTCAACCCCGCCAACCCCTCTTCCACCACACCAACACCAACAACACCTTCAACAACAGCACCTTCTGCAGGATCTCCGCCTCTGAACCCTTACGCTCTATTAGGTGCTCCTCCGGCTGCAGCTGGGGGTCTCAACCCTGCATTTATGCAGCAAATGTTGGCGGCAAGCAACGCCATGGGGCCGGGTGCTGGTGCGGCGGGAGGATGGGGCGGATTCGGCGGTGGATTCGGTGGCGCTGGGTACGGTATGGGAAGTCCCCCAGTCCCGAGCGATACCAGATCTCCTGAGGAGAGATTCCAGGTTCAACTCCAGGTAAGTCGTCTGTTCATTTTCTCCTTTCCTTTGTTCCCTTGGTTTCTTACTCTTGTTTTATTATTTTTCTGACGTACATTCCTCCTCCTTCTCCCTCGATCGGTTATAGCAACTACAAGATATGGGATTCATCAATGCATCCCAGAATGTTCGTGCGCTCTTGGCTACGGGAGGGAATGTTCAGGGTGCGGTTGAGTATATTCTCAGTGGGAGCGGTCTTTAGTAGTAGTAGTCGTGTTCGATATCCGATAGATGACATTAAGTATGGTTTGTTTCCTTTTCTTGTAATAGTCGCATTACATACGACGAACAAATCAAATATTCAAAATCACCTTTCCCCTTTGACTTCGGTTTGCAGGCATATAAACCATCTATCGTTCTGGTAGAGACCGTTTTTACTCCATTCAAAGATCCGCACCGAAATGAATCGGTATCTTTACTCACTAGCCCACGCCAGTGGGATATTACACCTATCGAAATCAAATGCCTGCCTCCCTCAACTTTGCCACCAATTCATCTACATTAGCCACCTTGCCACCTCCTACACGTTTGGGTGGCTCCGTAACCTTGAGTGTCTCTAACCGGGGTGTTATGTCCACTCCGAGCTCTGCAGGGCTGAATTTTTCGATGGGTTTCTTTTTGGCTTTCATTATATTGGGAAGTGAAGCGTAGCGCGGTTCTGTAATATGGTGAAATAAGAGGTGAGAGACTGAGGGGTTGAAGACAAGTCAAATTGATAGAGTCCCTTACCGTTGAGTCTAAGAGATAGACAATGCCAAGTGAGCAATAACATACATCCCCACAACCACAAAAACTTGACCCTTACCTCAAATCCGTTGTCACCACTAACGGCAAGCGACATCTCAGCTCTTCACCGCCACCATCAATCTCTCTAACCACCACCGCTTCCCCTTTCCCAACATCCACATCCAACTTGCTCGCAAAAGTCGCCTGACTCCAACCCAAAAGTCCCGCTAGCATCTGACCCGTAGCCCCAAGGTCATCATCTATACTTTGTTTTCCAAGAATGACCAAGTCCACTTTATCTTCTGCCTTTGTAGCAGACGAGTTTTGTTTTTCAATGATGGCTCGTAAGATTTTGGCAACTGCGAGAGGTTCAGGCGAGGGTGAAGATTCGGGGGTTTCTACGTGGATAGCAGAGTCGGCTCCGATGGCGAGTGCCGTTCGGAGGGTGTCGATGGATTTAGGAGGACCGATTGTTATGGCTTTGATGGAAGTTACGGGAGCCTTGAGACGTTCACGCAGACGAACGGCTTCTTCCATAGCTGGATAATAAAGAGTTATTTCTCATGCGCAGAAAAGAAAAAAAGAAAAAGAAAAAAAAGTGACGGACCAATCTCGTCAAATGGGTTCTATTTCAAACAACATAATGTTAATTTATCTTCTAACGGATGCTAAAAAAAAAAAAGTAAAAAAGCTATACCATCGAGTGCTTGACATTAGTATCAATTCCCGTTTGTGTTGGGTTCACGCGGATCTTGACGGCATAGTCGACTGCCCTAAACATTCATATGAATCGTTCTACCGCAATCAGTGAAGTGGATTTTTTTAAAAAAAGATGACATACCCACCGCTTCACAGGTACTAAAATGTTCAATAGGCGGGCTGGAGATGGCCTCATCTTGCTTGGATGAGGGCGTGGTCGGGGAATAAGTTATATATTGATCATGTGACTGGCTGGCTGAATCGAGGTGATGCGCTCCGCCGGGGTCTCGACCGGCTAAACCCTGCACAAATAGATGTCAATTTTAAGAGTTCTCAAATACTGAGAGGAACTTCGTCCGGCAAAGGCTGTTATTGCCTAGGGGTAGAAACAGTTAACAAACAAGTACAAAATTTCCTTTGAAATTTCCTGAATGGCAGGATGGTCTGCAAAATATCTTCCATATGGTGTTATGAACCAGACCATCGAGGCTGCCCACAGTTCTTTGACCAGGGAAGCTGTCAAAAGAAGTTGATCCGGTTTCGGCAAGGACGCTGAGTTAAATTACATGGCATCACAGCCGCTATTCCTGCTTTAAGGTTGGGATTTACAAGTCAGAACATCTGTACAACATATCACAGGGTCCAGGTTACAACAAATCCTATGGGATTATTCTAGATTTATGCTGAAGGCATTGTTAAAGATGTTACTATGATGTGGCCAGATATATGTTAGGTTTCTTTCATTATTCCTACATTTTGATTGTTGTGATCTTGTGATTTTATACAGAAGATATTGTAGAAGACAATGTGTCTTTATTTTGAATATCTCCACCATATCAACAAAATAAGACTGGAAGATTTATCCTATTATTGCTGAAAATGACAATTGACCTTTTTCACAGGCCATTATGGAGGTTTTACTTACATAGATTGTAATCAGGATAACTGAGGTGGATTTACTTTAAAGAAGGTTGTTGCCTTTATCCTAGACATATTTAAAATATGTCCAAGATTACTGCACAAGATTTATTGTGGAGTTATTTTGATTTCTTCCTTCAGAGGAATCTTAAATGTATTTTAATGGAGCTAGCTCTTTAACTGAGATATTGATAAGCTCAGAGACCAGATGGAGGATGTCGGGTCCAAAGTTGGGTGAGGCGTTGGCTTCAACTTATGGGTTGTGCCACTCTCTTGATGGGTTGCCTTGAATTTCAGAGTTCCAGAGGAGTATTCAGGTCTGGAGCTTAGGCCAAAGAGAAGCTTAGGACAGGGCAAGGAAGTGAGGTTGCTAAGTTGATATTCAAACTAGCAAAATACATATTACAACTCAAATATTTATATGGATATTGACATAAACATAAAAGGAGTTATGGGATAGAACATATGGTAGTAAAATGGAACATGTTGAAAAAGGATCATACTCTGATGCTTGCCAAAGGATGCTGACTCAAATCCCTGGGATGCCATGTGGTGGCCAGAACTCATGACCTCTAGAGCGTGTGTTGTGCATGGTGTGATAAGCACATGACATGGAACATGTGTGGAGCCTGTGGGGCCCTAGGTGTGCTGTGGTGGGTGTCACATGGTTTTGGTTGGTGATAGTAATGATAAGAATGATGATTGGAGATGGCAATGGTATAGGGGGGTGAATTCTGACAGAGGTCTGATAAAGGTCTGATGAGGTTGGCTGGTGGTAAAGGTTGATACTGACCAATGGCAAGATGGCTATCATCAGAGGCCCTGTTGGAGCCATCCTATGATTGTTCTTTGGAAAGAATGTGACCAAGCATGGACCATGACGGTTGGGGGTGGCAACAATATAGGGGGGTGAATTCCAATGGAGGTCCAATAAAAGTCCAACAAGGTTGGCTGGTGGTAAAGGCTGACAACCATCATTGGAGGCTCCATCGGAGCCATCCTATGATTGTTCTTTTGGAAAGAACATGACTGAGCATGGAACATGACAAATTCATCCTCTATTATTAATCTTGAACCCAGTTCATTACAATTTTAATTCTACCCCAAATTCTTGAACCCCTGCTCATTGACTTGGTGTCTCATTTCACTCTCAAGCTCCCACCTTTCTTTCCTTTGGTGCATCATGATTTCTATTAGCTGCTTGCACTTGTCAACCATGTTTGAGCTACTTGAGCTATCTTTAATCTTGGTTCTGGTTTCTAGTTCCTAGTTCATTTTGACTTCTGATGTCAAACCTCCTTCTTTTTGCATTATCAACATGACCCTTTATGGTTCCAAGCCCCAAATGTTCATCTTGTTGGGATTTGTTTTAGTGGTAGTAACTGCTAAAACAAATCCCAACATAAAGGAAGCTAAGGTGCAAGAGGTTCACAGTTCAAACCCCACTGAGGTCATAATTCCACCAATGACACTGCAGTTAGGGCCACCTCAGATCTAGCACTAGGGGCACTTGGGTTAGAAACTGGGGCAAAGGAGGTGGGCCTTAGCTTCCTTTATGTTGGGATTTGTTTTAGCAGTTATTACCACTATACAAGTGCTGGTATAGTGGTAATAACTGCTAATACAAATTCCAACACATCTTTGTGGATTTGGCCATGCTGTCCTCCTGTCTTGACCTGTCTTCAATTGAGTTTCAACTTCAACTTCCAAACCCCCTTCCATTTTCAATGTTCTGCTGGAAATATTGGATGTCAGATTATAGAATATATTCAGAGCAATATTAGTGATTTTGATCTTTAGCTCAGAGTTGGGGAATACCAGGTATATTGGTATAATCCAATGAGGATTTGCCTCATCAGATGGCTACTTATATACATGAAAACACAGCTGTACTTATCTACAAGTGCCTACTGCTATTGGCTAGTATTCATGCTATCTGTCATGGTCCATGCTCGGTCACGTTCTTTCCGAAGAACAATCAAAGGACGGCTCCGACGGAGTCTCCGATGATGGCCGCCTCACCATTGTTCAGTGCCACCATTACCACTGGCCACCTTCGTCAGA
>Ga0193743_1000524_pt1 | contig 30167 bp, 35 predicted proteins | sample L2c2metaG_FD_143038 | JGI IMG/M metagenome (GOLD analysis project Ga0193743, IMG submission 143038) | Soil microbial communities from a riparian zone of the East river system, Colorado, United States - L2c2 | ecosystem: Environmental > Terrestrial > Soil > Riparian zone | place: USA: East River...
TACTCCTAAACCCTTGACCCTGGACACTGCCTCGTAATTACCTATATAAAGAGCCCGTACTTAGTAGTAGTTCTCTAGTTTTGACCTTAGTACCTATACGGTTCAATCCACTACGCTTTGCTCACAACCTTTGGAAGTGCCCTTCGCCTGAATAGAACTTAGCCCTTTGTTACTGTCTCTGCCCAGCACCGAACGCGAGTGCAAGCTAGTGACGCCCGTAACACTCTGCTTCATCCAACATTTCCTCTGATAACGCTCCATCAACTCTGTACATCCGTCCTCATCATCACTAACTCAAGACAGAGCACACTCATGGCTCCGATATCGGAGTCCCATGGTCACATGACATAGCATTCCTATCACCTTTTCACCATTCTTCATCTTTTTCATCATTTTATTATTTCGACTCTGATTTTTGGTATATAGACATGCACCCCACCTTAGCAGGGCTTTATCCTTTTCTTTTAGGATCCCCTGCTAGGTGTGCTTTCCTGTCGTATTTTATATGTATAATATTGTTTAGGATTTCCTGCTAGATCTCGACTGAGTCGCAGCCACAATTGCCCTAACAATGTCCTGGGTACGGGTATCATTTCCACAGTGATTGTGCTTGCAGGGGGCCTATCTGCCTGTGAACAAACAAAATAACAGACAACAATAGGTGAATATCACCTGGCGATCACGCTGGACTTCGTCATGCATCTTTTCATATCGCATGATGGCATCCTCATCACCTTCATCTTCATCACCATCATCCTCATCATCAGCGGTATTACCCTCATTGTCATCCACCTTCCTGGTGATGACAATAGGTGTCTTCATGGCTGGTGCATTGGTGGGAATTTGTTTACCGTTTGCTGCCTTTGCCAGCTTATTGGGATGGTGCTGTGTGTTTGACTCAGCATGTTTGCGCTTCTTGCTATTGGTCATTTTTGCACCTTTTCAACAGTAGTAATTAGTTTGTAATTAGTTTATACAGTTTATACCATTATTTGGGGCTCACCATTGGACTTAGAGCCTGCCTGTTTCATTTTGGCTGATGCAGTACCACTGGGTTTGGCAGCTGCAATATTGAACCTCAATATTCATGTTAAAGAATTGGAATCAGTCTATATGTATTTCTAGACATGTTTTGTGATTTCCAAAGGGTTTTTTCCATGGAAACAAAAGTGTTTCTGAAAGAAAAATCCAAGAAACAGGTAAAGTGTTTCCCATATCACTGCTGGCACTAGGTGGTGTTTCCCTTGGGAAAACCTATTTATAGACAGGTTTTGTGATTTCCAAACAGTTTTTCTCATAGAAACATAAAAAGATTATCCAGCACTTTAAGTGTTTCCTTGATAAAAACTTAAAGTGCTGGATAAATTTTTCATGTTTCCATGAGAAAACTGTTTGGTGATTACAAAACATGTCTAAAAATAGGTTTCTTCCAGGGAAACACCACCTAGTGCCAGCAGTGTATATTTCCTGTAGATAAGAATTTTGTTTTTGTTAAGATTTATCTTTTTAAAAAATGTCTTCCTTTGTTTGAAACAAAGAAAAGGCTGTTTCCTGTAGATAAATCTTAAGAAAAACAAAGAAATTATTTATAGAAAATATATGAGAAACACATTACATGTTTTTTGGATTTTTCTTTCAGAAATACTTTTTGTGTTTCTGTGGGAAAAACCCTTTTGGGATCACAAAAAGCATGTCTAGAAATGGGTTTTTCCCAGGGCAGTGGAACGTGATTATGTAATGTTGCTCAAGATAAGATAAGCAAAATAAGTAAAACGGAACAGATAAGCAATACTCGAATATACTCAACAGGTGGTGGTGGTGGTGGTGAAACTGGTACCTTTTTATAAGCCCCTCTCACACGTGAGAGGGGATTTGATTGAGCCTACAGGACACAGGTTAAAAACCGATTTTAACCTTGAGCCTCCCGAAGTGAGACCTCAGCGGTCACGTGAAATGTATGTGCTCTTTGCGTACGCTCGGCTTGGACCTCACGTTGGCTGCGCGTCAACGCCATGGCAGAGTTTTCTGATGTAGTAGCGAACGGACATCAGTCTGTGGGTATATTCCTTCCAGCTAGTCTGCCATGCGGTCGATCAGTGCAGAACAGGTTGGTCAAAGTATGTGCATATATATCGAGTGTCACTCGTTCTTCCGCTCATTTATCTACTTAGGTCGCCATGTACGAGCACCTTGCCTCATTTTTTGGCGGGCCCCCAAATTTATACCACTATGACTTATATGCTGAATGGGCCAAACATCATTGGGGGATGATAATAACAGGGAACGTTCAGGTCTCAACCGATCATCTAACTCTTGGACGAGACATGACCATCCCTGAACACCTCACTGAAGAAAATCTTGTGCCTTTCAAGAAACTGTCTGCTTCTATACACGGTCTTTATTCATCTCAAGGAGCAACCTCACACAACTCAAATAGAACTCTTGCGATCATGCAACTCAGTCATCCAGGACGACAGTCTAGTAATTTTATTGGCGGTCGTGCCCCCTTTAAAGCACCATTAGCCCCAAGTGCTGTACGACTTGGTGGAAAGCAGCTGGGGTTCATGTCAAACGCCATACATGCTCTTATGTTCCAGACTCCGAGACCAATGTCTTATGTAGATATCGCTGAAATGATCCAAGCTTTCGTCAAAGGCGCACAAGCAGCATATCAGTCAGGTTTCGATGGAATCCAGTTGCATGTCGCACACGGATGTACGTTGTATCTTCTCTTAGTTATACGATGCTTAGACTTATGGACGGATGAAGATCTCCTAGCTCAGTTCCTTTCACCTAAGGTTGGCCACCCACAAATGACATAAATTACAATACCCACCCTCCATTGCAGTCAAACCTTAGAACGGATAAATACTCTATCGACAAAAGCATAGAACTTATCCATACACTGGTTTCTTGTATCCGTCGAGAGATACCCAGGGACTTTATTCTGAGTATCAAGTTTAATGCCGCAGATTACAGTACTGCAGATTCATTAACGCAAGCCTCTGTTTCCGAAGGTGAATCACGCGCTCTTGAGCATATCCTAGCTATGGCTCAGTGGGGAGGTGTGGATTTCATCGAAATTAGTGGAGGGGATTATGAAAAACCGGGCAAGTCCATTAATAAGATTGATGCAGCTCGTAACTGAGATGTTTACCCTTCAGATTTCTTTAAGTCCGAAACTACTCCCTCGAAATCCCCCCGACAAGCATTTTTCGCTCGATTCTCTCATCAAGCATTGCAAGCTATCGAATCACTCCCCAAAACTCCCACCTCACCACTGACACCCCTTATTCTCCTAACAGGCGGCCTTCGAACACCTGGACTTATGCGAACAGGTCTAAACTCAGGACATGCCCATCTTCTGGGAATAGGAAGAGGTTCTGTACTCTGTCCAAATCTCCCGTCTATCCTCAAAGAGAAAACTAAAGATCTTTCACGATGGGACGATATACCCTTTTATCAAGAGCCAGATCTGAGCTCACCTCACATTCTTGAATATTGGCCCTTGTACCGGGTGTGGAGCCTCGTTCCGAAAATCAGACTCATTGGCGCTGGGCTTGGAATGGCATGGTATGTCGTCGCCATTCGGCGCGTTATCCATGCTAGTAGATCAGGCAGTGAAATGATCCTAAATTATAATATGGGGGGGCTGGGAGCTGTATTTTGGATGTGGGTTTGGATCCCTGAGGGAGGCAGGGGATTGGGGGGGGATTGGCTTTGCTACTTCCACATATTTTCATTCTTGATCATTATTGCAATAATTAGACAATCGATGTAGAATTTGTGTATATAGTTCAAAATTGAAAATTACTATTGACCAAGATATACATTTCCACCGATACAGAAAGCCTAGAAAGACCCCAGGTTACTTCTCACCTTAAAGTCCCCACCAGTCTTGGCTCTGACTTCATCCACTGTCACACCCTCCGCAACATCAGTCAACTCCATCTCTCCCGCAGCTCTGTCTACTTCAAAGACAGCCAGCTCGGTAATGATGGTGCTGACAGTGCGTGCGCCGGTGAGAGGAAGAGAACATTTGCGTAGAATTTTGGGTTTGCCATTCTTGGAGCAGTGCTCCATCACAACGATGACCTTGGTCTTGTCGGGGTTAGACACGAGGTCCATGGCACCCCCGATACCTGGGATGTTAATTAAGCAATAGACGAGTGGTGAGAACAAAGGAGGTTTCCTGACCCTTCAATAACTTCCCTGGGATCATGAAATTGGCTATATCTCCTGCCTGAGAGACTTCCATGGCCTTCAAGGGGTACTTGATTTAATAATTTACATTATAGTGAGTTGTAGATTTGACGTACCCCGAGGATAGCGACATCTATGTGTCCACCACGGATCATAGCGAATGATTCACTGGAATCTATGCTTGTAGGTCAGCAAAATTGCGGGAGTATCCTCAGGATGCGGATTTTTTACCAAAAACTGAAGCTCCTGGTAGGAGCGTGACAGTCTCCTTGCCCGCGTTGATCAGATCACTGGATATGAAGGACAGGACGATGAGTTGGACAAAACCAAAATCACAGGAAAGATGTGTGATACTTGCGCATCGAGTTGTTTCTCAGTAGGATACGGACCCATTCCTAAAATACCATTCTCACTTTGCAACCAGACCTTGACACCTGGCTCCAAGTATTCCGGTACGAGTGTGGGCATTCCGATTCCAAGATTAACAAAAAATCCATTCTTGATCTCCTTTGCGGCTCTTTTTGCTATTCGATGTCGTAGGGCGACGGCCGCAGCTTTCTCCGGGGACAGTGACGGATCAGTAGATTGTTCGTCGTTCTTAGCAAGAGTCACGATCTCAATGCGCTTTTCGACGGTGGCTGGAACAATGCGGTCAACGTAGATGCCTTGGACATGGATAGCGTTGGGTGAAAGGGATCCAGCGGGAACAATATGTTCGGCCTAGATGATTATATGTTTTGGAAGGGAGTTATAATTTGAGAAAAAATCAGTGATTGGAGAGTTTACCTCGACGATCGTCAATTTTGCACTTTTGGCCATGACTGTGCCGAAGTTTTGAGCAGCATATCTTTGAAAAATGGTCACTGACGTAACGATCGTGGTATACCATGGAGTCACGTACCGAAAAACGCAATTTCCAACCTCATCAACTTTCCATGCTCTGACGAATGCAACATCTCCAGCTAAAGCCGTTTCCAAAATATATCTTTTCCCGTTAATTTCTCGGGCTTCCTTAGGTATTCCAGGGATCGCAATGCCATTTGCAGCTCCGCCCTCATTATATCGTTGAGGTATAGTCCCTTCTTCCACTGCGGTAGATGCTCCAGTCGGAGTAAAGAAAGCAGGTATGCCTGCGGCGTGTGCACGCAGACGCTCAGCAAGGGTGCCTTGAGGCACTAGTTCGAGAGTAATTTTCCCATTAAGAAACCTGGATTCAAAATTCTTATTACTGGAACGGAGGAAACGATATTTTAGTACGGGATGCTTGGATATATAAGAATAGTGACTCGACCTCCCGGGGTATGATGCAATAATTTTGCTCAATTGGTTGGTATTAATCAGTTTGTCTTCGAGAGTGTTGAGTGTTACTGCTGCATGACATTTTTGAGCACTTACCGAGTCCGGAGTTACTTCCTCCAGAGTTGTTTGACACGCCTGTAAGGTCCTTTACATCCTCTCGTTTAGCCAAAGCACCTAGAAGGGTGTCTGTCGTTGGATACAAGATTTGAGTACTCGTCATAATTCATGGGCAATAACATTAACCTGGAATGCCGGCCAAACCAAATCCTAATTGGAAAGATATTGAGACTACTTCTGCGAACTACGAGAGCAAGCTTACTCACCTCCACAAAGCAAGACAGATCCTGATTTAATGTCCTTCACCGCATCCTCCGCTGTAGACCAAACTTTTGACTCGTTTGAAGGAGTATTGGTCGGGGTACCATACCTCCTTACTTTACCAGGTGCCGAGACAAGGACTGCTAGTCGCAAGGATGGTACGACCGAAGTCAGGTTTGTCCTGTATGCTTGATTGAGTATCAACATCTCTGGTTGTTGACAGTACTAGGTTGTCAAGCTCAACCTGCTTTCCTATTCGCGTGAAGTCAAGCAAAGATGTGCGGGGCCGATCAAGGTAGCACCATAATACCTGGCGATTTATACCAGGACCAGATTTGATTTCCCGGTTATCCGGTCACTGGCACGTGACGGTGTACGTCGGATGATCTTTTACGATGTTTTTGACAAAGTTTTGGGATCCGCGGCTATATTAGCATGCCCAGGTTGGAGACAGTAACAATAGGTCGTCGCCCAGGATTTTATGGATTATGTGAGGCAAAATTTTGTGTAAAATGACGATCTGGAGTCCGAAAGCTGTGGGTTAAGAGGGTTCGTATGTGGTAGGCAACTTGTGCTCACAAACGCGATGCCGTCGCTTACCGTATGTACTCCTTTTAGTGTACTATTTCTTTTTTTGGTCTGCACACCGCCGCCAATTTACCCCCCATTTCATGCTCCTGTTTTCGTTTGCGCAGCAAACAACCGAGGTGATAAATTATATTCAGTACCGTTGAACTACATGTGCTTATTGTACTAAACTTTGAGCTGCCTGCTTACGCCAGTAACAATTGTCAACACCAATCTCACATGATATTAGCACTTGAATGACGTAAGCCACCGACTTGGTTTCGGACCACCATCGCCAAACAACGCGTCAACAACTACTCGCTTAACTTCTACTCTAATATGTCGGAATGGACGGTGGACGCGAATGAAGCTCTTACTCTCTCACTAGGTCAGCTCAGTAATCATTTCGGGCCCATTATCAAGGCTAAACTAGCGGCAACAAATTTTGAACACTAGTGAGATCACAAAAGGATAAGGATGCTCTTGGAGATGATGAAACTTACGAAAAGTTCCATCCAAACTTTACATATCCAGTGAGCCGCCACTTGTTACCATTTTCACCCCAGGTGATCCGGACCTGAAAAGCGCATCTCTCGTCCAGATATACGGCGAGGAGGAAAAGATTTACGGGTATCAAGACCTCAATATTGACGTGAGCCGCTGTTGCACTTATATTTGGCTTGAATGCTAGCCTACTAGCTCCAATCTCTAGTTGCGTTTTGCGTCTGGTTCTTTGAAACAATACCTTGCCGTGAAGTATTCCGAGAAACTGGGATCAACTTCAACGGTGGATGACGTGGAAGGCACTCTTCAACGATATATTCCGTCGGGTGTGACGTTTCTATGCAATTTGCTGAACTATCTCTTATAAATTCCCAGGATATCATACGGACGAACCTTCTTTCCTAAATCTCGTGGAGAACGACGCAATCACATTCATGCCCCAAGGACAAAAGGTTTTCTCGTATACCAGACTGTTACCGCACTCTTCGTCAACAAAGGGAAAGGGTAAAAGCAATGATCAAAATCTAGATCCACAAAGCGAAGATGTCCTTGAATTTGAAGTCTACCACGTGTGTACGCCTCTTGTCGCCCGTTGTCTACCACTAAACATGATTGTCTTACCAGACGATGTGGGATACCCCCGGTTTTCGAGAATACCATCGTCGGGTGCAGTTGTTTGTGCTGTTGTACATCGAAGGAGGATCATATATCAATGAGGACGAAGATACTTGGGAGTTCGTTACCTTGTGAGTCGATTCGCGCGGCTTATACACGGGTCCAGTTATATCGCTCTTTCTTAGATTTGAGAAACGAAAACGAAGGGATGCTTCTCAGGAGGCGACGTATCACTTTGTTGGCTATTCCTCCTTGTACCCCTTTTACCACTTTCCCGAGAAAGTTCGTTTAAGGTTAAGGTACTATATATCTAAAAACCTACTTTCTGGTTCTAAGCCATTTCTTTTTAGTCAGTTTGTCATCCTCACGCCCTACCAAAGGCAAGGACATGGATGTGAGTGCATCTTGAACTTCATTCATCTTTATCTGAAAACATTCTCGCAGCCGAACTCTACAAGGCTATTTACCAGTACATCGTCAAACATGAGAGCATTGCTGAACTTACTGTTGAAGACCCTGCTGAGGCATTTGAAGACCTCAGAGACAAAAACGACCTCGAAATGCTATTGTCAAATCAACAATTCATGGCCGAAGGCCTTGGAGGACAAGAGTCGCATGGTGGCGGGCGTGTTGGTGGAATCGGCCGAACAGGTAGAAGCGGACGGGGCGGTGCAAAGAAAGGGGCTTCAGAAAGTAAAAAGGGTAAATTAGTTCCCCCCGTGGATAAAGTATGGGTCGAAAAGTGGAGAAAACAACTGAAGATCGCTGGGGTCAGTATGAGTGTCGCTATGACGTTTTCTCGATGTTGGCTAACATAAATGTACAGCGACAATTTCAGAGGCTGGTCGAAATGTTTATACTCTTGCACCTTGACCCATCGGATTCCGCCGGTCTTCGAGCATATCGCCTGCAGGTCAAAGAAAGATTATACAGGTTCAATTTTGTATGTGCCATTTATGTGTTTTTTACTTCTATCCTAACATATTGCGCGTCCTATTTTCTAGGAGATTCTAGCCCAACTGGAGAAGGAGGAAAGACATGATAAATTGGAAGAAACCTTTCAAAGTGTCCGCGAAGATTATCATAGAATTCTAGCCCTAATTCGTTGATTTCCTGAAAGCGACGGAGTGTTATATATCAATTATTTGTTGGTACATATAAAAATAAAGAGAAGATGGAAGGAAGGCTCCTTGGCCCTGCACGAAACGCGAAAACAAAATGAAATAATTACAAGCCAGACAAACAAATTAGGACGGTATCGGGCTCCAAACAGTCGTGACAGGTAGAAAATAAACCCAGAGCGTAGTAGTATAGATCCAATCATTGAACATCAAAGTTCTCCTACCATACCAGACTCTCCTTCTCCTGAGCCTCCTCCATCGCCCAGTGGATCTTCATCATGAGGCGCCAGGTGAGTTGGCTCTCCATCCCGTTCACGCTTCTTTTCAATGATGATAAATGTGAGAACGATGAGGTCGATATCCACCGAACATGGATTCAGTCGGAGGACGGATTTCAATTCACCCGCAAAAAGACCTTCATGACACCTGACTGCCGTAAAGCGAGCAATCTCTGCATTAGTATGGCAGCAAGTAAGCTGGAGAAAGTTCAAAATTGAATCTCTCTACACTTAAAGAATGCAAAAGGAGAACTGACGGTACAACCTAGGCGTTTGAATGTCTTCCAACAGTACTCGGCCGCATCGTCGCCTACAAAGTAACGCAAACTATCAAGATGAAATCAGTGTACTGTGCTTGTATATATATTAACGCCAGTCCGACATACGAACTGTTTCTGCGATGCCTATACAAATAATGCGAGGCACGTACGCCGACACCTTGCGTTCCAACGGCCTGCCCAACGTCACTCAGAAGAGGACTGCGGATGATTGTAGGATTATCCCAATGTTTCCATTCGACCTCGGCGACAATACTGTCTTCTGTAGAGTCTGCCGGCCGTTGAATGAGTGTTATACGAGGACCACGCTTCGGCTTTGATGTTCGAATTTGATAGTGGGCGACCCCGTTAGCGGAGACCAGTACCGTATTTTGAGGGTTATTAGGGACCAAGTATAGGTCCATTCTCGATGCAGGTTCGTTTCAACAGTGAGGATGACGTTCCAAGCAATGCTGCGACGTAGTAATGTGGCGAGCTTGGGATAAAGCCTGCCGAGCAGGCATTGACAAGCGGACAAGGTTAGTCGGATTTAAAACTTAAGAAAAGGGGTTTGAAATAGATGAAATTGGCCATAGAAGACCAGAAGCTGCACTCTTCCATGAACACCGTACATGCGAAGGCCTATAGACAACAAACCCCAACAAGCCCCTTCAAATCTGTGAAGCAACAATCCCGAAGCTATATTTCGCAATGACTGAGGTAGATGCTCCTGTAACGAATTCAGACGCCATGGAAGGAGTTTTGTCAACGGGTGCAGGGACTACAGAACCCTCTTCTGCACCGCCGGAAGAGGAATATAGTTGTGAGACGCTGTACATCCAAAATCTGAACGAGAAGATCAAGCCTGAAGGTTCGCCGTATTTTGTCGGTTATGATGTGAATTTTAATCAACATTCCCTTCAGTTCTCAAAGCATCGCTACGCGGACTCTTCAAATCATATGGCGAAGTACTGGACGTTGTTGCACACAACAATTTGCGCATGCGAGGTCAGGCCTTTGTCTCTTTCCCATCAGCCGAGATTGCAAAGAAAGCGATGAAGGATGTGCAACGTTTCCCTTTGTATTCAAAACCTATGGTACGGTTTTTCGTCGATTATCTTTGGCCGGCAGAATGCTAATGATTTCTTGAAGCAAATATCATTTGCGCGGACACGCTCTGACGCGGTAGTGAAGCGGTTAGATGGCAATAGGTTCGACGATGAAAAATCCAAAAGAGAGGAGCGGAAAAGTGTGCCGTCTTTATAACAAACATTGACGAATTTTTACATTCTACTTTACCAGAGCGAACGCGATACACGAATCCATTGAAATCAAAATTCAGAGCGAAGAGGTTGGCTGCCGAAAGTTAGTTATCTTCCTTTGTCCCCACTCTATCAATGCAACGACTGACCATTCTTCCCACTTTCAATTCCAATAATCAGTCGATGGTGGTGTCTCTGCCCCAGCACCAAAACGGCCGAACGTCCAAATGCCCGACGAATATTTGCCTCCAAACAAAATTCTCTTCCTCCAAAATCTTCCCGAATCCGTCACGAAAGAACAACTGGTGTCTCTCTTTTCTCAGTTAGCTTTCCTGTTCCTTCTGATTGTCAGTCGTTGATTTCTATATTCCAGATACCCAAATTTATACGAAGTCCGTCTTATCCCTACCAAACGCGATATTGCTTTCGTAGAGTTCGTGGACGAAGGGAGTGCAGGCGTGGCCAAGGATGCATTACACAATTACAAGTTGGACGGAGAGAATAAGATTAAGGTGCGTCATTTCTTTTTTTTTGTCTGCCAGGAAATATAGCTTATACACAATTTTGTACCCCAGATTACATTCGCTAGGAAATAGCAAGTATTGCTGTATCATATCATCATTTTATCATCTCTTTTCCTTCTGCAATGCTTCTGGACATCAGACTGATGAGATTCTGTATGGACTGCAGGTCCAGTCTTTCTAAGACACTTTGATAATGAAAGCTGCTAACTCTAAAAACTTGTGGTTTCACATTGACGTCTTGCAGGAAACCCCCTATGTGAAGGATCGATCCTGAACACCAACGGTGCGTTGTACATCTGGAATTCCCCGTTTATTTAATGTGACGTCTCATTCTAAGTGGAGCTCTCTACCACCTCCTACTTCCTTCCAGACTACTCAGCTCCGATAGGGAGATCGACCGTCGGAAAAAGTATTTATCATCGCGCGCTAGGCCAGGCCGGCTCAGTGACATCAGTCAAGGTGGAAACACTCATCATGAATCGGCAGCATCAATCGTTGGGATACTTCTGAGCACAAAATTTGCAAGTGCTTCCTGTCGGGCAGAGGATGAGATCGTAGTGCGGCATGGCATATCCCCGTACAACATTTGCTAAGTTACATATATTTCAAGATCGAATTGCTGAATCCTTTGATCTTCTTGCAGGGAACCCCCTGGTTTGTAGCCATTACATACCGTCCATAGCAGTATCGCATCAACAACCTGTCCACACATGGTATTGCCAAAGTGTTTCAGTCCCTCTACTTCTATCAACTTGAAATTTCAAAGGTTCTAGCTGAAAGACATGCCTCCTTTCTTACTATCAAATTAAAAGACAATGTGAGTAGGTCTGGGGAAACCCCTCGGAAAATTGGGCTAATCGATACATTTAGGGCTTCATGGGTCGTTAAAACGACGGGCTATTATGATACTCGCTATGTCTCCATTGATGACTGAAGACACTATTACACGTTGGAAGATCAAAGAAGGAGAGGCGTTCGCTCTTGGTGATGTGTTGTTGCAAAATTGTACGTTTTCCGACGCAGTTCATGGACTAGTCGTATGGAACTTCCTTGTACACTTGGGGAGTCAGGTATTGCCACGATTGACGTCGAAGCTCACAGCCCTGGCATTCTGGGTAAGATTTTGGTTAGTTTTCAACTTGTCAGCTTTTCCGAAACAGATAGTAATCACAATGGTTGTCTAGCTGCCGGACGGAACTACTAACGTCCCAGTAGAACAGGTTTTCGCGCTGTTAACCACCGTATGTTTGAACTAGTGGCGTTGCAGAGTTCATCAACCCTGACACTACCTTCATTTAATACTGTCCCTGCCCCGAGTTCTCTTCTAAAGACCCTCAGCTCACCCAGGTACCTTGACCAGTTTAAACTCCCGCTCACGTCACCTCGAATGCCCACTCTATTGCCACGTACCACATCTTTGTTTGACATGCATACAATGGGATACGGTTTAGGAACGCCCATGTCGGTGGTCCGCGTGGGGCAGCGCCCAGATTATATTTGAAGAGTGTAGATGCTGCGTCAGAGTATCGTGTGGACGTGCCTCCACGTCCTTCGCCACGAATCCACACACAGGCTCGCTCAACGTCTAGCAGTTTTGGGACAGCTTCGTGGCCCACCCACCTCCCAGAAGTCCGTGCCTCAAGTTGATGATCAAGCCCAGGCAAGTTATTGTTATGAATTATCCCCTTTGAATACTGACAATATTTGGTGCTATACGTAAAATGATTGTTTTCAAACCTCTACTCGCCAGTCCGCCGACAGCATTGAACATTTCGACGAGCTGGTCTAATTAATTAGCCCTGACGTTCCTCCAAAGCAGCAGCCTGTGTAAGTAGTGTACTGGTTTCGTACCCATGCATTACTAGTCAAATGTCCAACCCCAGGAAAGGTACGTACAACATTTATTGGCTTGTAATTATGATACTTCTTTCTACTAGTACATGTAGCAATTATAAGGCGTGCATCTGCGTTGGAATTATCGATCTCCAAGTCTAAAGTTCTAAAATTCATCATCGAGTGCTAGACACTGCCATTTCAGAGTTCAACATTTAAATAAGGGTTTTTTCAAGACGATACTGAAGGCTCACCCGGAATTCAATGAATGCATCTCCAGCACCGGCCTTACCAGGTTTCGGCATGAGGAATTGGAGACTTAACAACCCATCTTGGTCTATCCGCAAAGAAGTTTTGAAAGAACTTTGAAGAGCTTTAAGCGTGCGCGAGATATGTCCAAACCGATAGCTGGAGAGGTAGTGGATGTGGATGTATTTTTATTTTTCTCTGATATAGATACGATGAGGACGCTCACCTGAAGCTCACGCCTTTTGTGCACTCGAATGTTTCCAAAACGTCCCGGTCGTTGGGGTAGTCCATCTTTATTCACATTTTATTCAGGGAAGGCATAAATCGGTGGATATTATATTTCCATACCTCTGTGCTCCCAAATGCCCCTGTGGCTTGTATCCTCAGCATTGGCTTCATGGTAGCATTTCGTATAGGTTTTGGTTTGGCGTTGGCGTTTTGATTTGCTGAAGTACCTACTGGTGGATCTCGCTGCGGCGCAGAAGTCGGTGGGTTCCCAATGAAAGTGAGTCGTTCGCAAGATGGATCAAGCTCAGACAGGGCGTCTCGCAGCCAGGAAGACTGAGAAATTTTGTCAATAATGAAAAGAGGATAACTTAGAAGGCGCGTACCTTGAAGATTATTTTCAAAATACTGGTTGTGATGTCATTTTTTAATTTTCTTTTTTACAAAACTCATTAATACCAAGGAAGAACATACGTTTTGTCATTATCATAATGCAACTCCAGGTGAGGTTCTGGATCGAAAGTGGTGATTTCACATGTTGCCGTAGGTCCAGCCGCATCCTCTGCTCTACGAAAATTTGTCAGGACAAGATGAGAATTAGACGACACAAGCAGGCATACATGATCAATGTCAAAGGATAGCCAGCACCAGAGTACGAAAGCCGCATTCCAGTCCTCTTCTCTCCAGCACTGGGTCCAAAGTAAGCTTCTAACCCTCTTCCTCCCGCCCTCCCTTCACCATCAGAATCGCCATCTCCAGCTCGGCGCCATTTTTTTGCCTGTTTGCTATTATAAGAGGAGCCTCCACCTCCAGAAGGCCCTGAGATAGTGGTCATTACATTCATGGCGCCTGCAGTTCCAAAGATATTTAAGCATTCAATGAGGGTGTTCAGGGGTATCTCAAAAGCTGCATTGTCCACCGCCTGCACCTTGTCCTCCTCATTCTCCGAATCGGGCTCTGTTTCGGAGGCGTTGGGATCTGGTTGACGCCGCTTGGGTTTCGGAGGCCGGGCTGCTTGAGCAAGAGGAGGTTCGGCGTGGTACGTGTACTCGTCAAACACCTCTGCGAAGATGAAGGCCGTACCGAGCAGAGTACGCGCCTCTTCCACCGTAACAGTCATCCCTTGTCGAGTTATTGTTATTGTAGCACGCTATATTTCATTACGAAGAACAGTTATTCACAGGAACGAGGTCTTCTTGAAGGGCGTACAAACACACGTTTACGAAGTTAACGCCTCGTAAGAGAGCTGCGAAATAACGAACATCATGCACAGAGGCTACGAGAACCTGTAAGATGGGGTCAAAAGTATTTGGGGGTACTTGTTATTTGAAAATTGGTGTTGAACCTATGGTTTGAGAAACGGACTCACTGGAGGCTGCAATTCTGGTTGTGACATAAATGAAGTTGAGACGAGATCACCAATTATAAGAGCTTAAATGTATTCGGTTGTCCGGACCGCGTTTGTCTAAAGTCTACTGTAACTAACGATGTAAAGACAGTATTGTAGGGCTAATACAAACCATCTAAGAAACTTGAAGGCTTCTTGGGTAACGGTGGCGGTGAAGAAGTGATATTAGGTGACGATTTGGATGAGGGAAGTAGATAATCCGAGATAACAGAATCGAAATCTGCTGATTTTTGGTCTGGCAAAGAATGAGTCTAGTTGGGATGAATATTTGAGGTGTAGACAACATACCTGGTGGAGGATTACGGGCTTTGATCGAGCTTTGCAGCATTGAATTGACGATAAGTCGACGTATGGCCGCTCCGTCGAGAGGCTGCGGGAAAAGGATATTGAATTTAGAAGTAACTTGAGCTTACATATAGGACTTACCTGTACCACGTCTTTTTTCTTCTCGACCAACTTCGACGCTTCCTCGATTGGAGACGGACCAAATTTAAAAGTCCCGAGTGGGTTTGATGCTTTACCCAGGAAAGTCAAAACATCGCCTTTGGTGAGCATACCCCTGACACCAGTCCCTTTGATTTGTTCAAGATTCGTGACGTTGTGCTCCAGGAGCAGACGGTGCACAGAAGGGAAGAGAGGACGAGAGTGTTCTAATGGTGTAGATGAGTGGGAACGAGGTTCATGCGTGTTGGCGGATTGTAGGCGATCTGACTCGGGTTTTCGTGGAGAGGGTGAAGAAGAATCAGAATCAGAAGATGATGCCTCTTTTGACTGAAGAGGTGCAGCGGCTTCTTCTTTCGGTGCTTCAAGGTTAGAGATATCATCGCCTTCTTCTGCTAGGAGAGCGATTACTTTTCCCACTGGAACATTTTTGCTTCCATCTTGGAACTGTCGACATGAGATAGGAAATGGGGCATCACGGGACAATACATACTAAAATTTTGCCCATTATACCATCCTCCTGAGCCTCGACGTCGATAGTAGCTTTATCCGTTTCCTGAATAAACAAAAAATGGATAAACAGCAACTCGACAGCCCAAAAAACGAAACTCACGATTTCCAACAGAACGTCTCCTGCTCCGAATGCTTCTCCTTCCTTTTTTTTCCACGACGCAATTCCACCCTCTGTCATAGTTGGAGACATTGCGGGCATCTGGAAATTGGAGATGGCATTGCGCGCCACCGTGTTATGAAGCACTGGTGAAGACATTAGGGTCAGTTAGGCCATCAGCGTGAAATATTTGTTGACCAACAACGACGCCTGGGGCTTGGGGCCGAATTTGAAATCCTGCATGCTCTCGAAGCTCTCGCGATAGCCTTTATTGAAGTCATTTTGGGAGAGTCGGCACAAGGTGAGAGAGCCAACGAAAGGGCCGTGAGTCCTTCCGAAACGCACGTGACCTCATGTGCAAATTTTGTGGCAACCCCTAAAAGTACGCCACTATCTGGCCACGCTATACCATGCTCTGTTCATAGATATAACCTTATTGATACGCTGCGCCCACCTTCTACCTTTCAACTCAATGTCCCTGTTGCAATGGGCTCGCAAACTTGGCCAGACGTTCTTTCTCCAATTCGGACTGTGTGTATCTTTTCTCTTCGTGTGTTCGATCAGTGCTTATACTGGTTTACAATAGCCATTGTGCTACACACCAAATCCGTGTTATTCTCATCTCATGTGTCGTCATTACATCCCTCTTCTACCCAGCTCTCGATGTTTATACGTCGTCCAAGAACTCGTCCCCTGCTATTTTAGACAAGTTTATATCTGCAAACACCGCGACTGGCATCACAACGCCAAAGGACTTGGTAAACCTTTGGTCCGGCCACGACACACTTCATATACATGAAGACCCCATCACCCACGCACAATGCAGAGAAGCTCTTCGAGTAGAACGGATTCTAATTCAGAGTCCTCTCGTTGATGACGACCGCGCCCTAAACCATAGAATTCTCTCATCAACTCTCCACCTTGAACAGCTGCTCCAGGATCTTGCGTCTACCGCTGATGCACCCTGCCTCAAAGGACCCAACGGACAATGCTTTGTCATCTCTCCGCTCGCATTCTGGGCATACAACAGAGATGCGTTGCTCTCGGATGTCAATATTTTGGATACCCTCAGCAATTCCAACAACATATCTGTTGCTGGTATACCCATTACTCCCCACATGGTCTTAGCAGGCAGGGGGTCCTACGAACATCCCGGCGCTGCAAATAGGCTAGACTACGCGACTTTCTTGACTTTAACTTACTTCTTTCCTAAGAGCGCCTGCTGGGCTTCCGAGCCACAGCATGCCTGGTGGGTACAGACTGTCAAAAGCGCGGTAGCTCAAAATGCAGAAGTTATTGTTCAACTTCCTGAAGCCTCCTTGATTGCGCTGGAGGTATGCATTTATCGTCGCCCTGCTTTTACATTCTTGGTTCATTATGTTCCTGTTCCATTCCAGTATGACCTTCATCTGTCAGAGGGCCGGTCGGCTATCTCGGCCTTCCTTTATTTAGCGTACATCGGCTTCTTTGCATATGTTGCTTGGTCTGTTCGGCGGATGGATGCTGTACATTCCCGACTCGGAGTGACCTTCACTGCCCTTGTCGAGATTGCGGTTTCCACCATCACCTCATTGAGTGTGTGTGCCCTTGTCGGATTCAAGATAACGATGGTGCCTTGGTAAGTGGGGTGATGTCATTCTCATCGCTCGTTTCATTCATTGTATTCAAGGGAACTCCTTCCAATTGTGATTGTATTCGTTGGCGCAGAAAACATGTTCAATTTGGTAGGTCGATCGATTATTCATATCGGAATTTACTTTATTTCCGACTGCCTATGCTAAACATCGATTGATCTTACGTGGCAGGTAGATGCAGTTGGAAAGACCTCTGTTACGCTTTCAGTCAAGCAGCGTATCGCTGAAGGTTTGAGTCGGGCTGGCACTTCAAACACCCTCAAAGTCGTGGCTTACAATGCGATTCTGGGCATTATCGCGTTCTTCGCGGTCGGAGCTGTACGTCAGTTTTGTAGCTTCGCCATCGTGGTACTGGTGGCGCACTGGTTTTTGGCACATACGTTCTTTATGGCGGTGTTATCTATTGACATTGCACGTTTGGAGGTGCGTTTCAGGTTCGTTCACTTATCTCAGGACCGAACTCAACCATTTTGTTTTCTCGCTTCGTCATTCAGCTCGAAGAGTTGCTACGGCACGACACTAGTTTAGTGCCTTCTGTTCCAACTGTTCCAAAAGACGGACAGAACTCGAAGCAGCCACGCTCAAAGTGGCAGAAACTGATCGTGGCTACTCAAACCCTTCTGAAAGGTAGAGCGGCTACTAACATCAGCTTATTGATGGTGCGTCGTCGAAAGTTCTGTTTACTTCTGGAAGTATCTGGCCCTCTGATACCCTGTCTTGCATTTTATATTGCTTCAGCTTCTCGCTATCGCTGCTACTTTATACTATACAACGTATACGGCATCGACATCAACCCCAAACCCCAACCTCATCAAACCCGTCGGAGCTGTTTCTAGGTCCAAGGTCCGGTCTTCGTTTGATGTCTCGTCAACTGCACAGCAAATTTGGAAGATTATGAACCCAGCGCAAACTCCCCTCCTACATCTGCGCGTCGAGATGCCTACGATCATTATATTTCACCCAGATGGGGAAAGTACTACCCCCAAATTGGCGATGCAATCATCTTATCGGTCACGGCGTACCTTCAAGTTTGTGTTATGGGTCCTTACTATCATGGTTCTTCCTATTGCAGCAACAACAAGTGCACTCTGGGGTTTGCTGATTTATCTTCTGAAAAATACGGAACTCCTGGAGGCACAGCGAAATCGCCCGGAGGCAGAAGCATCCTCAAAAGCGCAGGACGATGAGATGGGCTTGGAAGGCCATATTTCATTCTCCACTCTCCCGAGAGCTTTCGCAAGTGATGTTGAACTTATAGCGGCGAGTAAGGATGGAAGAGTAATCGTTTCTGTTGGACTGCACAACGAGATCACAGTCTGGAACGCGGAAACAAAGAAACACATGACCATCGAGGCCAGCGAAGTGTTGTTGGGAATGGCGAGTACCTCTTCATGCGCAGCGTCAACCGTGATGTGCGTTACGGTCGATGATAGAGGACGCCACTTCGCAGTGGGCACTGGTTCAGGCTTGATTGCTGTGTGGAGCATCGATCCACCAACTGGGATCGTTAAGCCGTTGCCCGTGCTCTCAGTGGAAAATTCATCCACGGGTGTAACAGAGATATATTTCGTTCCTTCTACCCCTTTCAAACTCAAGAGGACGCCTGGGGGTACACGCTCCACATCTGAACCTGATGTGACTTCTGAAGGGGCCATTCTTCTGGCTACGTACGAAAGCGGGGTAGCTACAAGGTGGTCTGTGTCGGATTCGACGCTCAGCTATTTTGTGAATTCGCGAGGGGCAGTAGTTATCCGGTCCTCGCTACTCCATGTCATTCCTGACGACAGAGTATTGATTGCTTTCTGTCTGGATGACGGCTCTGTCGATATCATAGAAACAGGCGACTTTGAACCTACAATATTACAAGATTGCTGCATCCGACCTGGCAACGCGTTTGATGTAGCGTGGAAAGTGCAGGCGTGTAGAGCAGACATGAATGGCAGTATGCAATTCGTCATCGTAGCTGCGACAGAGGCGGGCTCAGTGTCCCTTTGGGACGGAATGTCGGGCCAATGTATTTCCATCTTGGAGGAAACTCATGGGAGGATCCATCACCTCAGAATATCGCCCGTGAAATGCGAGACTTGTCATTTCTGTGGACAGTTGCCGATGGAGAGCTTGTCTGTGGCGTTCTCGATCGACCATGTTATTCGAATCTCGAAACTGTACTTGAACGATCAGAACAGACGGTGTTCGTGTACGAGGAACCACTCCCTCCATCAGCAGCAACAGCAATCATCTCATTTGAGACACGTTTCATCGAGAGAAAGTTTGTTGGGAAGGCGGTCAAGAAGCAACAGTGATGCTTCCTCACCGCAAGTATCTCCTCTGATTCCCAGGGCGAGATTGGCGACAGCCTTTGAGACGTCGGCGTTCCCTGTATCAGGGCACGGCGTTCATTCTAGACGGGCATCCGAAAAAGCTGATACAAGTCGTCGGTCGTCAGAGCTCCTGATCGTACCATTCCCAGGAAGCAATTCAGCAGAGGAGTATGTACTCCATAGCTCAAACGGATACAGACACGACCACAATGATTCAACCACACCTACTAACCAACGTCAATCTATCTGGAGAAACGCTATCTTGGTGCGTCTGATTGACGTCACATGCGAAAGAGGTGGATGGGACTTGACGAGTAGAAAATTTGTTGGAATTCGACGGAAACCGCGATCTCAAGGCAAATCTAAAACTGGGCAGAGGGCCGCTGATTCGCTTGGTGTTAAAACTTTGAGCTCATCACATGGACTGACGAGTGCGACGTTGGAGAGGTGGGAACTATGGACATTCGATCCTGCGTTGACGTTGTTGAAGAGTTCTCTATTGGCTGCTCTGGCCTTGGGACCAGGAGATGCTGAAGGTCGCTCTTCTTCCTCTTCTCGTTCTCCTGCTTCGTCCTCATCTTCGTCTCGGGCGACTTTGACTTCATCAGGAGAGTGTATAGCTCGCCTACCCTTTACCCGTGTTTCACCTCTTCTCATTGCACCTTCACATGCTCTGGCGGGCTTTGGAAACACCATTGGGGTATTCCATTTCTCATCATGATCTTTTTTTTCTTTTTTTTTGCTTTTTTGCTATTGTGCTTTCTTGCTTCCGCTCCGAAGACATCGGAATTGTGAGTGCTATACTTGTCATGGGAACTCATATGTATCCTTTTTTATAAAAATTATTTGATCACTAGACACTGTTAAACTACTTTGTAAACCTAGATATCTGCATGACCATTTACATTGTTATTTAATTTATCCTTTGCATTGTGGAGCGGAGGTCAAGGATTTTCGTGAAGTACACCTGGTTGTGATCTATCCTCTTTGAATTATTCCAGGGCCCATTAATATACCTCTTCACATGATTGTTGTCAGTCCGAAGTATTAGGCCTCTCATCGACGTCAAGGCAAGGCGACTCCTTGAGATCATGATCTGTATGAAGAATTTTAGATCCTATGTTTGATTGATACCACTTTGCATTCAAAGGTATTGAATCGGAACGTTCTACGTCAATCGCGAAAGCTTGAACGTTTACAATGGTAAACGTGCCCATAACCCAGCAACCGTCCCGTTTCGTGTGGGGTTTGGGGCATCGTGTTATTCATATAGTTGCCATAAAGCCTTGCTCATGAGTCCATATTGAAACAAAAAAACTTTCACCCCAGTTTCTTGTCCACGAGGACTATTGTAGGGCCTCGTGTGCTGTCATTTATGTCTTTCTATTTGTAGATTGATGGCGCAACCTCATTGTTCGAGATCAAAATCCTTCCGTCTGGTGCTCGGAGTACACATGGATAAAGCTCCCCCGTCCTGAGCTTTCTTAACTCTCCTTCACGAACATAGACGACTTTACACCCGTTTTCGGGCTACCATTGGAAATTTCGGGTCTCCAGAATCATCCTTCTAGAATCATCATCCCGCGAGTTGCTATCCATCTCGAGCCAACAAACTATTATTCTCACGATGTTGAACATCCTTCCTCTCTGCATCCTCGTCCTCATAGTTAGAGTCATTCCGTGCGAAGCCTTGCCGAACCTGAGCATCAGGGAGAAACTATCTAGCTTCACTTCGATACATCGTTCCTGGCTACCACGTTCAAATTCTCTCATCCTAGACAGACAAACCATTTCGGGAGTCAATTATAACCCCAATGGATCCGCTTTCCTTTGGTTGCCACAGGATGAATATTCTGGTCAACACTTTTTCGAGTGAGTGATATCTATGGGATTTTTTGTTGACCCTCTCATGTTCCCTACCAGCCGCTGGGATTTCTTTAGTTCACCAGATCCAACCAAGTACGTCATAATGTGCCCTTTCTCCTTGCTTTCAGCTCCACTTAACAGTTAATTTAGTGGAAATGTCAAGTGAGCCTTTTCATTGTGTTCGAAACCTACCATCTTCTCATGAAGGATAACCACAGCTTCGTCAATAGAACAACCGCCTTCGCCAATAGACTTGTATATATTCAGGAAGATGGGACAGCCATCATGAAGGCGGATAACACGACTTCGCTGGCTCATGGTGTATTCCGTGACAGGTAGGTTTGTCTATACTTCCCCTGTGTTTATGAATTCTCAGAAAAGTACATTATTTCAGTGTCCGAATAACTAGTCAGACATCATACAATGGCGGACTGTTCATATTAGACTTGAAAACAGCCCCTTGGGGGTGTGGTACGTTCCCCATACCCATTCTCGTTTGATTAAAGTACCATCTGACTATACCGCTATTAAAGCTGTCTGGCCTGCTTTTTGGACCGTAGGATCCAATTGGCCAGTGGTAAGAGCACAAATATTTGAATCTTGTCTCCTCACTCAACCTCATTCTCAGAACGGAGAAATCGATATTCTGGAGGGTGTCCATGATAACGAACATAACCAAGTTGCATGGCATACAGCTCCAGGTAAGTTAACCTCACTCTTTTTCCTTCACCTCATTTCTTATTGGATACCAGGATGTGCGATAGACCCCAATGTGACCATTTCGGGGACTATTAATGTGGGTACAAATTGATTGCAGCCACTTCATGCAGCCACTCACTCTTAGCTAGAAACTTGATGGAGTAAATCTAACGAATTGTGACGCCAGGTTGAACAGCAACAGTGGCTGTGATGTTACTGAATGGAGTATGGCCTCGTATGGGCCTCTTTTTCAAGCATCAGGTGGAGGCGTTATTGCGATGAAATGGGACGAGAATGATATTTCAGTTTGTGAGCGTCATTTTATTTTACATCTCCTTGAACGCAATTCCTTACGAAGGTTACACAGGGTCATTCTTCCGTGCTGCAGTTCCAGCCGACATCACTCAGGGTAGTCCTAATCCCTCGGCGTGGGGTATTCCGTCTGCCACGCTTTCCAACTCAAGTTGTCATATCGGGCAATTTTTTTCCAACCATAATATTGTCTTTGGTAAGTGTAATCTATTTTCTTATGTTTTTCATTCTCAAATGACCATGCGCGTCATAATAGATATCACTTTTTGTGGTATGTTCCTTTCTCTGAGTAATGTACGTGTTTTTTCTGATGATTTGATCTATAGGTGACTGGGCTGGATCATCTTACACCACGTCAGGATGCCCAGGGACATGTGCTGAGAGACTTATGGATGGTGCGAACTTTGTGGTAAGACAAAAGAGAAATTTTGCAATATGCCTTTCATTCATGGTGTTGCTAGAATGCGTTATGGAGTATAAACTCCCTGAAAGTGTACAAAAAGCAATTATTTTCTACTACCAAAGTATCCGCTTCTGCGGGACGTCTGCATTGGGATAGATTTTCGCTGCTGATTCTGTTAGTGCTGGCTCACGTTTATGTATGGTGATGAATGAATATTATGATCTCATGATGAAAGACAGACTATCGAAAATTGGGACAATTAATAGATTTATTTATTTGATAACATGTGTCCAGTGTTCTAAATTTAGACCAAGTTGCCATACACCGCTTGCGACCCACCAACTGTACTCTGTTGAATCTCTGTTGTATCGTCGCCAGCGCGGGCGACTCTCGTTGCGCGCGTGATGTCATATATTCTACCAGAAAGGCCATGTCTCGCAGTGCCCCACATATATAAAGAAAGGCGAAACATGGAACATCCTGCATTTCTGCACCATGTCTTCCGTTATTGAGAAAGCCTCTTTACCCGTAAATGTTGTCGAGCAAGCCCCTTTAAATGAAAAAGAAAAATACGAAGCCTTAAAAGCTTTTACCATCGATAGTGCGTCGGACGGCCAAGTGTTGACCTCAGACCATGGCGTCAAGATGTCTGACACCGACAATTGGTAAAATTTCAACCATACGCCGTTATTCGACCCCCTTCTTCTCATCGTTTAATCCAAAGGTTGAGAATCTCTGATGGGTCAACTAATGGTCCTTCACTCCTCGAAGACCAGTTTGCAAGAGAGAAAATACATAGATTTGATCATGAACGTATTCCTGAGCGGGTTGTTCATGCGCGTGGTACGGCTGCGCATGGATACTTCAAAGTCCTCGAGAACGCCCCTGCTGCCGACTACACCTTTGCACCTGTTTTGGCAGATCCTAAAATCACGACGCCTGTTTTCGTCAGGTTCAGCACTGTTCAAGGCTCCCGTGGAAGCGCTGTGATTATTATACCTGTACTATACGCTCTCAACATGCTCACGAATTGTTTAAGGACACTGTTCGCGATGTCCGAGGCTTTGCGATCAAGTTTTACACCAGGGAAGGTATCTGGGACCTCGTTGGTAACAATCTGCCTGTGTTCTTCATTCAAGATGCCATAAAGTTCCCCGATGTTATCCACGCTGTGAAGCCTGAGCCGCACAATGATGTTCCTCAAGGTCAAAGCGCTCACAACAATTTCTGGGATTTCGCCGGGCTTCAGCCTGAATGTACGGCATATCATCGTTTATCCAGTCTAGTGTATGTACTAAGCGATCGTTTTCTAGCTGCCCATATGGTTCTGTGGGCAATGTCCGACCGAGGTATATATCATGAACTAAGTACTTCCCGTCTTCCATCGTTTTGAGACTTTTTTTTCTAGGAATTCCCCGTTCCTTCCGTATGATGCAAGGATTCGGTGTAAATACCTACACTCTCATCAATTCTAAAGGCAAACGTGTTTTCGTCAAATTCCATATGATTCCTGAACTCGGGGTTCACAGTCTCTTATGGGACGAAGCCCTCAAAATTTCTGGCCAGGATCCTGGTACGATATGACGGACGTGCTTCCTTTTTTTTCGTGGCACTCACCCAGGCTCTTTCCCCAGATTTCCACAGAAAAGATTTGGAAGAGGCTATCAACAAAGGATGTTTCCCCAAATGGTCCTTCGCCATCCAAACCATTGAAGAGGAGGACGAACATAATTTCGACTTCGATATTCTTGACGCAACCAAGATTTGGCCTGAAGAACTTGTTCCTCTCACAAAAATTGGAGACCTCGTTCTCAATCGTACTGTCGATGAATTCTTCCCAGAGGCTGAGCAAGTTGCCTTTTGTACTAGCCATGTCGTACCAGGCATTGGTTTTAGTGATGATCCTTTGTTGCAAGGGAGGAACTTTTCGTACTTCGATACTCAAATTACTCGGTTAGGGATTAATTGGGAACAGGTAAGCAAATTTCCGCTTTTCGTAGATCTAAGCTGAACATCGTTATTATAGCTTCCAATCAATCGTCCTCTCTGCCCTGTCATGAATCACAATAGAGGTGGTGCTCAACAGCATCGTATTATCAAAAGCAAAATCAACTATTTCCCTAATCGGAAAAATATAGGGCATCCTGTCCCTCCTTCTGACGGTGGATACGTCGAGTACGTTACGGGAAGTGTAGAGGTGTTTCCTGACTCATAGGCGTTCTTCTCAGGTACGGGGAAAAGGTTGCTGGCATCAAGCAGCGTGTACGCGGCTCCAAGTTCCAGGAGCACTTTAATCAAGCGCAACTATTCTACAACTCCCTCTCTCCTTACGAACAGGAGCATTTGAAGGCCGCTCTTTCTTTCGAGCTCAGTCACTGTGATGATCGACAAGTCCACGAAACATATATAAAAATTTTGAATAACATTGACAACGACTTGGCTACCGCCGTGGCACGGAATGTGGGTGACTTCGTTCCCGACAAGGAGGCTGCTCGTCCGAAACAGGACATAAAGTCACCGGCGTTGTCCCAACTTTATTATGCGCCCAAAACACCCACGATTGAATCTAGGCGAATTGCAATCTTGGTTGCAGAGGGATTCAATAAGGTCGAAGTTGAGGCAGTACGAGAAATGTTACGGAAACAGAAGGCTACTACGTGGATCATTGGTCCTCAACGAAAATCGATAGATCGCGTTCCTGTTGCCCATCACTTTGAGGGTCAGCGATCGACGTTGTTCGATGCGCTTTATATTCCCTCAGGTGAGAAGCAGTATGCGAAGGCGCTTATGGAGAATGGTCGTGCCGTTCACTGGGTTCGGGAGGCGTTTGGACATTGCAAAGCCATCGGAGCTATTGGTGAAGGTAAATTATTTATTTATATAGTCAAATGTCATAACACTTACAATGATTCTCAATTTTTGAAAGGAGTCAATGTCGTCCTTCACGCTCTCGGACCTGAAATTCCTGAAATTAACTTAAATCTCCAGGAGGGATCAGACGATGTCAAAGAGTCTCATGGTGTCGTCACCATACAGAAATACGATGCGGCGGTCGATGTGCTTAAAATTTCGGGCGATGCTAAGGGGTTCGTGTCTCAATTTGCGTATCAGATCAGCCTCCATAGGCGTTATGATCGGGAGATGAAAAAATTGACGAACAAGGTGGCGTATTAGGTGGATCGAGCTGAAGGCGGAGGGCAAAGTGTGAAGATTTAGAGATTATTATTTTTTTAGCATTGAACTAGTGGCAACTTCAGTCTACCTACTTAATTTTATTCTTTTATTTATCTAGTGCTCTGTGCAAGGAATATTGAAATGCCACCAAATTTATTTATTTCAGACGTTTACGCCAGCGTGCGATCCGTTGGAATGTGCGGTACTCCGCCGTCACTGATGAGATTGCGAATAGATAGGGTTACCAATATATATACGTACCCTTATATAACCACACAGGAATAGCGACTCGGGAATCTTATGGCATCTGTAAATCGGGGATAATCATGGCACATACAACGAAACTCTCATGTGATTGATGCCCATGAAATTTATAGATTCTGCTATTTCTCCCAACGGATCATTGCGCAGCTAACTGAAATGAATACGCACAGAACGATCGAGGAGGGCTTCAAAAAATGACTCTCAACGCACTTTCTCCCTGAAAAAGCATAAAGCTAAAACCTTGCTATTACTTGTATATTATGGCGCTGTGTTGGAACTCGTCTACTTATCAGCTTTGCCCGGCTATTTTTATCCTTCTTCTCTATTACATCACCGATCTGTGCTTAGAAGAACAAAAGTAGGCTTACCCCGAACACCCTTGACTGGATATTAGACAATGAAATAGGATATCTCATCCGGTAATCCTGCATTCCCGATCACCGAGCTAGAAGTTTGATATTTTATGCATCAATGATTCATAGAAGCCATCTTGGTTATTGGTATAGAAGGGTCAGGTCATTTCTAGAGTTTCTATCCCGCCTTCCAGTTAACTCCATCGATCATTCAAGGACCCCGACCTCCAAAAGTCAACCCAAAAGCCAACTATTTTGCAACCAACTGGCCAGCATTCTTTTTAGTATTGGGGGGTGCTGCGGAAAGGTAACTATCAAGATATATCATACTATACGGTCAGATGGTCCTACTCTAGGCCTCTGAATTGAAGCTCAGAATAATATATTTATAATAGAACTGGATAACTGCTGTGGCGTCGGCTTTCGTTTGTTTATCACTACTGCGCTCTTCTCAACCCCAGGTTGTGCTGCATGGCTGCAACTCTTTCCCTCGCCTCTTCCACACGCACTAGCACCGGCTTGACTCAACTGCCGGCTTGAATATGTAAATCTGTCGAAGCTCTGAGTCCGCCTTGTGTGGACTCTGTGAGCTACAACTTGGGGTCTTGGTTTTATTCTATTCTTACCTGTACGAATCCCATTCTAGGTTATCGATCCTTGCCCCAATACCCCCCCCCTTGAGACATTCCTAGAACAAAGTAAACAACACTTCGCATGTGTCTAGAATCTAGGAGCGGTGTGGAATGGTCTCCACCTTTCAATTAAACTACATACTGAGGTGATGTTTGGAGCTGGCAATACTCACTTTGGAACTTAAGCAGGACTCAAAGATCTATCTTTTGTTCATGGTGCGATAGTCGGTTGTCGCTCACAATTTGAAAAACATATTACCATGCTGAACCCGACAATTCTTTTTTTGGATGCATCTACGAATAAATACAGTGTACATCACCACGTAATACACTAAAACCATGTAAACAGCCCTCACTGCCGATACTAGCGTCGACCAGTAGTTCGGATGAATCGGATCGACTGCTGGTTCGTAATCTGCGAATTTATCATCAATGTGCTCACAGTCTGAGGTCAACAACTCTCGGACTTCCGACTTGGAATGTAAGACTAGTGCATACAATCTTATTTACACCTGTTTTCATATCGATAGGCCGACACTCAGGACAGTCATTCACCGGTCAATGAGTTACCCCACTCAATGAGTCAAAATATGTTTCTGGGCTCAAAGTTGAAGCAATTACCTTGATTATATCCGGATCCTTTTTTAATATATCGTATCTATGTTAATTCAGAAATTCTAAGCTCCCAGATATCTCGATCTCTTGATAAATATGAATAGGTATCAATTGTACCAAAAAAGTGAATTTTATTTGTATGATATTGTGCCTAAATCTAGCAAAAGAGCCACTTCTTAGGCACAATATGGTATATTATTCTATAAGCCTCATAAATTACATGATTAGAAGTTTACTCTACGCCTGAGTAAACCAGAAACGACCGAAAGGCTGAAATTTGGCTCCAAATGGATGTGCAGATGAATCGATGACATTGATATGGGTCACATCGCGTCACAATTGCGTGATAGCGGTGATTACTGTAGGTTCGGGATAGCGAGTCTGACTAAGCTCAAGATGTCTCAATTAGGCGAAGGTGGGACAATTCCTCATCGACTGGTTTGGCATTGATCTTGGCTCGCGACACTGATAATGTGTTTAACAATTGAAATCCGATATTTTAGATAGATATAATATATCATGAGATCCATGGCTATATATTTGTTCAGGTGAAAATATTTATTCACCTAATGTTTAGAATTTCCGAGGCTGTTCTTTATTTGGGTGCCTCATAGACCGGTGAATGACTGTACAGTTGGACTTTGGGAGGACTCTAGACCCCTGTTACTAATTAGCCGAGAGTCTGGAACGATGGCATGTACTAAAATTGTCCTGCTGTACATATATATGACAGCTATGTGTGTATGTTTAGGGTTTAGGCCTATCGATATGAAAACAGCTGTAATATAAACACATTCCATACATTAATTCCATCATATAATTTGAGGATTTGCTTGAGGCCGCTTTTGGAGGCTTGTCACGCTCGCCGTGTTCCTGCCGTCGTTTCATTAACTCTAAACATATAGGCGTAGCTTGTTTGGGCGGAGCTACTTAAAATATATAGGCTGCCTGTCATATACGTGTACGGCTACTACGGCAGGACAATTTTAGTAATTGCCGTTGTTCTAGACTCTCGGCTAGCAGAAGTCTAGAGTCCGCCCAAAGTCCACCTGTACGTATAAATTTTGAGTGTCGGCCTATCGTTATGAAAACAGCTGTAAAAGCCACCATTCTTCTGCCGGTGAATGTTTGGCAGATTTTGGAGCTCTGCTTCAAGGGGTTGCTCCAGACTGACAAAAAATGCGAGGGACGAAATTGAGTCTTCCCAATGTCAAAAATTTCAAGGTCATTATTTTGACCTTGATATACTGCATTGTAATTTTTATATTCATGTTGAACACTGTTCTGCCCCAAATTTTCCTCTGCTTGTCACATTCACATTTCCTATCTCTTGTCACTTCATCTACCAACTTAAAATAGTGCCAAGAGATTTTTAACTTTGTCAAGTTAATATTTTTGGGCCATAGAACAAGTTTTAATATGTCTATTGCACTTGTGGAAGTGCAGTGACCTTCGAAAGTTGGCATGTCCAAAGAATATGGCCATCAAAGTTCCCATCACAATTGTTTATCAAATTGCCCTAGCATCTACAGTCGACTCTGTCTTAACCCATACCTGTCATAACCCATAACCTGTAATAACCCATAGGTTTTGAGTGTCCACCAACTCCGTTACCAGTAAAATCCCATAACTCTGTGATATCCCATAACCCATAGCCAAACCTTGTCATCATAACTGTCATGGTCCGTGCTCGGTCACGTTCTTTCCAAAGAACAATCAAAGGATGGCTGTTAGGGCAACTGCGGACGACTTAGTCGAGATCTAGCAGGGGATCCTAAACATATATATAAACATAAAATACGACAGGAAAGCGCACCTAGCAGGGGATCCTAAAAGAAAAGGATAAAGCCCTGCTAAGGTGGGATGCATGTCTATATACCAAAAATCGGAGTCGAAATAATAAAATGCTGAAAAATAATGAAATGATGAAAAAGATGGAGAATGGTGAAACAGTGATAGGAATGCTACGTCACGTGATCATCGGACTCCAGTATCGGAGCCGCGAGTGCACTCCGTCTTGGACTAGCGACGATGAGGAGGAATATACAGAGGCGACGGAGAAATATCGGAGGAGACATCGGACGATGCGGAGCGTCCCCTAACATCCACCCCCCCTTCAAGGCAGTGACGTCCCGACACTGAACGGAAAGGAATGGAGCGGAAGTCGACCATACGGATGT
>Ga0193743_1000525_pt1 | contig 30132 bp, 18 predicted proteins | sample L2c2metaG_FD_143038 | JGI IMG/M metagenome (GOLD analysis project Ga0193743, IMG submission 143038) | Soil microbial communities from a riparian zone of the East river system, Colorado, United States - L2c2 | ecosystem: Environmental > Terrestrial > Soil > Riparian zone | place: USA: East River...
AACCGTTATTGAAGTTCAGCACGCCCGTCCGGTTGTTATCGCTGGCATTGCGGAGATTCATCGCATACCGCAAATCCCCGCCGAACTTGATCGTGTGCTTGCCCAGGATCTTCGTCCAGTTATTCGCCAGCTGATACACCTGCTCGCTCTCCAGCAGAGGGCAGTTGCAGCCCTGGTCGCCAAAGTTGCTGATGCTGTTGTCCTTGATATTGAACGATGGCAGGCCGCTCGTATCGCTCACCGTATTCAGGTTCGGAATGCCCGCTGCGGAAGCAGGTGTCGTCCCCACCGAGAACTTGTTCTCCGCAACGTGATAGTTCAGGTAGCCCAGCCGCACATCGGCCAGCAGTCCTGCATTCACCGCCCAGTCGACCCCCAGCGCTGCACTCTGATTCTGTACATTGGACGTGCCTGACGTATTGCCGATGCCGAAGCCCTGTCCACCGGCAGCGCCAAAGGCAGGAGCACCCAGCAGCCGGTACAGCGCATAGTCATACCGTCCGAAGGCGCTCAGCTTGTCGTTGATTCTGTAGTCCAGGCGAACGTCTGCCTGGTCGCCATTGTTCGATCCCGTACCCGAAGCGGCATAGTTGTTCTGCGTCGCAGAGGAAGACGTCGTATTCGGCGCAGGCAGTTGACGGAGGAAAAACAACGCCTGCGGAGAGAGAGCCGAAACCGGAACGGCATTCGGCGCATAAGCGACCGGTGCTTTACTGCCCGAGGCTGGATAGTTGTAGATAGCCCCGCTCGTCACATACTGACTCAGATCGCAGGTCGTGCTTCCCGGCGCCAGGCAGGTATTGCGAACCGTGTTCGTCGGAACCGACTGCAGGAAGCTCGTCCCCAACCGCTGGCGCAGCCCCTGGTAGTCCATGAAGAAGAAGGCCTTGTTCTTCAGGATCGGCCCGCCGAGCGATCCGCCAAACTGGCTGTAGAGCGCGCTCGGAAGAAACCGGCCAGTGACTGGGTCAGGGGAAGAGTTCGCGAACGGATCCCGCGCCTGCTGCGCATCGCTGTGCCGGAACCAGAAGCCATCCCCATGAAACGCATTGCTGCCCGACTTCGTACTCGCGCTGATAATGCCGCCCGCCGCCCCACCGAACTCCGCGTCGTAGTTCTGCGTCGTCACCTTCATCTCGCCGATCGAGTCCAGCGTCGGGTTAATCACGATGATTCCCAGCACCGGGTCGCGGTTATCCGTTCCATCCAGGAGGAATCCCTGCACACCGTAGTTGGAGCCGTTCGAGTTCAGCGCAATGCCGCCCTGCGGATTCTCCGGCCCGGATATGTTGAACGTCGAGTGCTGCATGCCTGGGGTCAGCAGCGCAAACGTGGTGAAGTTGCGCGTCAGGTTCGGCAGCGCCTGAATGGCGCGCTCGTTCAGAATCTCCGAGACCTCCGCCCGGTCCGTCTTCAGTGCCGGAACCTCGGAGGTCACAGTCACCGCCTGGGTCGTCCCCTGAACCTGCAGCGCGACGTCTACCTTCTGGGACATACCGGCATGGAGCTCCACCCCCGCGGCCTCCCCTGGAGCGAACGCCCCCGACTCCACCTTGATGCTGTACGTATCCGGAATCAGGTTGTTCACCTGCCAGAATCCCTCTGCATTGCTCTGCGCGGTCGACTCGGTCCCCTTGCTGACGTCCGTTACCGTCACCTTCGCATTGGGGACAATCGCCCCCGTATTATCGGTTACCGTTCCATAGAGGGATCCATAGATCGCCTGGGCGTGCCCTGTTCTTCCACTCAGCATAGCCACCGCTAGGACCAGAATCCCGAGGTATACCTGCTTCTTAATCAACTTCATCCTTGCCCTCCAAAATGGCATCCAAGAGAGAGTGACCGCACCACCGCTCCGATTCGCAAACGCGAGTCATCGGGTCGATAGGTCAGGAGAGTGCGGCTTAGTCCGCACCTCTCGCAGTCCCACTTATGAGCCGGCGTAGACCATGCTCTTTATTAACAACACTTGAATACGTCGTTCACCGTGATTTGACCGTGAAACGCCACGTGAAATACTAGTTGCTGGAATGAAAACCGGATCCGAACAGAACGACCAAGTTATTGACTTTCTTGGAGATCCGCGCTGGGAGCTAGTCCAGCGCGTTATTGAAAGCCCGCACCTCATCGGCTCTGCCCGTTTACGCGATTTTTTGCTCCACGTCACCGCCTGCGCCATCCGCCAGACCCCCGAAGAGGCCACCGAGCAGCAGATAGGCATCCACGTCTTCCAGCGCTCCCCCGGCTTCAACTCCAGCGAAGACAGCATCGTTCGCAGCCAGGCCCGGCTCCTGCGGCTCAAGCTCTCCGCCTACTTCAACGCAGAGGGAGCCGCCGAACCACTCATCATCGAGATCCCCAAAGGGCATTACCTACCCGTCTTCCTGTCGCCCCATGCCTCTCCGCATGACCCTCCGGCCCAAATTCCCGCCAATGCGGCAGCCGCCTCTCATGAAATCCCCCTCACACCGGTCGAAGACCTGTCTCTCGTCAGCATCCTCCCTGACACTCCGGTAAAACGAAGAAGATTCACCAATCGCCATTGGCAGATCGCGGCCGGCATCTTCCTTATCCTGATCCTCATTGCCCTTACCGGATTCCGTACCTGGCGCAGCTACCCCGCATCTTCCAAACCATTAAATAGACTATGGTCGCCCTTTCTCACCGGCGATCCGCCGTTAGTCATCTATAGCAACGCCGTCTTCGTGGGCGACGCCAAACGTGGAATGCGTTATGCCGCCGTCGACGGCTCCGAAAACCAACTACCCGATCGCGTGGACAGCTACACCGGCATCGGAGAACTCATTGGTGTTCATGATCTTACCCAGCTCTTCGACCAGCATCACGCCGACTTCATCCTCAAGCGCAGCCCGCTGGTCACCTGGGACGAGGCCCGCTCCCGCAACCTCATCTTCATCGGCTCCATCGCGGAGAACGGCTCCCTCGAGGAGCTTCCCTCCACTCAGGACTTCACCATCATCGCCACGGCGGATGCCGCCGGAATTGTCAATCACCATCCCAAGCCCGGTGAGCCCGAGACCTGGCTTCGCCCCGAACACCCTCTCACCAGGGACTACGCCATTGTCGCCCTCTTGCCGGGCATCGAGCCTGATCGCCATATGTTCGTCTTCAGCGGGCTGACAACCCTGGGCACGCAAGCCGCGGTGGAGTACGCCTCAAACCCGGAGGAAGTAGCCGAACTCCTGCGCTATGCCGCCCCAGATGGTAAAGTCCACAACTTCGAAGCCCTCCTCGAGGTAAGTATCAACGGCGGAGTCCCCCTGCAACCCAGGCTGCTCTCCATGCGCGTCCACTAATTGCGACTGTCATTGACTGTTACTGTTGTCTTTGCCATTGCCGTTGTTTGTTTTAGCCGTTGTCGTTGTTTGTTTTAGCCGTTGCCGTTGTTTGTCTTAGCCATTGCCGTTGTTTGTTTTAGCCGCTGCCGTTGTTTGTTTTAGCCGCTGCCGTTGTTTGTTTTAGCCATTGCCGTTGTTTGTTTTAGCCGTTGCCATTGTTTGTTTTAGCCGCTGCCGTTGTTTGTCTTAGCCGTTGCCATTGTTTGTCTTAGCCGTTGCCGTTGTTTGTCTTAGCCGTCATCCTGAGCGCAGCGAAGGATCCCGAAGGTCTTGACTCACCCCAACCGCCCGGACCTTTCTACCCACCCCTTGCCGTCGTTCTGGCCGTTGCGGTTGCTCTTGCCGTTGTCTCTGAGGTAGGCCTGGGCTAAAGCTATTCCTTCACCCTTTCGGGGTTTTCCGGGGGGATGGCGTTGGAGGAGGATGGAGGGTTGGGGAACAACGGATACGGTCTGTGGGTGGCGGCGAGTCGGAGCGACCGAGGGATGACTGCGTTTTGCGCGGAGTTCGGGATCCAGCCTCCGCGAACGGCCTTACTAACCCAAGCCGCCCGACTGGAACTATCCTCCCGGAGCCCTGCCATTGCAAACCTGTCAACCGTCCAAACCACCTAACCAGCAGCAAACAAACAACATTCACGTTGCCGATTAGTTCCCCTCAATCCATTACACTTAAAACAGAATCAAGAAAGAGCCCGGCAAAACCGGGCTTCTTTCATTTAAACATACAAGAGGTCAGATAACCCGTTTCCTTGCACGACTTTAGCCGTAACTACTTTACCTGCACGACTTTAGCAGCACGCAACATCCCTATGTCATTGCAAATAATATACTTACGCCCAAAGGTAGGGAGGGGGGTCCCGGAACAGGATAAAAATGCTGAAACGTTCTCAACCGAAGCCACACTATCTCTTCGTAGCCGGTTCGAACCAGTTACTCTGTCCTCGCCCCGCAGGGTAGCTGATTCTCGAAACCTGACGGGAGACAGGCTAGAGATTCGCACCGCTATGCTTTTCCTGATCTGGCATCTCCATATCGTTGACGTCAGACTGTCTGTTTTGGCTCCTCCGCTGCAAGAAACCCGGCGTGCGCAAGCGCCGGGTCTTCTCTTTATGGAGCAGACGTAACGGACGACGAGTTCAGCCCCCCGAGTACAACAGGAACGGAGCCCAGTACAGCGGCTTGCGGAACACTCCACTCGAGTGCAGCATCGCAAGCTTCGCCGATCGTAGCGCGGCATCCGGCTGGCTGCCTTTCGCCAGTTCGCCGTAGAGATGATCCATCAGCTGCGGAGTCGATACATCGCTGACCTCCCACATGGCTCCAATGACATGATGAGAGCCGGCACGCAGAAAGGCCCACGCCAGCCCCACCAGTCCCTCGCCCGTGTACTGCCGCTGCCCCGAGCCGTAGCACGACGAGAGCGTCACCAGATCGGCATGAAGGTTCTGGCTGAGAATGTCACGCGCATACAGCTTGTAAGCGCTGGCATCATCCCGGCTCCGCGACAGCACAACCGCGGAGTCTAGCGGCGTAGTCATGTTCGCCGTAGCATGGGCAACGAAGTGGATGTAGGAGAACCCGCCAGGCTGATGGCTCCGATACGCATCCGGAGACGCCTGCGCCCCGGTCAGCACCGTCCGATGGTCCGCAGCGAAGTGACCCGCGATATTGGCCACCTCAGCAGAGGCATTGGCCAGCTTCGCGTACTCCTCGTCCCGATACACCGGGTCCCCAATTAAAAGGATGCGCCGGTCCGCATACCGAGGCACCCTCTCGCCACTCACGGAGAGCAGCCGCAGCGACTTCGCATTTGTAACCGTAACGTCCTCGATCCAGAAGTGCGGAGTCTCCGCTCCGACAAGAAGCGTCTCGAAGTTGAGGCTGCTGAGTCCCTCGTCCCCGACGATGAAGACCCTTCCGCCCCTCCCGATCAGCCTCTCCGCCGGCTTGACCAGCGCCTCATAGAGTTCGCGCCCAGGACCACCCGGCTGCGCCAGCACATCCTTCGAAGCCAGGATCGACTTCGTATGCGACTGGATCAACGGAAGGATGGTCTCGCTCCCCGGCAGCTCATAGAACTGCTGCCGGGCAGGCGTAATAGCCCAAAGGTAGGAGACCTTTGGCCGCAGCGAGTACACCAGAATCGTAGCCTGCACCCGGGCGGCAATCGACCGCGCATTCAACCTCGGAGTTCTTTGAAAACCTTGATTCTCGCCCTTCGCAGGAGAGAGCCTCAGTCCATCCGCCAGAGCCTCAGCCCGGCTAGCATCCACAACACTCAAAGCCTCATCGGCTCGATGCTCGCGGACCAGATAATCCGTGTAGCTCACATACAGATCGCTCCCATTCTCCAGGAACGGAAGCGTCGACTCGACACTGGTAAGCGAAGACCTCTGCCGCTGAAACGTCTCGATGGATCGCTGAAACCACCGCCCCGCCTCCGCCGTCTGCCCAGCCCCCGAGTAGATACGGGCCAGCGTACTCTCAGCCTCCCACCGCAGCGAAGGAACATCCACCGCCCGCCCCTCAAGCTGAAGAAGCGTCTTGATGGAACTCTGCCTATCACCGCGCTTATCAAGCAGCAAAGCATCCAGCAGCATAGGCTCAAGCCCCGCCCTCTCACTCTTGCGCAAAGCAGCAATACCATTCGCCTCACGAACATGGACCTCAGCCTCATCCAGCTTATTCAACCGCAGCAGAAGAAACCCAAGATCCACATGCGCATCAAGAATTTTTTGCTGGTTCTGAATGGATTGAGCAAGACCAAGCGATCGCTCATAGAACGAACGTGCGGCAGCAATATCTCCGAGCTTGTACTCACTCAATCCAGCATTGTTCAGCAAGCCAACTTGATCGATGGTTGAACCCAGTTTGGACGCCTGTCCCTCGGCTTCCTTGGAACTAACGAGAGACCGCTGGAAATCACCTATCTTGTAATAGGCCCAGCCAAGATTTGCTACAGCTTTTTCGAGTTCTAATTTCGCACCGATAGCACGCGCCAGAGTGGACGCGTCGCCGAAGTGAAGCAACGCATCCTCATAGTGCTCCTCCTGTAGCGCAACCACCCCTAGGTTCATCAACATCTCTGTCTGAAGAAACTGATTACCACTGAGACGGGCACCCATAAGGCCGACCTGAAACATTTGCTCTGCGTCGTCGAGGTTTCCCCTCTCGAGATATATGCTCCCTCGAGCACTGGAAACCTCTGCACGAAGGGCACCCTCAGGACACTCACGCTTCGCCTCCAACACCGTTTGCTCGGCCTCATCCAGATGCCCGAGCCGAGCCTCTGCGATGGAGAGAAAAATATTTCGTCGCACCCGAGATTCGATGTTTGAATTTGCAGGGAGCGGTTGCTGTAAAAGCGCCAAAGCATCGCCGCTTTCGCCTTGGTAGATCAGAACCTTAGCCAACTCGACGCGAAAGGCGGCCACCCAGTCTGGACGGCTAGACTTGAAATATTCGTATGCTTGCTTCGATTGTTCCCGCGCGTTGAGAAGTCCCCCCGAAATCAACTCTCTCTCAATCCGGGAATAAGCCGCCTCGGGAGTCGTTTGCTGCTCATGCCTGCACCCCAAGCAAGCCAAAAACACGACGATTCCGATGACTGACGCCCTACGGCATGCCCGGTTGAGGCAAAGCAGAGATCTAGGTGGGACATAGGAGCCGAACATCTATGACCTCGCAATAATTCAAGAATTATCCAGGAGATAAGCTGGTTATCTGCGCCGTTCTACGAGTTTTGCATACGCAAGGCGGATGTTAGATGTCCAATTGGCGACTTTAACTGGGTCCTTCATCTCTTTTGCTAAACTCAGTGCCCGTTGATAGTAAGAGATAGCAGTCCAATGTTCTCCTTGATGCAAGTAGACATTCCCTATGTCAGCCAGAATAACCTGATATAGGTGCATGGCTCCACATTCGAACGAGGCCCGTTCAGCAACCTGCAATATCCTGAGCGAGGTCGATGCATCATTCATTCCTAGATAACAGACTGCTACCTCACTCTCGAACCCAATCGCTCTCAGTGGAGCACCGGCTTCCTTGACTACGGCAATCGCCCGTTCGAGCCAAGGCATTGCCTCTCGAAAACGTCTGCGATGCAGCAGTACCTTGCCCACTCCTCCCAGAGCCATCGAGTGCAGATACCATCCGATCTTCTCTGCGGGAACTTCGAGTAAACTCCGGTACGTGTTCTCAGCAAAGTCAAGATCCTTTTGCAGGAAACTGCTCATGGCCTGACGCAGCCTCACCTCGACCTGCAAGCTGAGAAAATTCTCGGAACGAGCCCGTCCCAACGATTCTTCAAGCAGGACATTGGCTACCTTGTAGTTGCCAAGCAGAGCCGAGCAGTAACCAAGATGCATGCCAAGGGAAGCCGTAGATTCAATGTCCCAGACAAGGGGTGGGCCAATAGACTCGAGATACTCCCGAGCTTGCTCAACGCGCCCGCGCATACGGAGAACCTCGGAGCGTACGAAGCGAAGGATCCAATACCTTCGAAGACTGCGATCATCGCCTACCTTCGCGATGCAGTCCTCTGCAGCCTGCCAAGCGGACTCTAATTCGCCACGCCATAGGTGGATGAGGGCGGATGTCTCAAGAGAGTCCTCTGATGGCATCGGAACCGGTAGCATAGATCACTTATAAGAGGATTGTACCGTCTGCTCTACTCTCACGCTTTGACATAAAATCTGTCAAAGCGTGAGAATGTCGCTCCGAGAGCTGACTGACAAGAATAAAACCATCATCTGCGCCAAGAGCTTGTGTAACCTTCTTATGGCATTGGGAAACCGTCCGAGGAAAATGGACCTGGGTCATCATCGAGCTGTGTATGGCTTGGTAACAGTGAACTATCGTGCTTTGGGGATGCCTGTTGAGCCTGCGTGAAAGAGCTTTGAAGACCGACAAGTGCAAGTAGCGCTAACATCCAACGCGTGATTTGCTTCATTGAACATGTTCTCCTTTTGCAGATAGATTATTGACGTTGTCTCATGTTATTTGCATACAGATACCATGTCTGTACCGTCAGTCAAACCGCTGCAGATATCGCGAATATACCTGCACCGTAACGTCTGCGCAATTGCAAGTCTGATTTTTCATTCTGCGTGCGACCAGCATCGATTTATGGAGAAGGAAATCCATTGGAATCGGCGGTTGCGAAGCTCATGATTCCTTTCGCAGGGCATCCAAGTTCCATCCGCATCATGGTCAGCCGGAAAGCACCATGATCGAGAAGCAGTTCGCCAAGAAAGATATTGCCGAAGTCGGGTACGGTAATCACATGGCCAAACGAACTTGCATCCTCCACGCCCTGAACCTCTTCCACCAGGGAGCATAGGACGTACCCTCGCTTCTCATGTTCTTCCGCTGACTGTGTCCAGCCATACCGTGCCTTGAGCCACTCCGGAGTGTCTTTCGCTTCCGTAATTCTACGGCTGTGCTCCTTTACCCTCCGGAGAAAATTCTCGTTCTTCGTGTGCGACCGGTCTGGAAACTTCTCATGGTCAAAATCGAGCAGATTGAGATTCAACTTGGGATGAACGTTATGCCCATTGACTCGCAGATTATCGAACTGAACTCCGACGAAAGACACCCTCGGCGTGTAGCCCACTGCGGGATGCTCCACCCCCAGCCGCGCTACGATGCGGTCGGCCGTGACCACCTCCAACACATTCAGCTGCTCGACCACGGAGGTCGTCAACGTCGTCCAATTGCCGTTCTTCTCGTTCTTCGCACCCGTGATATGGGAGTAGGCGTTTTTGGTCGAGACGATAGGGTCTAAGCGATAGGCCTCATGACTCGCCGTTGTGAGCCCGCCGGCCTGGGCCAACGACGAGGATGCGTCGGTGGTGATGATGTGTTCGAAGGGTTGGGTAATATAGCCACCGACGGGGCTCGCATCGGCATGGTAGTAGAACTGTCTCTCTGTGCTGGCGTCCACTCGTTCTCCGTCCTCAGTAAGTCATTTAGAAATCTTCAATTGGAACCTGTAGCTGGCAAGGTCTTCCAGCTTACCATCGGAACTGTCAACCGCCGGTAAACCTTGAACCCGAAAAATATTCAGTCCTTCTTGTGTTCTGTCCGTCGGCACATGAATCAGCAGCGCATCGCTGACCTGTTGGGACGAAACGCTGGTCTGCCAGAAGAGAGCTCCCGAAGGAGAGTACAACGAACACAGATAACTCCCGAAATCACTTCGTGCTGGGATATCGATGGATAGTAGGAAAGCTCCGTGCACTGGGGCAACGATGCTGGGAACTGAGTCGCCACGGGCTCCAGCATTCGCGAGGACGAGGTTATTTAACACGGCGGGAGTCTCCGCTCGTGCAATCTCCCGCTGCATTCGTGGCAGCAGAACAAACGACTCGACGATCACGACGATCAAACAAGCCGCCAGCGCCGGAGCCAGAAACCGTGGACTAGAGAACCACGAGGTCCACTTAGTAGCTCTCTCCGCCTTGATGGCCGCAACAACTCGCGCGGGCACCTTGAGCTCATCGCGCGCGGCATCAATAAAGGTGGTGCCGGCCTTCAGATCCATAACGCACTGTGGACATTCGAAGAGATGTTCCTCGAATCTGTCCAAAGCCGCGCCGCTGAGTTCACCCAACAGGTATCGTTCCACGGCCATTTCCTGGAGTGCATCCTGATGGTTCATCTCACGAGACCTCTATCTCTCCATAGTGCGGGTCGTCCGATAATCGTTTCATTCTTTGGATCATTATCCTTCCGTAAGCCCAATCTCAAGGTTTTCCGGCTTCTAGCCGCCTGGAATACAACTCACGAAACGAGCCCTTCGCCCGATGCAGCAGCACTCGGAGGTACTCTCGTTCCACGCCCATCTCTCGGCAGACCTCCTCCTTGTCGCGCTCCTCTAAAAAAACTGCTCGCAGCAGATTTTGGTCGCGCTGCTTCAGATCGCCTAGAACGCGTCGGACCAGATCGCGAGTGTCATGTGACATGACCATGCTCAAGGCATCGGGCTTCGTCTCAACAAGCCGCTCCGCAACCTCATCCTCCAATGGCCCTACCCGGCCCGAGGAACGGTACTGCTCCATCAGAACATTGTTGCAGATCGAGTTCACCAATGGACCTAGCCGCTCGGCATTGCGAAGGCCGCCATCGCTTCGGATCAGCGAGAGCGTCCGCGTAAACGTCTCCTGCTTGACGTCTTCGATCAACTCCGGTGCACGAAGCCGCGAGCGCAGCTTCAGCGTAATCAATTCGGTGAAGTAACCGATGAAGTGCTGCTCGGTATACGCGTCTCCCGCTCGCAACTTGCTTACATAGGAGACGTCGAATGCCTGGAAGTCCACTGAACGTCCTCTTTACCTGTGTCAAAATTTTACACAACCACTGTGAACCACTCTGGTCAGGGGATGCTCAACCGCAACGAAACTATAGGTCTTCCTCGTACATCCAGACTCAACACTCAACATTCATGACGCGAGACCTTGCTGGCAAGGCGTGTGCGAACCATTCCAGAATTCTTTGAAACGATTCTGCGGCTTTTGCCACTATCCCTTTGAAGCGAGTTCGAGTGGCGATCAGATGTTTGTGAAGCTGGCGTATCGGATCCGAATTTGGTCAGCCTTCACTAATGAACATCTGGCTTGCTTATAGACAAAGGAAACTGACATGTTCGCAGACTACAGCACCTTTCTCATTACTATTGGAAGCCTGGCCTGTGTAGCGGCCCTGGGTTGGCTCTTTGAATCTGTCCAAGAGGCATCTACTTCAAATGCCGACACCGTATCCTCTGCCGAAGACGCAGCCCAGCGACCACGCGCCAGCCTATATATGATAGCCGTCCTTCTGACAATGGGGGCCTCCGTCATCTCCGTCATCCTATGAGACCGTATCGACACGACTCCATTCCATCATTAGAAAGGTGACCCTGGTGGCTCAGTACAAAGGCATAGTGAAGTGGTTCAACAACGTTAAGGGCTATGGATTTCTGGGATACGACGGCGGGACCGATGTCTTCGTTCATTTCAGCTCTATCCAGAAAGAAGGCTATAAATGTCTCAAGGAGGGAGATGAGGTGACCTTCGACATCGTTCAGGGAGAGAAAGGGTTGCAGGCCGACCGCGTAATCAGGCAAACTCCAGTGGGCCAAAACTGAAGGTTCTGTGATCCCTCACAAGCCGCGACAAATGCGTCAACTCAAACCAGGGAAGCTCCAGCGATTTTGACTCCTCCTCAAATACCAGGACAGTCAAAACTGCCTTTGTATACCGGCACCTATACGCAGTAAACCCTCTGTACGGTATATTTTCTTGTGTCGTATCTCAGAGAAATGCCAATTGGCAAAAGCGTAAAGATGCAGAAGATAAGTCCGTCTGAACTGGCAAAGAAAATCGGCGAAGGACTTCTTTCCTTCCCCGTTACACATTTCACGAAAGACCTTGCCTTCGATGAAGGTCCCTATCGTGAACATATTGCATGGCTGCTTGACCATCATCCTGCCGGACTGTTCGCAGCCGGCGGAACAGGAGAGTTCTTCTCCCTGACCCAAGGGGAGTTCTCCGCTGTCGTAGTCGCCGCTGTCCACGAGACCGCAGGCCGGGTTCCCGTTCTTGCCGGCTGTGGATATGGAACAGCGATGGCGAAAGAGTTCGCCACCGCTGCTGAAGATGCTGGCGCCGATGGCATCCTGCTTCTGCCTCCATATCTGGTAAACTCCGACCCCGCCGGTCTGCTGGCGCACACGGAGGCCGTCTGTGCGGCGACAAACCTGGGCGTTATCTTCTACAACCGCGATAACGCCATCATCGACGAAGCCACTCTGGAGCGGCTCTGCGACCGGTGTCCCAACCTGATCGGATTCAAAGACGGTTACGGCGACATCGAGCTGATGACCCGTATCTATGCGCGCCTGGGCGACCGCCTGACCTATATCGGCGGACTCCCCACGGCAGAGACCTTCGCACTGCCCTACCTCGAGATGGGCGTCACCACCTACTCTTCCGCAATCTTCAACTTCCTACCCAACTTCGCGCAGCAATTCTATTCAGCGGTGCGCCAGCGCGATCACGAAAAGGTCTATTCCGATCTGCGGGAGTTTGTGCTGCCATATATCTCCATTCGAAATCGGCGGAAGGGGTATGCTGTCTCGATCGTGAAGGCAGGCATGACAGCAATAGGGCGTCCGGCTGGGCCAGTCCGTTCTCCCCTCATCGATCTTGATCCGGCAGAGCTCGCCGATTTGAAGAAGCTGATCGGAGACCGCTCCTGACCACCGTGCCAACTCTCGCACCCGAGCCGCGGCAGACGCGTGTGCGTTATCTGATCGTTCTGATGCTCTTCGTCGCCAGCTCCTTCAGCTATGGCGATAGGGTCGCACTCTCCATCACCGGCATCGCCTTCTCAAAAGATCTCCATATGGATCCGGTCAAGCTGGGATACCTCTTCTCCGGCTTCAGCTGGGCCTATGTGGTGGGGCAACTTCCGGCGGGCGGGCTGCTGGACCGCTTCGGATCGAAGCGCATCTACGGCATCAGCATCATCTGCTGGTCCATCTGCGGTGTGCTGGTCGGGTTCGCCGGATACCTCCCGGCTACAGCTGCGTTTGTCGTCATCTTCGGCTTGAGGCTCTTATCTGGCCTGGCTCAGTCCCCGGTATTTCCCGGAAATGGCCGCATCGTTGCAGCCTGGTTCCCCACCGCCGAGCGTGGACGGGCATCTGCGATCTTCAACTCGTCGCAATACTTCGCACTCGTTCTCTTTGCTCCTATCCTGGGATGGATCACCCATACCAGGGGTTGGAGAGAGTGCTTCTGGTTCCTCGGAACCCTCGGCTTCATACTCAGCCTTGTCTGGTTCAAGGTCATCCACGGAGTCAAGAGCCATCCGCGTATCAGCCAGCGCGAGATCGACCATATCGAACAGGGCGGCGGACTGACGAACATCGATCCGGAGGGATCGACACAGACGAAGCCGGCAAACAAGCTGACCTGGGCCGCAATCAAGATGCTTCTCAGCAATCGAATGCTGGTCGGCATCTATATCGGGCAGTACTGCATTACGACACTCACCTGGTTCTTTCTCACCTGGTTTCCCGTCTACCTCAGTCAGGCGAGGCATATGTCCATCATGAAGGTTGGGATGATGGCCGCTCTGCCGGCGCTATGCGGCTCCATCGGCGGCATCCTTGGTGGCGTCGTCTCCGACAAGCTGCTGCGCGCAGGCCATACGCTCACCTTTTCCCGTAAGGCACCTATTGTCGCCGGCATGTTGCTCTCGATCACCATGATTGGCTGCAACTACACAGATACCCAATGGGTGGTGATGGTCCTGATGTCGCTGGCCTTCTTCGGAAAGGGCTTTGGAGCGCTGGGCTGGACGGTCATCGCCGATACCTCGCCCAAGCCGCTGATCGGCGTGAATGGGGGACTGTTCAACCTCATCGGCAATCTCGCAGGCATCACGACTCCCATCATCATCGGATACATCGTGAAGACGACCGGTTCGTTCAACGATGCCCTCATCTTCGTAGTCGCCACCGCTCTGCTCGCCATCGTCGCTTATCTGCCAATTGTGGGAGAGATCAAGAGAGTCGATCTCAAGCTTCCCGAGCCCGCAGGAGGTGCAGCGTGACAGACGAACTTGCAGCGCACGGTTCTCCCCGGATTGAAACTATGCGAGTCATCCCGGTGGCCGGGCATGACAGCATGTTGTTGAACCTCAGCGGAGCCCATGCACCCTTCTTCACGCGTAACATCGTCGTCCTCACCGACGACCTCGGCCACACCGGTGTAGGTGAGGTTCCCGGTGGTGACAGCATCCGGCAGGTTCTTGAGGAGTGCCAGACCTTCGTCGTGGGCGAAAAGATCGCCTCTTACCAGAACGTGCTGAACATCATCAGGCAGCGCTTCGCCGACCGCGACTCAGGCGGACGTGGGCTGCAGACCTTCGACCTCAGAACCACCGTCCACGCCGTCACCGCAGTCGAGTCTGCCTTGCTCGACCTGCTGGGGCAGTTTCTTGATGTACCCGTCGCAGCCCTTTTGGGAGAGGGCCAGCAACGCGGTGCCGTCGAGGTTCTCGGCTATCTCTTCTTCGTCGGGGACAGGAGGAAGACCGATCTGCCCTATGAGAGCGGGGAGAGCGCCGAAGACGAATGGCTCCGCTTGCGGCATGAGGAGGCTCTCACGACGGAGTCGATCCTGCGCCTGGCCGACGCAGCACACGCTCGATACGGCTTCAACGACTTCAAACTCAAGGGCGGAGTTCTTCCCGGAGCACAGGAGATGGAGGTCGTTTCGGCGCTTGCCGAACGCTTCCCCCAGGCACGCATCACGCTTGATCCCAATGGAGCCTGGTCATTGGCTGAGGCAATCCAGCTTTGCAGCAACAAGCGCGATGTGCTGGCGTATGCGGAGGATCCCTGCGGAGCCGAGCAAGGATTCTCCGGCAGGGAGATCATGGCAGAGTTTCGTCGCGCTACCGGCCTGCCCACCGCCACCAACATGGTCGCGACCGACTGGCGCCAGCTACGGCACGCAGCCGAGTTGAACGCGGTCGACATTCCGCTCGCCGATCCGCACTTCTGGACGATGCAGGGCTCGGTTCGGGTCGCGCAGTTCTGCCGCGAGTGGGGCCTGACCTGGGGCTCGCACTCCAACAATCACTTCGACGTCTCGCTCGCTATGTTTACGCACGTCGCCGCTGCGGCACCCGGCAGGGTCACCGCAATCGATACCCATTGGATCTGGCAGGATGGACAGCGCCTGACGAAGGACCCGCTCAAGATCGTGGACGGCAAGCTGACGGTGCCAGAGCGTCCTGGCCTTGGCATCGAGCTGGACATGCAGCGAGTGGAAGAGGCACATCGTCTCTACCAGCAGGCCCGACTCGGTGGTCGCGATGACGCTGGCGCGATGCAGTACCTCCGACCCAACTGGAAGTTCGATCCGAAGCGACCCTGCCTTGCCTGAGGTCTTCCCGTGGAGGGTTCTTCCCTTTACAAAAAATCCGCGAAAAACCAGCAAAGCCACGTGTCAAACCCCAAACCAACTAACCCCATGCCCATCAATGATATCCACGTGCCGATTAGTTTCCCTCAAACGACTACACTTAAAACAGAATAAGAAAAGAGCTCCAGCAAAGGGGCTCTTTCGTTATTAACTTCGAGAAGGGAGCGTTCACAATCGAATAACCCATTTGTTAGCACAACTTTAGCCATAACCCATTTATTTGCACGACTTTATCGGCATAGCATCGGCTATCCCATTGCAATGAGCAGACTTGCGCGCAAAGTACCCGGGGGGGGGAGGGGGGATGCGACACCTGGATTTTTGCGGCTGGCTCGGATAAGACACAAGAAAGTTGGTTGTTAGAAAGGTCCAGACAGTCGTGGCCGGTCAAAGACCTTCGGGATCCTTCGCCGCGCTCAGGATGACATCCAAAACAAACAACAACAGAACAGCAGCGACAACGGCAACGGCAATGGCAAGAGCAAGCGTGGATATCTCTGGTATTGTCAGGAATCCGGAAGCAGGCTAGCGAACACTTTGGGAAGAAGCGTTATGCGATCGCGGCGGCCAGTTGATATAGATGGGGTTTCCCAAGAGCCAGAGTTTGCCGTCGGGGCCGTGTACGTCGAGGCGAAGCCAGTGTTGTTTTCCATCGCTGTTCCAGGGAAGCCGGATCGTCTGATCTGCGCCGTGGATCGCGGCATCGGGAGGCTCGGCCTGCGGTTTGCCGTCTTCGAGGAAGACGAGCTTTGCGCCGTCTACTCCCGTGGTGTGTACAGAGAGTTCGACCTCGGCCCCCGATGCAGCAGCCAAGGTGTCTCCCATGATCGCTGTCGCGTGGCCGCTCTTCGCGCTGACCTCGAGCAGACGATCTTTGCTGGCGGTAAGGTCTACGAAGACATGGCCCGCGCGAAGGCCGGCGAGGATCGCAGGCGTCGATAGCTCGGTTGCGTAGACGACCGTCGTCGGACTGCCGATGGAGCCAATCTGGTCGAGCGGCTGTTGCGCCGTATGGTTGTCGCTGCCGCCTATCCCGGTGAGCCGGAAGCCCTGATTGAGCTGTTTCTCCCAAAAGGAGATCCCGGCGTGGGGACCCTCCTCGGCACCGCTGTTCACTGCCTCGATGGCCTGTACCAGATTGAGGTCGGCCGCGGGCGAGGGGTCCCATCCGCAGCCCATGCAAGCTTCGCCGGTGGGGGCGTTGGGATGGTTGATGGAGAGGATGCCGCCGAGCTTATCCGCGCGGCGAAGCAAGGTGTCGATGTCCGGGACCTCACGTGAGCCGAGGCGGAAGTTAAGCGGGTCCGCAGTACCGATTAGATTGGCGTGGCCATGGAATGTCGTGATCTCCCTTCCAGTGATCATGAGGAGGCTGTCGAAGTACGGTTGCAGCTCGCGCATGGGCTGGTTGTGCGAGGTGGTGTTGTGATCGGTGATCGCGATGAAGTCCAGCCCCTTGCGCGCTGCCGCATCGGCTATCACGAAGACGGGGCAGGGCACTTTGACGCCGAGGAGGCTCTTGCAGGAGCCGTCGCTGTGCGCGGTGTGCATGTGCAGATCGCCGCGATACCATGCGGGGCCGGTACGGATCGGCTTGCGCAGGACGAGGGGCTGATCTGCTATGAGGCCAGTTTTGGTAAAGAACAGAGTAGCCGTGTAGGTCGCGGTTATCTTGGCGCGAATGTTCGGGACACCGATCAGCACCTTCCATGTACCCGGAACGACGGGGCCGGCGAGACAGGAGGGTGTTGCATCCGTGGCGCTGACGGTGAGGGTGGACTTGTTGCCGCCGCTCCAGCATCGAATCCCTCGGGGATCGATCATGCCGAGGTCCAATGTGGTGCGCTGTTCTCTTTCGGTGTAGGCAAAGGTGAGGGTGACGCGTTCTGTGCCGGGGGGGACCTGGAAGGGCGCCTCGATGTAGGTGTTGTTTTGAGCGCCTGTAACCGTGCCGTGCAGGACCAGGCTGGGAGCGGGGCCGGAGTCCTGCTGTGCACTGCCGTTTTGGGCGTAGAGGTTCTGTATGCCGAAGTTGAAGGATGCCAGGAGCAGAGCTCCGCCAAGGAGATATGTGCCATGCAGCTTCGCTTTTCCAGCCATGGAGTCGAGTGTATGCCAGACACATCAACTGGTGAGTGACATCCCACTTTGGGATGATGGTCAGCCGGAGGTCCCTGGACGTAGAATGCGGTTGTTCGAGCACTCCTTTTGCTGCCCCTTTTTTTCAATCACTTACGACACAGTTTTCCTATTACGAAGCTTTAGCCGGAACTGACGGAGTGCTTTGCGGCATCAGATATTGGAGTGATGTATTTGAAGTGCTGTCGAAAGAGCGAGGTGCTATGCGACTGAAGGGCTTCAGCGTTGGAACTCTGGTACTGACGATGATGATAGCGCCGCTTCTACAGGCGCAGGTAGCAGAGGATACCTCCGGTGCAGCGGCAGCGCAGAGCAGCATTATCCGCGTGGATGCAAAGGCGCAGGGTACACCGTTCCCCCATTTCTGGGAGCAGATCTTCGGCTCCGGCCGCGCCATCCTTTCGTTACGCGAGAGCTATCGCAACGACCTGCGCACTGTGAAGAAGGCCACAGGGTTTCAGGCCATTCGATTTCACGGCATCTTTCTGGACGAGGTTGGCCTCTTCGATCTCGACGCCAAGGGCCAGCCCATCTATAACTTCTCCTACATCGACCAGATCTACGACGGCTTGCTGGCCAATGGAGTGCGCCCCTTGGTGGAGCTGAGCTTTATGCCGAAGAAGCTGGCCTCTGATCCCGCGGCGCTGCACGCGTTCTGGTACAAGCAGAATGTCTCTCCGCCAAAGGACTATGCGCTGTGGGATGGGATGATCACCGCCTTTACGCGGCATCTGGTCGAGCGCTATGGTATCGACGAGGTCTCGCAGTGGTACTTCGAGGTGTGGAACGAACCGAACATCGATTTCTGGATCGGCAGGCCTGCGATGGCGACGTATTTCGAGCTCTACGATCACACTGCCCGTGCCGTGAAGAAGATGAATGAGCGCATTCGGATCGGTGGGCCATCGACTGCGCAGGCAGCATGGGCGGGGAGCTTTCTCGAGCACTGTAAACAGAGCGGCGTACCCGTCGATTTCGTCAGCAGCCATGTTTATGCGAATGACACCGCAAAGGATGTCTTCCAGACTGATGAGGTGATTCCGCGCGACCGCATGGTCTGCCGCTCCGTCCGCAAGGTGCATGACGAGATAGCCGCGTCTCCATTCCCCAAGACACCTTTGATCTTCAGCGAATACAACGCCACCTATGCGAATGAGCCAAACGTGACCGATACGGTCTACATGGGGCCCTGGCTCGCAGGCACCATCAGCCAGTGCGACGGACTGACGGAGGCCATGAGCTACTGGTCGTTCTCCGATGTCTTTGAAGAGCAGGGCGTCGTGAAGACACCGTTCTATGGAGGCTACGGCCTGGTGGCGGCAGACAACATTCCGAAGCCCGCGTTGAACGCCTTCGCCATGCTGCACGAGCTTGGCGACCAGCGCATCCAAGTCGATTCGGACGCCGCGCTGGCAACCCGGCGAAGCGACGGCTCCATCGTGGTTGCGCTGTGGAACTACGCGCCGCCCTTCGGTACGGGCGGGACTTATACACCGCCGCCTGCAAACATAGGTCCGCAGAAGAGCTTCACGTTGAAGCTGGACGGTGTGGCTCCGAATGCCGGAGCGCAGGTATGGCGTCTCGACGCGGACCATGGCAATGTCGTGAAGACATATGACGCGATGGGACGTCCCGCTTTTCCGACGCGGGACCAGATCGTACAGCTGCGCAAAGCGGGCGAGCCCTCGCCGCCGGTGCAGGCTTCCCTGAAGGATGGAAGCATGACGGTTCAGATTCCTCCGCAGGGCTTAGTACTCATCAAAATCAACAACGCACGGGTGACACGCTAACTTTGGGAGTCCGATCAAGTCTCAATTCGGGTATGCTGCGTGACGAGCCTGGCAGGGTGCAATCGGCATGAGGGGTTCCGGACCGAACGGCATAACGCGACGCAGCGCGACAAAACTGCTGGGCGGAGCTCTTCTCTCCGGGTTCGGAGGCTCGTCCTTCGCGCATACCCTGACCTTCGCACAGCAGGTTCCAGCTCCTGCAACCTCACCAACCGAGCAGGATATTGCGTACCTCGAAGACATGGAGCGCCGCGCCTGTCTCTACTTCACCGAGCAGGTGGACCCGTCGAGCGGACAGGTGCTCGATCGCGCTCTCAATAAAGTCACGACCAGCACCCGAGACGAACGCTTCGTCTCCAGTGTTGCCGCAACGGGCTTCGGTCTTGCCGCACTCTGCATCGCGGAGAGACGACGTTTCATTTCGACAACCCAGGCCAAAAAACAGGTTCTGGCAACGTTGCGATTTCACCTGCACAATATGCCGCATCAGAACGGCTTCTTCTATCACTTCAACGATGTCGAGACCGGCCAGCCACTGGTGAACAGCGAAGTGTCCCCCGTGGATACGTCCATCCTGTTATGCGGAGTCCTCACCTGTCGCGCCTACTTCAGCGATCCAGAGATCACCCGACTCGCTACACAGCTCTACGAGCGTGTGGAGTGGCCCTGGATGCTGAACACCGGGAAGACCTTCTCCAAAGCCTGGAAGCCGGATATCGGCTTCCTCTACTCCCGCTGGGAGCACTACTGCGAGGCGATGATGCTGTACCTGCTTGCGATTGGATCGCCGACGTATCCGATCGCGCCAAGCCACTGGAACAGCTTCACCCGGCCGCGTATGGAGTTTGGCCCCTATTCGTATATCAGCGGACCTGACCCGCTGTTCGTACACCAATACTCCCACGCGTTCTTCGACTTCGCGCACAAACGCGATGTCTATGCCGACTACTTCACCAACTCCGTTATCGCCACCCGCGCGCACAAGGCATTCTGCCTGAGCTTGAATCGCGGCTACACCGACGACTACTGGGGCGTCACCGCCTCGGACTGGCAGCACGGCTATACGGCATGGGGAGGACCACCGTTGCAGGGACCGGTCGACGGATCGGTTGTCCCGTCTGCCGCCGCCGGATCGCTTCCCTTCCTCCCTGCGGAGTGCCTGCGTGTGCTCCGCTCATTGAAAAACACCTATAGCGAGGACGCCGAGGGGCGCTATGGTTTCTGTGACTCCTTCCATCCGCAACTCGCCTGGTACGATCCCGACGTGCTGGGGATCGATCTCGGAATTGGCCTGCTGATGGCGGAGAATCTTCGCTCGGGTCTCATATGGAATACCTTCATGAAAAACCCCGAGCCCGTTGCCGCAATGAAGTTGTGCGGTTTCAGAAACATCTAAATCATGGGTGATAGTTCCTGCGTGAGTTCACTGGGCGACCGCGTGGACCTCTTCGGCATCCTTCCTGGTCGATTCGGCGGTTGTCTGCAGTTTGGAGCGCTTCGCCAATTCGTTGAGCGTGACCTTGCTCAATGGCTTCTCGTGCAACAGAAGCTCGGCTGCCCGGACGATCGGGTTGGCATGAAACCAGTGCTGGACGATGTTGTCGTGTAGCAGATTGGTGATGGCGAGCAAGGACATCCCCTGGTGGTGCGCCATCCAGGAGCGCACGAGCCTTGGCTGTCTGCTCTCGGTATAGTCGGCAGCCTCGTAGAGGCCGTAGGCTCCCATCCAATCCAGCGAGACCATGCGGCGCAGATTGGCGAGAGCCTCGTTTCTCAGGAGCGGCAGAGCGAGGAAGGTGGAGTAGGGCGAGATGACGGGCCCGTCTTCGGCACCGTATTTAAGAGCGAGCGATGGGATGCCCCATGCCTGGTAGCCATACCGTCCGTGGTCATCCGTCCTGGCGCAACCCGACTCGGAGATGCCCCAGGGAATATCGCGCACGTAATGGCGCTGAATCTGCACGACGGACTCGAGCGACCGCGTGATGAGCGTGTTGGGGAAGGGGCGCATCCAGAGGGCGGGCATCATGTATTCGAACATGGTGCCCGTCCAGGAGAGCAATGCAGCGCGTCCCCTGACGATCACATGAGAACGATCCAGCTGGAACCAGGCCTGCTGGGGTATGTCACCCTTTGCGACGGCGAGGAAGGAGGCGATTCGGGCCTCGGAGGCGAGAAGGTCATAGCAGGCAGCGTTTAACTCTCCCGTGACACCGTTGTAGCCGATGGAGAGCAGTTGTCGCGATTTTTGCAGCAGGAAGCCGTATTCCATCGCGTTCGCATGACGTTCGGACTGAAGGGCGATGGTGGCTAGATCCGACTGGAGTTGTGAGAGATTCCGCTGGGAGACCGACACCAGAGAGCGCAGCTGCGTTGCAAGCACGACGAGGGACGTCGACCCAGGCTGCGCGAGCGCGGTGGCGGCCAGCCGCTCGTCCAGGCTAGTCGCATACTCGGCTGCGGCCTGTAGCGTGGGGATCTTCGCATCCTCGGGCAGAGAGAACTGTGGCAACTCGAACAGGGAGGCGAACTGAGGCAACAGCCAGGGAGTGTATTGCTGAACGAAGTGGACGAGCGCAGCATGACGGCGCGAGGCCTCATGGATCAGCCAGTCTTCTCCTTGCTGTGGCCTGCTGAAGTCGACGCTCTCGTTACGCGGGAGAGGCGGTGTCGTCTCCAACAGGAGTCTGACGTGTGCGCGCATGACCGCTGTATCATTGCTATCGTTGGTTGGCTGCGCGGCCTCGACGCGGAGCATCTGGTTGAAGGCTGTGAAGGGTTGCGCGCGGAGGATTGGGCGCTTCAGTAGATCCAAGGCTCCAATATGCAGGGTGTAGAGCGAGGCTGCGAGGTTACCGCTGTCGACGGCGGAGACCAGCAATGGCGCAATAGGCTGCAAGGTCTCGATGTCGTACCAGTTGTAGATGTGGCCGCGCTGCTTTTCCAGACGCTCGTAGGTCTCCAGCGTTCCAAGCGTGGCCCGGGCAAACTCGGGGAGCGTAAGGAACCCGAACTCGTACGCAGCCTGTCTCGTGTTGAAGAGCATGCCAAGGTTCGTCGGCGAGAGCTTGCGTATCTGGAGGGTCCCCTTCTCCTCGACATTATCTGGAATGAACCAGTGGTTCCGGCTGTCTCCGAACTCCGCGAAGTAGCGCCATATATGTAACGCCTGCTGTTGCAGAAATATTCTGTCGGCTGGCGGAAGCGGACCTTCCACGCGCAGCGGAGGGGCGTTGAGCCATGCCGCGGCTACCGGAGCGAACGCCCAGAGAGCGAGTACGGGCGCCGCCGAGAGAAGCGCATGAGGATGATGCGGCACCAGAGCGGCCGCCACGATGAGAGCGATGACGGGCGAGAGCTTCAGATAAAGATCGAGAGAGGTGATGGATTTGCCGGACTCCGACTGCGCGGCGGTCTCCCAGTCCAGTAGATTCCTGCCTGAGATCAACGTACGGCTGAGCGAACGCACGATAGCGTCCAGCGAGAGCAGCATATGGTGCGGAAGGAAGATGAGGTTGAGAAGGGTAATTCCAAGGGAAGCGCCGAATGTAATCAAGCCATCCCGTGCCGCGGTGATATTGAGTTTCAGAAGAGCGCGGCCAAGATTGAAGCCAAGCTGGACAAACCCAGGGAGAAGAAGGAGGACGATCGTGGCAAGGGTCCAGTAGAGCGCGCCGCCGGGGAGGAAGAACCAGCCGAAGACGAAGAGCAGAAAGGTGATGGGCTCTATCAGGCTGCGGCGCAGATTATCCAGGATCTTCCATTGCGAGATTGTGCTGATGGGATTCGGAACCAGCTTTCCGGACTCATCCGGAACGGAGTTGAGGAGCCATCGCGTGATCTGCCAGTCACCGCGCATCCAGCGATGCTTGCGGCGGGTATGGGCCGAGTAGTGGGAGGGATAGTCGTCGATCACTTCGATATCCGTGACCAGACCTGCGCGGACGTAGGCGCCTTCGATCAGGTCATGCGATAGGAGGGCGTTGCGAGGGAAGCGATGATTGAGCACCTCGTGCAGGACGCCTACCTCGTAGATCCCCTTTCCGGTGAAGATGCCCTCGCCGAAGAGATCCTGATAGACGTCCGAGACAGCCCGGGTGTAGATGTCGAAGCCGGTCTCTCCCGAGTAAAGATGCGCGAGGCGCGAGTGCGAGGCCGATGAGACACTGACGCCCACACGGGGCTGCAGGATGCCATATCCTGCAGTAACGATACGCAGCCGCGGGTTGATGATAGCCCGGTTGAGAGGGTGCATGAGGGTGCCGACCATTCGCGCCGCGGTGCCGCGGGGCAGCTGCGTGTCGGAGTCGAGCGTGATGACGTAGCGAACCTGATCCAGGAGGTGCAGGGGACCGGCTTTGACGGGGAAGCCGTCGGAGTCATGCAGCAGCAGCTTGTTGAGATCGAGGAGCTTTCCGCGCTTGCGCTCCCAACCCATCCAGACGCCCTGGCGCGAGTTGTAGGTACGGTAACGATGCAGGAGAAAGAACGATCCGGCATGGTGATCGGCGTACTTCGCATTCAGCTCGTTGATCGACCGCACGGCTAGCTGGATCAGTGGATTGCTGTCCTCAGATATGGGGCGAGTTGTGGTATCGGGCAGGTCGGTGAGCAGGCCGAAGTGGAGGTTGGGATCTTGATTCGAGAGATAGCGGGCCTCAAGCTCCCCAAGCAGGTCCTGGACCTGCTGCTCGTTGAGGAGAAGAGTGGGCACAACGACGAAGGTGGTCGACTCCGGGGGGATGCCCTTCGATAGATCGATCTTAGGCAGCGCCTCCGCTTTAAATAGTGCGGAGACCGTGGCATTCACGAGATCCACCGCGCCCTGCGTGGCCGGGAGAAGGGCAAACAGCAGGGCTCCCATGACCCCCCAGAACTCGTGACGCGGGACCAACGGCAGAATGAGCGCGGTGATCAGCAGGACGCCAAGAATGAAGATGCCGAGGATGTAAAACTCCTCATTGCGGTGCCGGACGAAGCTGCGAAGGCGGTCGCCCAGCGGCGGGTGATAACCAATGCGGTGCTGCAGCTGTTCGCGGCCTTCCGCGAAGAGGTAGTAGCCGATATGCGTCTTCCGCAGCACCAGTCGAGGATCGTGAAGCTCGGTGCTGCGAGCCTCCCGTGCGAGATCGAGCGCTATCTGCGCGGTCTGCACTTCACTGGCGTCGGCGTACCGGGCCAGTTCGGCGACACGCTGGTGGTATGTGGCGCGCGACTCCTCTTCCATGCTGGCGAAGACGTTGCCTGGGTCCTGCCGGAGGATCGCATCGAAGGGGATAAGCTTCTCGAGGATGGCGGTCCACTTCACCTGATTCAATCGCCTGAGGCTGTGGATGGGCGCGGAGAAGGGAGATTGCTCTATGGGCGGCAGCTCGCCGGCGGCGAAGGCCTCATCGGCGCGATCGAGGATGAATTGAAGCTGCGCCAGCTTCAGAGCCTCGGGGAGGAGCAGGATCTCCTGCAACAGGAGAGGATGCAGCTTCTCGACCTGCAGGACGTAGATATGGAGAGACTCCGGAGACCATATCCCCTTAACGGCGAGGAGGTAGCCCATGGCAAGATGAACGACTTGGGGCAGATCGTCGTTGGATGAGACGCGAACATGAGGCAGCACACGAAGGATGGCTTTGACATCCTCGCCCGAGGGAATTGCAAATTCGAACATCCTCCCGCTTTCCAGCAGTTCGAGTTGCGGAGTGAGCTCGCGGGTGGAGGCGACTTTGCGGCAGGCGTCCAAACGCTCGTTGAGTCGAGCACTCAGCTGCGTCAGACGCTTCGTGAGATTGTCCTGCGCTGTGGCGGAGGGCACAGGTTGCCAGCGGGCGATCATCGCGTCGGCATGAAGGCGCAGCTCGGCTTCAGTCACATTCGGCTTTTCCGGCAGGCCGGACGTGGGGACGTCGGACACTGGAGCCGTGAGGGAGGAGGCGTGCTCGGATGTCAGATCTTCTGGAAACGTCGCCATGAACAACTTCCTTCTTATAACTAATAGCGTTGATTAACCTGCAAATCTACCGCAGGTGTAGCTGGAGTTTGGCAGCAGATCAAAGCAAGCAGCGTCTATCGATAGCTTGCTGCTTGCATCTCAAACATGCCAGCGTATACGCCACCGCTGGACATCAGTTGTTCGTGATTGCCCTCTTCGATGAGACGTCCACCGGAGAGAACCACGATGCGATCTGCCATGCGGACGGTGGAGAAGCGGTGCGAGATGAGCAGCGCCATCTTCCCCTCGGTCAGTTCGGCAAAGCGTTCAAAGACCTCTAGCTCGCTGCGCGCGTCGAGCGCCGCAGTCGGCTCATCCAGTATGAGCAACTGTGCGTCGCGAAGATAGGCCCGGGCAAGAGCTATCTTCTGCCACTCGCCGCCCGATAACTCGACGCCCCCTTCAAAACGGCGCCCAAGCATCTGGTCGTAGCCGCCGGCGAGCTTATCTACGACCGTATCGGCGAGGCTCTTGTGCGCGGCCAGCTCGATGCCGGCTTGGTTCTGCATCTGATCGACCTGCCCAATCCCGATATTTTCGCGAGCCGTCATCTCGAAGCGCACAAAGTCCTGGAAGATGACGCCGATGTTCCGGTGAAGGTCTTCGAGAGAATATTCGCGGAGATCGACGCCATCCAGCAGAATCTGACCCTCCGTTGGATCGTAGAGCCGCGTGATGAGCTTCACCACCGTCGTCTTTCCCTGGCCGTTTTCGCCGATCAGGGCTATGCGCTCTCCGGGCGAAAGCGTAAGGCTGAAGTTCTTCAAAACCGCACGGTTCGTCCCGGGATACGCAAACGACACATTGCAGAACTCGAAGCCACGCTGGATGCGAGGAGGTACGTGCTGGCCATTCGGGTTCGAGTGGACCGTCGGCTCCATCTCGAAGAAGGCAATGAGATCAGTAAGAAAGAGCGCCTGGTCCGCGATGCCGGACGCAGTAGAGAACACCTGCTGCAGATTGGAGCTGGCCTGTTGAATCGCCGTCGTAAGAAAGGTGAACTGACCGATGTCGTATGCGCCGCCCAGAGTTCGCCAGATGACGTAGACATAGGCACCGTAGTATCCCAGGGTCCCGATGATACCTAGAAGGCCGCCGACGATCAGCTTCGAGCGAGAGAGTGCGACATCCTCAACGTAGATCTGGTGGGCGAGCGACTGAAACCTGCTGGTAAAAAACTTGTGCAGCCCAAAGAGCTTTACCTCTTTGGCTCCCTCGCGGCTGCCGGCCACCTGGCGGAGATAGTCCATCTGGCGCTTGGCCGGTGTCTGACGGAAGTTCTTGGCATAGCCTAGAAACGCGTAGTGGGTCTCGCCCAGAAAAGACGGCAGTACCCCAAGGGCAAGAAGAAGCACAAGCCACGGCGACGCCCACGCGAGTGCCACCGAGAAGACAAGGGTGGTGACGACCTGCTGCAGCAGTCGGCCCATCTGTTGGATCATCGCAAGACGATCCGTTGCCTGCACGCGCGCCCGTTCGAGCCGATCGTAGAAAACAGGATCTTCGTAGGTGGTCAGGTCCAGGCGTGCGGCCTGCTCCATTACGCGGACGCTGACATATTGCGTATAGCGATTGGCGAGCAGAGCGTCGGTGTAGTCGATGGCCCTCGTCAAAAGGCCCAATAGGACATTCAGTCCTACTTCAGCGGCAACCAGGGTCCAGAAGCCCTGCGCGAGATGCCTTCCTCGTAAGACATCCGCAATGTCCGTGATGATGTACTGCGCGACCTTCGCTATGCCAAATGGCAGCACAGCGACAAAGGTGCGAAGGATGAGACCCCACGTAACAACCGATGCCCCCGAATCCCAGAGGATGCGAAGGACAGGCGGAACGTTGCGTAGTGACCGCAGACGCTCGAGCCACGGACTTTCCCTCTTTACGTGGTTGCTGGAATCGTTCATGAGTCTTTAACAATAAAGGACCAACAACCAGGGCTCTCCCAGCAGGTCTTCCTCTATTGATGCACCAAACCTAAAATGCGTTGGATGAACGAGGTTCCAGGACTACTCGAAATCATTTCAAATCAAGGGATTGGCTGATTCAACTCCACCATCGCTGTCGCGCTGGGCGGAAGTGTGACATGCAGCATACCTCCGTTAGCCTGAAATGAGGCCTTCGCTCCGAATAGGAACCTGGTGTCGCGGCAGTCTTCGAGCGCCGTGTGCTCCATCGGCAGATCCATCGTTTCAGCTCGATCACCTTTGTTGATCAACACAACGATTCTATCGCCGCCGGTCTGCGTGGAGCAGCCTGACTTCAACCCCTGTCCCCGAACGTATGCGAGTACATTCGGTCCTGCCTGGAGCACCTGCTCTTCTCCGTTCGACAAGGCCGAGTGCGAACGGCGCAGGTCGAGCAGGCCCTTGACCCAATCATGCATCTCACTCTGCGCGGGTGTTCTCGAAGCAGCGATAAAAGCATTCTGCTCGCGTGACGAAACGCTGCCGGAAGCCTCGGAGCTGAAGCCCCCAGGAAAGTCTCGCCGGTTATCCGGATCCACTCCCCCCATCATGGCAATCTCGTCGCCGGCGTAGAGCTGTGGCATCCCACGCATCGTCGTAAGGATCGCGAAGGCCAGCTTGAGCTTCGCGGGGGTCGCTCCATGCTCGCCTAGAAATCGCATGGTATCGTGATTTCCCAGAAATGGAACCAGTTTCTCGGGATGCGGGTACAGCGCGTCCAGTCGCAGTACATCCGCCAGCTTCGACATGGGCGCGTCATGCATAAAGACATCGCGCAAAGCAGAGTAACTGGGAAAGTCGAATGGCGTGTCCAGCCCAGTGTCCACACCGTTGCGTGTCACCCCTCCAGCGAACGCGGACGTGATCGTAGCATCAGGGTTGAAGACCTCGCCCACTGCCGTCACGTGCGGATATAGCGAGTGAACCTCGCCGAGATACCCCTTCCAAAACTCTCTGCCAACGTACGGAAATGTATCGAGGCGCAGACCATCCAACCCCGCCTGCTCAATCCACCATACGGCGTTCTGCGTCAGGTACTTTGCCACAGCGGGGTTCTCCTGATTCAGGTCTGGCAGGGTATTCGCGAACCAGCCCTCCGTCACATCGCGCTGCGTAAGCCTGGGTGCGTGCGGATCGGTCAGCGGCTTGAAGTCACTCTGCGCCGTCCGATGCTGCGCCTTCGTCCCGTGAAACCAGTCAGGCTCGGGCGAATCGTTTACCCAGACGTGCGCAGGCCCAACGTGGTTCGGAACCGTGTCCAGCACCAGCTTCATTCCGCGCTGATGCAGCGCAGCCGCGAGTGCCTTCAGGTCTGCCAGCGAGCCGAAGTGCTCATCGACGGCATACATATCGGTCGCGCCATATCCGTGATAGCTTCCGTCTTCGTGATTCTGATAGACCGGCGTGATCCATACAGTCGTCACACCCAGCTCCTGCAGATAGTCGAGATGCTGCGTGATTCCGCGCAGGTCGCCGCCATGCCATCCACGAGGTTTTGTCCGGTCATAGCCAGAGCCGTTGTTCGCAGGATCGCCATCGGCGAAGCGGTCGGTCATGATCAGGTACATCACATCCTTCGAGGAGAACCCGGCAAAGCCATCGCGAGTCTCCCGGCGTGCGGCAAAGGTGTACGGCAAGCTGGCCCTTCCACCAGGCCCCTGGGCCGTGACGGTGATCGTCTCCGGCTTGACTGGCGCAGCACTCAACCACAACTCGGCCCAGTGTCCATTCTCGGAGACGTGCGTTCGTCGCACACGCAGCGTTCTATCGCTCAGATGAAACTGCACTCCGTCCAGATGTTCTCCCTGGATCAGCAGCATCGGAGCGGGCATCGCGACCCACCAGTTCGGCGGGTCCACCTTCACCATACGAGGAGAGGCACCCTGTGCGTTCGCAATCAGCGGCAACACCAGCAAAGCCGTCGCCATCGCGAACTTTCCACAACTCCATCGCAGAGCACCTGCAAGACATTTCATGAGCACAGCAATCCCTTCCTGGAACTTCGATTGCACCTTGGGTTATAAAACGAAGCGCCGTATGGAGAGTAACCATACGGCGCTCATCCTTGCAGATCAGGTTAGAAGAGGAGACGAATCGCCATCTGCATCTGACGTTCGCTGTACTGCCGGGTCGCAGTGATGTGGCCAAAGTTGCCGTCCGTCGTGTAGGCGTCCGGGTTCTGGAACTGCGGCGTATTGGTGATGTTGAAGCTCTCAGCACGCAGCTCTGTCGAGAACCGGTCCGTAAAGTGCAGGGTCTTGAACAGGGAGACGTCTCCCTGCGCAAACCCCGGCCCGAAGACTGCGTTGCGGCCGATGTTGCCCTCAGAGCCCAGCGGCGTTGCCGTAATGTTCGACGTGTTGAACCATAGCCCGGAGATGCTGTGGGTCAGCTGGATAGGGCCACTTGCCGTAGCCCGAGGACTGTAGCTTCCGCCATACTGCGGCGTCACGATCGACACCGGAGTTCCCGTCTCCGCCTGCACGATGGCGTTCAACTGCCATCCTCCGGCAAGGAGTTCCAGCGGCCGGCCCCAGTGACTGCCGAACATCTGCCCATGTCCAAAGGGCAGGTTGTAGAGCGCGCTCGCGACAAACACGTTGCGCTGATCCAACGTCGAATTCCCCTTATTGATGCTGGTATTGAAGGCATACAGCGGACTTACCGCGAAGTAGCCAAGATACCCGTCGGAGTTATCGATGTTGTGCGACCAGGTATACGAGGTCGTCAGCGTCAGGTTGTTGCTCATGCGATGGTTCAACTGCGCCTGCAACGAGTTGTAGTGGGACGTCCCGTTATTGAACTGCGCGATCACCTGCCCCAGATTCGGGAACATCGCAGGCGCGCCGCCCAGGTGGACGGTGTTGTAGTTATAGCCGGTCGCCAGATGATCGCTCTTGTTGCCGACGAACGC
>Ga0193743_1000526_pt1 | contig 30010 bp, 51 predicted proteins | sample L2c2metaG_FD_143038 | JGI IMG/M metagenome (GOLD analysis project Ga0193743, IMG submission 143038) | Soil microbial communities from a riparian zone of the East river system, Colorado, United States - L2c2 | ecosystem: Environmental > Terrestrial > Soil > Riparian zone | place: USA: East River...
ACATTGGATCAAATGTGTACTGTTACTAGACCTGGTTTGGCACCAATAGCAGGAGCGACAGCGGTCGAGCTTCTAGCTTCAATGCTTCAACATCCAGATGGGTATGCTCTTTTCTTCTTGTCCCCCAAAGATCCTTCACATATCCTTCCGTCTTCTTCAACCACAGGGTGTATGCACCCGCACCTCCCCCAAATTCGTCCAATACAAACTCGACTTCAGAAGAGGAGGGTATCAACAGCGTCCTTGGGCTAGTCCCTCATCAACTGCGGGGGTTCTTAGCTCAGTTCAGGACCATGCCTCTGGTCGGAGCGGCGTATGACAGATGCACTGGCTGTAGCGAAACGGTGCGTCCTTTTCCTTTTCTCATGATGTTCTGAATAATATATGATTTGGCCTTCCGTTCTGTCTTATATTCATACATCCCACAGGTTCTTAAAGCGTACGAAACACAAGGATTCTCTATGCTCCTCGAAGCATTCAATGACACAAAGTATTTGGAGAAGTTGACGGGACTTGACAAACTTTTCGATGAGGGTGAGGCGGCTCTGGAGAGTATCGACTGGGATGATGATGGTGAGGAAACCGGAGATGATTTTTGAATTTACAGGTTGAAATCATCATTACCCATCTATGTAATTTTAGGTACTACTAAGGATTTAAACTGAAAATTTTGTACACTTGTATTCATAGTTCATACATTCAAAACAGGGCTCAAGATGATCAGGTCCTAGACAGTGGCGATCTTACTAAAGTTCCAAATAAGGATTAAAAGGTATATTTCCATTTTTAGAACTCATTGTTGACGTTGACTATCCAACTTGTCGATATCAACATTGAACGCCTTCTTCTACCCTCCAGAAAATATTAAATCAGATCATGGACGTTCAAGCTAGGCGGATTAAGGCCGAAGAGATGGCAGACGAAGACCAATTTGACGAACTAGTTGATGGCAGTTTTCATTCAGACTCAAAGGATTCAGACACATTTAAGATTCATGATGGTCTTCCATCCTGTCATGAAAAATGTCCAAATCAAAAACGCTTTAGAGGATCGATTCAGATAAGTAAAGGAACAAGGAAAAGTGAAGCGTTGTATACAAAAGTAGCGCCATAATGCTAAGGCAGCGTCGCGGTGGTAGCTCGGAGCTAGCCAGTTGTTCAGCGCCCAACTTTTGAGCCTAGTACCGTTTATATGAACTTTGTGTGAAACAGACCAAATAAACACATGCCCAGTGATTATCAATTAACTTTGTGTTTGCAAGCCACGTCGACTCCAACTTTCACAAGACGTGTTGCGCCTGCCATCCATGGTCTTCCAAGAGACATCACTTCATCGCCTGTGCCGTCCTCCAGCCGGAGATGTTCTCTGCGCCTTTCTAAGACACATCTCACCTCTAATCCAAGCAGTCTTCGGTGCCCTTTTAATCTGGCTGGCGGTCGTTCGAGTTTTCCGTTGGAGGCGCTACAATGCCATCCACCGACAATTCCAAGCCGCGTATGAGGCGAAGACAATGACCCCGGAAGAAGCCCAGATAGTCATGAAGGTATCAACGATGTACGACATGCCTCTTTTGTTGAATTACTCGTTGGCTTTCGCTCTTTTCAGGACATATGCAGTAGTGAGTAGTGTTCGGTCAGGTCTAGTTCTGCGGGCTTGTATCACTTTCTGCTTGAATCTTTGACTCAGCATGATTCTTTGTACTAGCCTTCTATCTCAGAATTGCTTGCGGCCACCAAAGAGTTGAAGTCCAAGGAAACCGTGTCGAGGCGTTATGCAGATGTATGTTAAATTCGAATACTTTATATATCAAGTTTCACATTTAGATTATTGCCATAGACTGAACTCCTCATCGGTATGCCTCCACGTTCTATTTATATCTCAATCATAATATTGAGCAACTGATTCACTATTTAGCCACCTTCGTTGGATGTCCCATATCTGGCTTCCTTGATCCTTCATTTGCTGCGAACAATAAGGGGCCCGATGCACAACCCGCTGATGATCCACGAGCTATGGTTGCACTTGCAAGGGTTAACTGGCTGCATTCTAAATATAAGATTGTAAGCTTAAAGTTTGCTTCACTAACGGCGGTGCAATTATATATCTTGTGGCCTAGTCCAACGATGATTTCCTCTATACTCTTACTCTATTTGCGCTGGAGCCAATGGCGAGTACTTTCTGAAAGAAAAAGAAAGACAACCATCTAATTAAATCGTTAGATTTGGGCCGAACGCTATGGATGGCGTTCTCTCTCATCACTTGAACGACATGCCTTCTACGTTTATTGGGTCGAAATTGGTAAGAGGATGGGAATACAAGACATTCCCGAATCCCTTGAGGAATTAATTACATGGAGCAGAGTGAGTTGTTCAGCGAGGTTATTGACAGTTTCTAATGATTATTCCAGGAATACGAAGACAGATGCATGGCCCCAGCTCCTACAAATGCAGAGATTGCCGGTTACACAATTGACGAGCTATTGTCTGCTGCACCCGAGACTTTCGGTATAAAAACGCTTGCTCAACGGATCGTGATTTGTCTCCTGGATGACACTGTGCGAGTTGCCATGATGTTCGTAAACCCGTTTCTCACCTGAACCATGATGCCTCAACGTTAAACAATACCCTAGGCAACCAGAACAACCATGGTATCTCCATGCTTTGGTGAATTTCCTCATGTACAGCGTTGCCTTCGTCCAGCGTTGGCTGCTCCTTCCCCGGCTATGGCTCCGTTACCCTGTGGACATCCGACTGCCTGATGTCAGCGCCGACGAAAGTTGTCCTCGTCTTTATCCCAACAAGTGAGATTTTCTCCAAAGTGTTTGACCTGATAATACCATGCTACTCGTCAGATGGACAGCTCGGCCATGGTACAAGCCTGAGGCGACCGGTCTCGGATATTATAGGGACAAGTTCCTCGTCTTTATCGGGTGGTATACTGAAATGCCTGGGCCTCAGTGAGTTAAACCTTTATCCCTAAACTCTTGATTTTTGCACTGGATTTACATGATTGTTCATAGCCTGAAAAGCTCTGGATATCGTCTCGAAGAAATGGTCTGTGGATTTTGTATTTCATGCGCAGTTTTTTGTTTTCTGATGAATAATTGTATCCTGATCAGGGTCCTTTGAGATTCGAAAATGGTGTGTCTTAGGAATTCTTTTTTTCTGATTCCATCCTCAATAACTGTTTTTTTTTTCTTTCAGCTGGGCATGAAGAAGTGATGCAACAAGCTGCCAAGCTTCAGGGGTGCCCAGTGACAGGGCCATGGTCTCTGGCTGGAAGAAATCATATATCCCGGGATTGACACTAACCACTCAGCCCAACATTATGTATCTGTATCTAATTTCGTGTCATGTCATCGATTTACCGGAGAATCGCCATTATACTTATATCAGTATTAGGTGTTGAAAACAGCTCGATCTGCTATCTCAATCTGCTGCTTCTACGGCAATGCGACGCTAACCATTGGATCCGGAGAAGGCGAGAAGTTGCCTATGCTGCGGTCTGAACAGCTTTGTCAAACTCCGGGTCATTTCAAGATGAAGATCAAGTCGGCCGAAGTGAGATCATCGGAAATCGAAATCCTGCCGTAGAGTTCCCGAAGTCATCGCTTGCCGGTTCGGAGTTTAAGTTTTGCCGCGAATCCTCTCCTCTCTCTTTCGCATCCGCCTCCCTACAATAGGCGCGTCTGTTTCGCAGTCCTGGTATGTCTTTTTTTCTTCAATGCGGTCCTTTCCCGCACTATTGCTCAATCCGAGATAAGAACCGTGTTCTCAATACTGAGAACTCGGAACATGTCAAGTCATGTTCCCCCTCTCGAACCTTTCGACAAGTTTTTTGATTTATTCACGCATACCGCAACTTAGGCGCACAGTTATTATCACATTTCTAAGCTATCTACCCTATCAAGGACTGACTTGGAAAATACAGCCACTCAAGATCCATACAATGACTCCTTATTATTTGGGTGCTCGCTCTCCGTCTAATAATTAAGCACAGTACTTTAGTGTTTAGATTTCTGTCTACTGAGTGCCTTAGTAAGAATTTCGAATTTCGAATAAAGTACGTATAGCTTTCGTACTGTCGACGTTAAGCTCAGTGCATGCAAGGATACTGTACTATTTCGTTTAATTCGTAGTATTTAACCAAAAATTATGAATACTTTGTAAAAAATAAATAAAAAAAGCATCACTTAGACGCGCAACTCACCAGCTGCCGGGCCTGCCGGAGACGGAGTTTGGTTCTGAGCCAGGCGCAGGGTAAACGGTCGAAATGAAATTCCTGCCGTGGAGCTCCCTAACCCTGCACAACTCCATAGAATAATTGGGGCAACTTCCGACGAGTCTTTTCACACTTCATGCTATGAACCTGGACACCAGCCTACACGTCCTTTAATTATGTCTACCTATCAACCCGTTCAACTTCTATCTACAAAGCCCAACGTATACCCCCCGTCGCATGAAGCAGAATATCAAGGGGTACCAAATTCAACATCATCGTTTGAGACGAAGGTTAGGGAAGGCTCACGACTTTCTCGCACACCGAGCCCAACGCCAAGTGAGGCGAAGGAGCTTGAAAGTGGCGCTATAAACTGGAAAACCATATCGAGCTGGAGATTTTGGTTCAGGAAAGAATGGATTTGTACGTTGTCCTCGTCAACTTCTGCTTACAAAGTCATGCTTAGGGTCATTGGATGGATCCAGGGTACTATCTCGCACTAGTCATAATATTGACAGTCTCCGTACTCGTCATTGTTTTTCACAAGCAGATTGTAAATTGGTTGACACCCGTAACAAAATGGCTGCACGGGTTTGTCCGCTTGAGCCATTTGTCGACTATGATATCTAATATAAACAACCTTCAGGTTCAAAGTTGGTTGGCTGGTCCCAATTGCTGTATTGTTCGTTATCTCGTTCCCTCCCGTAAACAATTCCGCTTGCTTCTGTCAATTTTGTGCGTCGTTAACCCCAATATACCTCTAGCTGTTCGGACATGAGATCGTCGCTGTTTTATGTGGTCTTGTCTGGGGGCTGGGTATTGGTTTTGCCATTGTTGCAGCTGGCACCTTCCTTGGCGAAGTTGGCAACTTTTAGTACGATAATCAACCCATGTCTGTTCAATTTACTAATACTGTTCGCAGTGCTTTTAAATACTGCTGTCGCTCGAGAGGAGAGAAACTCGAGAGAACAAAAATCTGGTATGCATGCTTGGCAAAGGTTGTGCGCGATGGTGGTTTTAAAATTGCTCTCATCGCCCGTCTGAGCGCTATTCCCGGTCACTGTGAGTTCGCCATGGAAAAAAAGAACATTCAGTCTGCTCACCTATAATCTTACCCTGCGTCCAGTCACCACTGCTGTTTTCTCGACATGCGGTATGGGAATTATCGTATTCTCACTTGCCGCCATACTTTCTATGCCCAAACAATTCATCACCGTTTATCTTGGAGTAATTCTGGAGCAATCTAACTCGGGTAAGAAATTTAAATACGCATTGAAATGTATGCACATGGATAGAATTGCTGGTTTGCAGGTTCCCAAGATACAAAAAGCAAAATTATCAGCGATGTTGTCATCGCTCTTACATTCATCATAACAATTGCTGCTATGTGGTGGATACTTCGGCAGATGAACGCAGTCAAGCCACAAGTCATCTACGAGAGGCGAAAATCACGGTGAGCATTAGACTATTACTTACATATCCACTCCTGATACCGATTAGCCAAGCAAAACTTCTACGAGCCGAACAATCTCCGTATATGAATGAAGGGTTTTCTTCATCCACTACTGAGGTCTTCCATCCCAATGCCTCTGACTCGGACATACCGCTCACAGTTAGTCGCCAAGGAGACAATCTCCACCAGCAATGGGATCGGCATGGAAAAGCAGTCGGCTATGCCGCTGATCCTAGCATTATCCACACGCCGAAGCCACAGGTTGCCAATGCTACTTTTCTTCCGTTAACGCACCCCCGTGACGTCGAAGAGGCTGGAAACTGGATGAGCAAACATGGTCGACAAGAGAGTACGGATGTGGTTGGCTGGCATCTTAACCCGCACAACGACCAGTTTCCAGATCCATATGCTGCGAATTCTTTTATCCAAGACTCATCGAAGAGTACGACGAATCCCTATCCTCCGGACCAACACCATGATGTCCAGCAAACGCCAACACAGTCGAACTTCGTTAATGGCACAACAACCCATCCCCATTTTGATGATGTTTTCGGGTCAACCACGAGTTTCCGCACTGCACCAAGTAGTCCTCATCACGAGCACCAGGAAACATTTCCCCCGCCCATTTACCCACCCCCTGGTCATCAGCCAACTTCTCAATCAGGACTTTCACAACCACCGACCCAACCTCGGTCACCCCCGCCTTCAAGTTACACGACAAACTTGCGATGATAGAAACCACCCTCACAACCCGATACTCCGCTGCTACCACACCTTTCTTTTATATATTTCAAGGAGACATTATATTTAATTCTGATCTTATAGCAATATCTATATACAAGCTCGCTGTATTTTAAGATCTGTAGATATTGTGCGTGTTCTGCTGCATGTGCGTGTACCGGAGTTTGAAGTGATAGGTTGAAGTGTACACGAGCCATCCCGTGTCTCCATAATGGAAGCCATCGATGCCAGCGTTAGCATGCTGAGCAACGACCCTGATTGGGCTCATCTAAACGATTTACCTCGACCTTTCGATGTCGTATGCGAGGATCTCGCCGCACTTGGGGCACTGTCTTTACAAGATTTTCTGTCCGGCTCCACTTCAAACGCTACTGATTTCGACGTGTCTTTTCATCTGCAATCCATCGTGTCTAGTTTACCGGAGAAGGGGACATCTACTAGCGAGGCAGCCGAAGAATCTCAACGAGCTGGCGATGTGGCACCCACCAAGTTTTGTAGACCTGCAGTTCCGTTGTTAAACCAAACAAGTCAGAGGATTTTTGGATCAACAGATGCCATCAAATTTGAATTTTTGGAAGAGGACCCAAAGAGTCATATCTTTATCCATTCCTTAACGATATTAATGACCTGACTTTTTTTTTATAGATAAACAATGCATTCTGTCTATCACGCGTCCTAACGGTGCCACTAGGTCTTACAAGTCAGGTCCTGGTTTCTCGCGTCGAAGTGATGCAAAAATCCAAGCCGCCAAGATTGCTGTCGAGATGGGTGCAATCGAGTTCATAGCTTCGGGAGATGTAAATGCCCTGAAAACAAAGAAGGGTCGTCTATTGAATCCTATCGATGTTGACATCGATAGTATGGAACTGGACGAAATAGCTCTAGTCGCCATGCAAAAGTTTGCTGAAGAAGAATTACCTGTAAAGCAGATCGAGCAGTGTTGCGAGGAATGGCGATTAGGACAGGTTGAACCGCATTGGGTGTCGTTTAATGATACCAAGAACAAGAAACGTGAGCCTTGACTTTTTTTTCTGGTCGTTTTGTATAGCAAACTTGTATAATACTGATCAAATTATTTTGTAGAACACGGCTCGGCATTAAGAATCGCGTTGAACCTTCACGTCTTCCGCGCCTACTCTGTAGACCCAATATATAATACCGCAAAAGAAGCCAAAATCGCGTGTGCCAAGGCTGCTTTAGAGGAAGGCGTGATAGAATTTATTCAATTCGGTAACGGGCAAACTCAGCCACCTCCCAAAGTTGAACAGGATGAACAAGATGAAATGACCAACGAAAAAAAGGATCCAACTCCCCCTTTGAAACCATTAACACTTCAGGAGTTTTATGACTCGCTTCCTCAACCATTCCCTGAATCTGTAGGCGAAATGACTGCTGCTGAGATAAACGCGCCAGTCTGGTTGAACACGACGATGCAATCAGCAAGGGGTGGACAGCTGCATGCAAGTTTTACGCCGATTGTGGATGGCACACGTCACCGTTAGTACATTAACTCATATCGTCCCTGCTTGTGCTAACACCATACTACACAAGTCAATGGATGTATACTTCGATTAGAACGACCAGGGGAGACCAAAACATACCTTATGGATGCTCGATTTTTCAAACGCTCCGATGCAAAGTCTGCTGTTTGTCTCTTGGCCATGTCCCAAGGCGTAGGCGATTATATCCGCAAACTGAAGGAGGCCGCAGAAAACAAGCTCCCAGCCGACAAACGAAAACTCGCCAATGATAAAATCTTGCAAGTTCTTGCTGCTGATTGTGGCAAGGTGCGGAATGGAAACCGTCCCATTTTTGAATTTACTAGCGGACGAGATGGTATGCACTCTTCCATTCTTTTTTTCCTGAATGTCGATCTGATGATTCGAGATAGCTTTTGGATGTACATTGAAGGCTGACGTTTCGCCTTTAGCATCAGAACCGAAGATTCAAGAGTATAGCGTCGAAGTGGAGTACCGTACTAAGGCTGACGCCAAAGCAGCTGTTGCTTGCCTTGCAGCTGAGCAAGGCTTAATTGATCTCTTACGATTCAAAGGTGCAACGCCACCTCCCGATTATACTCCTTTCTGGGAAGCCCAGGTGAATGGGACCGGAGATAGTTATGTTGGAAAACGCAAAGAACCTGAGCGAGATTTAGATGGCGAGGGAAGAGACCGGAAGAAACGCAGAAAAGGTAACAAGGACAGCGGTTTTGAACCAGGTGAAGTACCAGATGTCAAGCTTAAACAAGACTTTGAGCACCCTCTACCAAGCAAGCCAGTTACTATTTCTTATCCAATGGCCGGTCCTTCCTCTTCCAAACCCATTAAAAAGAAACCTCACACGACTGGACCCAGCGGTCTTGGACCAACTAACGCTCTTGCTTCTGCAACGCGTACGGTGGGTCAAGACCGGCTTGGGAACAGAAGTGGAGGTCCTGATCACCACCACAGTTACCCAATGTACCCCTCTTCGCAATCTCCTTCTTTTCCTTCTTATATGCATTCCCCTCATGTAGTATACGGACCAGGTCCTGCATTTCAGTTGGGGCCCGCTCCAATGCTTACCTCGTCTGATCCTTATCAAGGTGCATATGTCTCCTATCCACCGCCGATCCAAGGGCATCATCCACATCCATATCAACTGGCGGCACCTCGCCCACCTTATCCTGCTTATTTTGCAGTACCATCGTCTACACCTTCGGTTGCACCCACACACATGTCATATACACCTTATCTACATCCCCACCAGTACCCACAGCCGTACCCACACGGACACTATCCCGTCAGTTATGGGCCCCATCCTCCCGTTATGTACCAAACTGGACCAACCATCGTTCCCGCTAGTGCTTACCCACCAGCGGCGCCCGCTACTCCTCCTTATTCCACATTTGCTCCTCCATCTCCATTGGAATCTACTCGCTCGCCCCCTCGGTCGTCGTATCACCGTCCATCGGACGAAATTACCAACAACAAAGGTCGTTGGCCTTCAACTAGTGACTCTCGAACAAACGTGTCTTACAATAGGCACCCTAGCAACAATACTCGTAATGGCAGAGAACATTCCTCTACAAATGATAATCAGCCAATAAACGACAGACCATCTCAAAGTACGAACCGTCTCTCCTATCATGCTGAACTAGCCTTCGATACCTTACATTTAACAGGTACGATTGCGAAGGTTCCCCAACATTCTTGTGAGCCGTCCCCACGTACTGAAAGGCGTCAAGTAAAGAAAGAATCTAATCACGATGATGATGTGCGCATGCCCGATCAATCTGAAATCAAAGAGATTCCCTTTGCCATACCGGCTACCAGGACTAGTAATCTCGCCCTTTTATACGGTATGTCACCTGAGTCTAGAATTTGGCAAACAAAATGCTGACACGATTTGAATTTAGTGTACTGCGAGAAGGAAGGCGTGCAAAGGCCATCGTTTTTCTATGAATTGGTAGAAGAGTCGGGCGGTTTAAAGAAATATAAAGTTTGGGCAGAAAAGGAGTCGCAACGCCTTGAACTTCAGACACAATTTCCTACCATTGAAGAAGGCCAGGAGAGGCTTGCAAAACAAGTCTTGTTATGGGAACTTCGCTCACAAGCGAAGAAAACAAAGTGTTAGCGGCGAAGAAGCTTATCCATATGAATAAGTATTGACTTAAGCATTGTTTTCGCTCTTGTTGAGTAGTTTTTTGGAATTGATGAGAATTTGCTCTCCTTCTGCATTTCAGGACATACTTTCTATTTTCGGGAATTTCGTCACGAGGGCTTTCTATCGGGCCCTGCACAAGAGAAGCTCCGAGAGCCGTAGGTTATAAAAGAAGCAATGTTTTCTCGGGAGATTCAAAATCATCATCTCATCTTGTCCATGACGCCCGTAAAGTTAAAGGCCACCTATAATCAACAGGGATATGTAGTGGTTCCTGGGCTTATTGATCCAGAGTGTAAACCTGCTCTGGAAGAAGCAAGTGAACGGATTATCGCACGGACAAGGGCAGGGTTATGGCCACATAGACGGACTGTTGGAAAGCAATTTCCTCCATACGGTGATGAAAATCCCGACTCTTGGGGGGTCCAACATGTCATGCACCCAGATCTTGGTGAACCTGCCTTTGTGCAATGGTATACCTCTTCGAAACTTCTAGCGGCGGTTACGGAACTCTTAGGATGTAAAGAAACTGATTTACAGATGGGTGCGTCAGAAATCTACTACTAAATATTATGTTCTAGATCACTCACGTCCTACTGTACGTGTTACAGAACTTTTCAATCTTCTCATTAACCCTCTAGCTCATGATTTTGCCCTACGGTGGCACCGTGACGATATTCCGGAAGATGCTACTTTTTCAGATGAGGCGAAAGCACTCAAAGTTTGGCATCGTGGGGTATGTAAAAATACTAGCCGAATATTTATTGCAAATTGCCATTCATCGAGCGTCTACAATAGGTGCAGTGGAACACGTAGGTGAGAACTTGCTATTGGCGGGACAACGCTCTTTGACTTGTTTTTTTAATTTTTACTAGGGCTTTGTATCTTGACTCGTGTCTTTATATTGTCCCTGCGACACACTTGACGCCAAGGACGCTCGATCAGAGGAAATTCTCCGCGGGGTAAACTCTCGACAACCCTTTGGATATGCCCGGTGCGATTCAATTGACTCTACAACGTGAGTGGGTTAGCTCAAATGGCCAGAAGCATTTCTCACAAACGATAACCACACTTTCAGCGGGTGAGACCGTATTCTATAATTCCAACATACTTCATTGCGCGACATACAACTCAAAAGAGAAACGTGCAACCCTTCATGGGTGTATGGGCGATGCTAAAGGTGGACCGTTCCGTGCTAGAAATATTCTCCAACATGGTTTGGGATGGATGAAGGAAAAAGGATTTCGTGATGGCCTTCCCAATGAAGTTTCAAGAGGGATGCTTGACAAACTTTTTGAAATGTATAACAGTGCGGGGGACGAGGTACCTCAATATTCACTCAAAAACTAGTTATCTGTGGAAGGTAGAAACCAACACAATTGATCATACTTGATAACAGCCAAACGCTCTATGTAAAATTTACTAGCCCTTTGCAATGCCAGTCTTTTGAATGACACAGAAAGTTGAAAAGGACATGAGATGATTGTTAGGCTATGATCTTGTAAAATGGGCGCCTCTTGTGCAGAGTACCAGTGCTGCTGACCTCCGAAGGGTCACGGGGTGCGTGACAGGCTGAGCATGGAGGTTACGATGTTGAATTGCCTTTAGCCTTTTACTACATCCCTGTTCTCGGCTCTACGTTTAAACCTGTACATTATGTCTCAAGAAGCTGAGGATGTCAAGCCAAAATTGAATCTCAATATCGCATACGACGGTACACGTGAGTTTCCTCCCCCCCCCAAAACACTTTCTCGTGTTGGTTGTAGCTGAAGAAAGGAATCGTAATGATCTAGATATCACTGTGAAAGTGAAGACCAATATGAAATTTTCAAAGATCTTTGAGGCTGCCGAGGTATGCTGCCACTCCAGCTTGCATCTTTTTCGTTCAAAGTTGAAACTTGGATGTAGAAACGATTTGGGAAAGAGCCTGGTCTGTTTTTTTTGTTTTGTTTTGTCCTTTGTAATTTATGAGGGCCTCGGGGCTTATACATACCCTGACCTACACTTCTTAATAGGTACATTCAAGTTCACACACGAGGGACAGAGGGTTGGGAAAGAAGACACTCCAGCATCTGTCAGTTACTTCCTTTTTTTTCCAACCTGGTAAAACATCTCTCACTAGAACTCTACCATAAAAAGCTTGGGATGGAAGATGGAGATCAAATTGACGCGTTTTTAGAACAGGTGAGTCCCTTAAGCTTTCCTGAAGAATGTCTATGCCAATATAAAAGTTCAGTTGGGAGGTGGCTGTGGTTATTTACCATCACTATCATGACCCAAATTCCGACCTATCTTGGTTATACATTGCACCTCATCTTTTTGTTTCGCTCTCATCTCCCTCTTCTGTATAACTGCTTTTTTTAATGCAATAACTTTCAGTCGCGTGTTGTCACATAACGTGCGTACGCCATAATGAACTAATGTCACAGATCACGTGCGAATGTTACTTGACGTTTTTTTTTTTCAAATTGTGTAAAGTATATTGAGGTCGGGGGACCTCAAGGCTTTTCCAACTTGGAAAACTCACAGTCAAACATCCACAACCGAGTTGCTTGCTTCATGGCTTCACCAAACTCAAAAATTCAAATCAACATCATTTTTCAGAAGCAAAGTAAGTATTGCTTTTCACGGTTTTTGAATTGGGATGTGATATGTTTCTCATGATTCTAACGCAGCTGTTACTTTCAACACGAAACGAGAAAAGCCTCTTTTGAAAATGTTTGATGCATTTGCAGTGGGTACAACACACAGCTCTTTCATCGTTAACTCTTCATATCTGTATAGGATCGCATCAATATGGAGTCCCGTGAGTTTAAAGCATGAACTGTATCACTTTTAAGACGGACAGGATATTGAAGGTCTTCGCCTAGAATCGCTCAGATTCTATTTGAACGAAATGAGAATTCGCCCTGAGCAAACTCCAGCTGAAGTACGCTTTTTGGATGCTGTTGATCGTGACTCCTGACTACTTTACCATAGCTCGACATGGATGATGGAGATGATATCGATGCGACGCTCATGCAAGTAAGGATTTTCCATTTCTTGCGCAATTATTCCTACCCTAAAACCAAAACACTAGCAAGGAGGATGCCTTCCCAACCAACTCTGTTCTGGCCGGTAGACGAACTTTTTTGCCAATTTGGCCTCGTCACGCATCCTTCAACACTTTTGTTATTGTAGATTCGCCGCTATGATCATCTATCACCATATTTCATTTCTTGGTGTACTATAATATAAATTAAAGATTACTGTATCTATGAAAATCTTGCCGTAACCATGAGTCTCACGTTTTGACACTTGACTGTCAACATCACCTATCCAGCAACCTTTATTGCCTTGATGATTTGATACAGGCAGCTCACACCTCAACTCATATGCCGTCGAGCGCCATACAATACAAAAAGAAATTTCATGGTTGGTTGAGTTACGCTTTTGCTAGGTCTATATTCTACTAGTACCCTTTTAAAAAAAGCTTTGATGACTCACATATCGTTCTAGCGAAGTTTTCGTCGTCGTTTCCTTGACACTGTTCTTGCCTATATGTTTGGAACAGTTCGCAAGGGACAATGGTTTCCTCTTGCCCGATCGAATACGCCCTTGTTCTTCACTCAAGCCTGTTCATCTCACTGGCACGAACAGCACTGAGACGGCGCGGGCGCTTGCACAAGAGGCACGTTGCGTTGTGAAAATTGGTTGGGCATGGATCGACAGTGCAAGCTTTAGGTATGCAGATCATTCTTTTCTGTCCCTTATGTCATAAGGTTGAAGGAGAAGTTGTGCAGTTTATACGTCTATTCGATATCCGTAGCCCTCCAAGCCATTACTGTCATATCTCTGGGAGGGATTGCTGACCATCGTAAGTTTCATTCTAAGCTACAAATATGACTTGCGCTTGAGAGGAAACGCATCCTGTAGCCCCCCATCGCAAACGGCTGCTTCTTTGCTTTGCGGCGCTTGGTTCAATAGCAGCTACGACCTTCCTGTTCTTACCATCTTCGTCTCCTGTCTGGTACCTTTCGGCGCTGCTAGCCATATTCGCGAACGTGGGCTTTGGAGCATCTGTTGTAGCTATGAACGCCTACATCCCGACTTTAGCTCAAGAGTCTCCTGAGGTCGTTCAAATCTTGGCTAAATTACAGACATTCCAAGAGGAACCTTCCACAGCTGATCCAGACGCGAGTATAGATAATGCATCAGCTCCTCTTCTTTCGGGCGATGGTTCAGCAGCGCAGGACAGTGGAGAAACCGGAAAGACGCTACTGGAAGCAGAATATCAAACCGAGCTCTCACGGGCAACTTCAAGGATATCTTCCTTTGGTATTGCTCTGGGCTACGGAGCTGGGATTTGTCTCCTGATAGTCGCGTTGATACCGGTGACGCAATTACATGGTTCAACGTTTTCTTTACGGTTAGCTATCGGTCTGAGTGGAATTTGGTGGGCTGTGTTCACCATTCCTGCTGCAATCTGGTTGCCTGGGTCTGGCGTTTACAGAAGAGGGGCGGTGCATCTGACCAACGCTAACAGTAGCCATGGGCAGGCCTTGGATGACAAAGAATGGAATTTATGGAAGGAAATTATCGCAGCTTGGATAAGGCTGGGAACCATGCTGCGTTGGACTGAGATCAAACATCTTCGGAATACTTTCAAGTATCTCGCCGCTTGGTTCCTTCTTTCTGATGGTCCGTAAATTCCAAATACCGTATCCAATCATGTATTGATCACATAGAATGCAGGCTTCACAACCATCACTTCAACTGCGATCCTTTTTGGGAAAACCACGCTGCACATGTCGCCTTCAGCCCTTATCCTTGTCGGCGTTTTCACTCCAACCTCTGGGATTCTCGGATCGCTCGCTTGGCCCTTCTTGCAACGTCGTTTTGCATGGACGAATCTCCAAGTACTCGTGTTGCTGGTCATCATGGCATCTATGATCCCTGCCTATGGCTGCCTGGGTTTCTTTTTCCAAGGACGAACAAAGTTTGGAGGATTGACTACACAAGAAGAGATGTTTGGATTAGCGGTTTATTTCGGTCAGTATTTTATAGTTGGCTTATGTATGGGCTAATCGAGGAACAAACTTCCACAGGCTCGGTATATGGTGCATTCCAGGGTTATGCGAGAGCCTTCTACGCAGAATTGCTCCCTCCGGGGGAGGAAGCCAGATGGTATGGGCTATTCTCCATCACGGATAAGGTTGGAATATCTTCCATATAATAACTCAGCGTCCCCTGATTACTGATATTTTTGTTCAAAAAATCACAGTCCAGCTCCTTCATTGGTCCTCTGGTTGTTGGGGTGATATCCGACTTGACAGGAAATATCCGTTATGCTTTTTTCTTCCTCGTTTTCATGGTCTGGTTAGCTGTACCCATTCTCATGAGTGTTGATGTCGAGCAAGGCAGGAAGGATGCACAGGCATACGATTACCACTCCATTTCATAGCAATATCGTGGACAATAGCGTGACATATATAATTATCGTATGGACAACTCTACATACATATGAAAGGTCTGGAGAAGAGAAGAGAGACTACATCTACAAAGGGTTTTGGGATGTCAGTCTTTCTTGTAATCTACTTGAAGAAATGTAAGAAAAGGATGAGTTTGAATGCCTATCCTATCCTCCAAGTTGCAAAAATACCCAAGAAATATACATATATATCCAAAGAGGCCAGTTGATTACTTTTGTCGCTACGAGTCGTTCATTAGGGTTGAAAAGGTAGTGTCTAACTTAAGTCGTCTTCTTCTTTCGTTGAGCTTGGAAAGTTTCCAAACCCCTTAAACGCTCCGTCAAGGTAGGGTGAGAATGATGGTATGCAGAATACCTGTTTAACGAAATTTCAATCAGTTGAATCACAAATGAAAAAAAAAGTCTCTTCAAAAGAAGAGATACGTACAACCAATCGACCCAAACAGTGGAAAGATTCTTCACATGCAAAGCGATAAGCGCCCTACCTAATCTATCGCCCATGTCGTTCATCTTTTCGTCCCCAAGTTTGTCTTGCAGCTCAACTGCGAACCGGTCCGCTTCCCACTCAAAGTGCCTGCTTACAGCATTCATGGCGATACTCACGACAGCTTCAAGAGGAGTGAGTATCATCTGGAATAAGAGGAAAGCGACAATGGTGGGCGGTTGAGCTGAAACTTCTTTGGGGAAGCCAAAGGACCGGAGGAGGGGAGGCGCATGGATGAAAGCAGGGAAGAGAGCAAGAATGGTGAAGATGTGGAATTGCGAGACAGCCATCATTTTCGTAGGGTGAAGGTAATACCAGTGACCTAATTCATGAGCTGGAGGAAGGGAAGATGCAATTTAGTCGGGTGTATTAGAATCATTCGATTAAAATTGATATTCACCCAAGACAGCTTCGACTTCTTCCGGTTTGCTCTGCTGAATGAGAGTATCAAAAATGACAATGTGTTTGCTCTGTATTGAAAGGATATCAATAAACAATATAATTCTCATAGTTGACTGTAAACTGACCCAGGGTAGACCAAAGAAATAAGCATTACTGTGCGAACTGCGCTTTGATCCGTCAATTTCGTAGAGATGCTTCAACGGGAACTTGAGCTTGCTCGCAAGACTTTCAATTCTGGTGCGAAGTTCGCCTTCAGCGAGGGGGGACAGCTTGTTGAACAAAGGCTGGATTACGGTAGGGTAAAGGATAACCATGATGAGCTGGAAGGAGATCCTGTACAGTTACATATTTAACTTTAAACTTAAGAGGGTGAAAAGAGATGCATGGCTTACATAAACGCCATTAACCAAGGGACAAAACGGTCACCAGCCCATTGGAAGATGTACAGGAACATAGCGAGAAAAGGTGAACCCAGTATGAAAGCCAGGGCCCATCCCTTGATGAGATCAGTGAAGAAGAGCATGGGGGTGGTCTTGTTGAAACCGTGCTTCTCTTCAAGGACAAAAGTTCCATAGACTTGCAATGGGAGTGTCGGGATGGTCGAAAGGATGAAGAGGATGAAAACAAACAAGATAGACTGAGGAATCTATTCGCAGGGTTCTGAAATGAGCACGATGTTTCCTTTCGAAAGACATGAGATGTATGGCTACTTACCTCGCATCCTTGCCCATAGCCTATCTTGGTCATAATGCTTTGAGAAACGCCCCAAGACCATGCATAAAAACCACATTGCAGCATAAAGGAATCCAAGAGCTGTTTGAAGATTCCTGAGAACAAAGCGAATTTGGCTTTATCTTTCCCATAATTTTGGGACTTGTCAAATACACCTGGTTCGAAATGCTTCGCAAGCGATGCCGGAGGTTCTGTCTTGGAGTACAAAGGATACTGACGAATCCTTGAAAATGTTGTTTGAAAGTTAGAAACCGAGTCCTTGATTTTTGGGCTTACAGAAGATATGATTCGAAGAGTGACACACTCCATGAGAACAATTGGACATAAAACTTCCAGTTGATATCGGTGACGGCAACGAAGGCAAGGTGACGCTGAATGTTGTTCAGCTGTGTGTGGAGGATATCCATGATGACAGTCGTAAAGAAAGGAAATAAAAAACGCGACGTGGCGTCGTGTTCAGGCACAGCCACGCCGTTATGTGATCCCTCGACTTCCATGTCCCATGCTCCTCCCATGCTCCTTTGACGAAAAAGAATAGAAATGGGCCCCATAAAAGAGGCGCTCCACTGTCACCTACATTTCATCCCTACAGGTATAAAGAAGACCGCTTTCACCCTACCTCCTCAACGAGAAACGACTGCTTGAAATGTCTGGTAGATGTCTGAACTTGAGAAGTCAGGTAAAGCATGCTCTTGTTAAAGGGAAAAGAATCCCTAATGAATGACCTTTCATAAACCAGGCACATTTTCCGACCTTTGCCAATCTTCCGGAGGACTCGGAGCTCGACCTAAATTATTATGATAATAATGGCTCTGCTGTCTGTGGACCTGTCAAACATTGGTGTCTCCTCGCGGAAATTGTCAAGCCCATACCATATCTTCGACCCATGTTCTCTGTGAAGGACAAAGCTGGCAAACAGTTTTTGGTCGCCATGTACCTCGACAACGACGTTACCCTTCCTGAGATCTGGCAGAAGTATTCCAAGCCTGGAAACGTCATGGCCATTATGTACGCTGACCAACATCATTTTATGGATGGTCAAATAGGCATAAGAGTCGAGGAAATGGAGACTGTCAAGGTGAGATCTGTGATTTTGTCGTATTTCGTTATGGCTTACTTACGAATCGTTCAGATGCTTCCGTGCAGCCTGAATACTCTCCTTGACATGAGTGACGAGCTTAATAGTCCTTCAATGACTTGTCAACATTGCACAAAGGCTGCTAGCCTCAAGTGTTCTAGTTGCTCGATGTTTTATTGTGCCAAGGTTTGTTGTATTTCCTTCAATTCAAAGTCGTAATATGCAGCTGAAGACGCTGGCTTCAGGATTGCCAGAAGCGCGACTGGAAAGAGCACAAAAACAAGTGCGTTGCTGCCAAACAGGTTATTGAATGGAGAAGACGCGACTGGCGAAAATTCGACGAGTATTGGATGTAAAATTGACGTCTGCGACCCGAGGTTATCACTATCGCAACTTTGAATACTTACAAGTCATTCATCCCCCACTCAATGAGTCAAAACACAATTCTGAGCTTAATGTTGAGTTCGAATATATTTGCACCTATGCTGATCTCAAAAATGTGAGCTCTTGAGATATCCCGATCCCTTGAAAAATGCGAATAGGTATCAATTCCGCCCAAAAGTGGATTTTATATATGTATACAACAACTATATGGGAAACTACTCCATGCCTAGTCTAGTCCGTTTTGGAGCCCGTTGGCAAGACTGGGTTCATTCGGTGTTACGGACCATGGTGATAATTATAAGCTGACTACGTTACATAATAAACTCAAGTAAGAACGTAGGACGCAGTACCTTGCAAGCTCTCTTGAATGCCAAGATAAATAAAGGTCCATTATAGAACACGCTCAATGCCTCACCTCTACTGTTCCATATCCTGCCTCTTTTCTTCATGTCTTTTGATATAGCGCTTGAATTTCCCCAGAAAAATGTATTACATCATCCCACACTACTTTGTCTTTGCCTGCAGCAGCATTTCTGGCAATGGCCTGAAGCCTTTTACCTTTCTTGATCTTGTCTTCCTGCTTCTGAGCCTCCTCTCGTTCCTTAGTTGTGACCTTCATATCATGTTTCTGCTTCGATGGTCCCATCAGAGTCGGAACTGGCGTGGATGGGCGAGGGGGCTTGGTAAGGTCCTCCAGGACCCTTCCATGTCCCCTCAACTTGACAGCTGCCGCACCATAATTTTAGTCCAGTAACAGCTCCGATGGTTTTTTCATCCTAACTCGGTTCTTGAAAGTATAGTAGCCCCGTTGTTTGGGACAGCTTGCATGACAATGTTGGAGGCGGGCCGTTGTAGCGTATAGGGGCTATCAGCCGGGTGTTTGACGTCGTCGGGTACATTGCGGTTGTGGCGCAGTGGCACGTCGTTAGCGTTAAGAATACGATTGGGACTCTGTGTATTGCAGACTACGGTCAGAGAAGTGACAACCTTGAGAACGACAATCTCGCGTGAGTCAAACGCGAACATGTATCGGTGAGAAAGCGAGAACGCCATTACGAACATTATTAACGTCAACAAATTCTTCAATATCTGGGTTGTCGCTGGGACGATTTTCTACGATGAGCCGTAACCACTAATAAAGGCCGAAGAATGGACAATCAGATGACATGCCAACACAAGATCGTATAACATACTTCGGAACCTCGCTGATATGGATAGCTTCGCTAAAGCGCTCAGGATATCCAGTCCACACAACATGAATCACGCCGCAACAGTTGGGCACGAAATTGGCTGCGACTCCCCGCACAGATAGTACAACGCGTTTAGCGCAAAATTTTGAAAAGATGATTCACTTTACCTTCATCAAAATCAGCAAGGCAATAGTATATTCCTCCCTCATAGAAATTTCCGTTTCCAATCTCACGATAAATCCCGCCCTCATCCATGAGATCTAGCAGGCCGTCAACACCCAAAATGCACCAACCAAGATATAACTTAGAAGATATTTAAGGATAAAGCGTTGATGATAGCTACCGTTATTTCGAGATAGAACGCCGAATCGTCTTCAGCATACAGCTGAACATGACCAATGGCCACAGAAGCAGAGGAGGAGGAAGACATGTGTAGAAAATTGTATCACGTGATATCACCGACCAGTGCACGTGAACTTTCTTCTGAATCTCCAACGCCGCCTCCCGCCCCATACCACACTCGTTGCGACCAGTACCACTATTTCTTTTGGAAAGGAATTTAACTCCATTTGTGCCGTGCCCGAGCCGAAACTTACTGGATACCACACGATCCGTGGATAGAATGAACGGCCAAACATCCAACTAATCTTTGAGGAATTGATTGACAGATGGATTGGGCGGCTACCGATTTCCAAATATTGCTTAGGTATTCAAACTTGACATCAAGTCGATCAATTTTTGTTGGACAATTGACCTCTGTTTCCGCCTTGCATGTTTTGGATGGAGCTTGTACCCCGACGGAACCTGTCACCTCAATAATGGACAGCCATCACCATACTATAACGACCGCACCCTCAACCTTTCAAGGATAATGAAGGCACATCAGTCATTATCACGACTATAGCTTTCTCAATGGGCATGAACTTACGCAACATCACTGATGTCATCAACCTGGGTACCCCAACAACTTTCTGCAACCTCCTTCGACAAATTGTACACGCAGGACGAGACCTCTCATCTGGTTGGACATACATTGAGAACTTGATATGTGTTGTGATAGCTTCTGAGGTCGACGACGATAGTTCAGCTGGAAGCGGCATCATCAATCCAACGTCAGGGTCAAAGGTCGAGAAGCGCGTCAATGATATGGACTCGAACCTTTACAAGATCACATGTCCGAAGACTTTGCCTGTCTGTTTTTAAAGCACTTATCACCCAACGCCGTACCCTTGGTCTCTCTCTGTTCGTATAGCCACCGATTCGAAGCCCCAAGTCTGGCATCCACAAATCTCTTTGTCCTTGGTCGGGCAGATCTTTTTCTCTGGTTTGATCATTTTGCAATCGAGCGCTGGAACATATAGGATGGCTTCTTTGCCTCTTTATCATGGTAAGTTCGGAGCCTGGTCGTGTTTTTTGACTGATTCTTTGGATTGGCTGACTCAGGTACGTGTCTCTAAGAATCCATTCGATTTTATCTCATCCTCATCTTAGATCCCTTGGGGTCGCCATACGGGTTTTCAGATCACAGAGGTGGGTATCCAAACGGGAAGAGAAAGAGAAAAGAGAGAGATTTCCGGCCTGCATCTATCGTGCTGCATGTAAGTTACTGAGTGTGAAATATCATATTTCCAAAGTGAGAGAAATCAGTTTTTGTTGCGTGATAAGGATATATCATATTTGGTGACCATTTCTGTCAAAATTCTGGCCCTTCCAATGTGGTAGGTATTCGACAAAATAAAGATAGTCCTGGGTATGTTTTCGAGGTAACCCAGGTGAGTTCCAGAATGTGCACGTGACTTCTCAAAGGTTCCAGAGAATTCGCAGAGATTCTGGTTCGTTCCAAAGATTTACAGGAAATATATAATGGCGATTCCTGTGGCTGCTCTCCACAATTTCATTTTAACTTTTCTCCCTCACCCATCATGTCCACCTCGCCTAAAGCTATCGGTATTGACCTTGGTACAACCTACTCGTGAGCATCCCCAATCCCTTCATGACATTCAGAGCACTCACACACATCCCCATCTTTCCAGTTGCGTTGGTGTTTGGCAAAACGATCGTGTCGAAATTATCGCTAACGATCAGGGAAACCGAACAACCCCATCATATGTATCCTTTTCCGATAACGAGCGTCTTATCGGTGATGCCGCAAAGAACCAAGTCGCTATGAATCCCCACAATACGTACGTCATCCATCCACATTGTTTTCCTGCATGTCCTCACCCAACGCCTGCAGTGTTTTCGATGCAAAACGCCTCATTGGACGCAAGTTTGATGACCAGGAGGTCCAATCGGATCTCAAGCATTTCCCATTCAAGGTTTTCAGCAAGGGCGGCAAGCCCTACATCCGCGTTGAATACCGTGGTGAGGAGAAAGAATTCGTATGTACCCCTCTCATCCCTTACGCTCCGTATCCAATTCAATAACTTTCTCATCTCTAGTCTCCGGAGGAAATATCTTCAATGGTTCTCCTCAAGATGAAGGAAACTGCCGAATCTTACCTTGGAGGAAATATCAACAACGCTGTCGTCACTGTCCCTGCCTACTTCAATGATTCTCAACGACAGGCTACAAAAGATGCTGGAACCATCTCGGGAATGAACGTTCTTCGTATCATCAACGAGCCCACGGCCGCTGCTATTGCGTACGGTCTTGACAAGAAGGTGATCGGCGAACGCAACGTCCTCATCTTTGATCTCGGTGGAGGAACTTTCGATGTGTCCCTACTCACCATCGAAGAGGGTATTTTCGAAGTCAAGGCTACCGCTGGTGACACCCATCTTGGTGGTGAAGATTTCGACAACCGTCTCGTTAACCATTTCGTCCAGGAATTCAAGCGCAAAAACAAAAAAGGTCAGAACTTTTTTTTTTTTTTTCACGCTCTCATGTACTGATAATTCCATAGATCTCTCCTCAAATCCCCGTGCTGTTCGTCGTCTTCGCACTGCTTGCGAGCGTGCCAAACGTACCCTATCCTCTGCTACTCAAACATCTATTGAGATCGACTCGCTCTTCGAGGGTATCGACTTCTACACCTCTCTCACTCGTGCCCGTTTCGAGGAACTTTGCCAAGATCTCTTCCGTGGTACCCTTGATCCTGTTGAGAAAGTCCTTCGTGACTCCAAGATCGACAAATCGAACGTCCATGAAATCGTCCTGGTCGGTGGTTCCACTCGTATCCCCCGTATCGTCAAGCTTGTTTCCGACTTCTTCAACGGCAAGGAGCCCAACAAGAGCATCAACCCCGACGAAGCCGTTGCCTATGGTGCTGCCGTCCAGGCTGCCATCCTTTCCGGTGACACCTCTGAGAAGACTCAAGACCTCCTTCTCCTTGATGTTGCTCCTCTTTCCCTTGGTATCGAGACTGCTGGTGGTGTCATGACCGCTCTCATCAAGCGTAACACCACCGTTCCAACAAAGAAGTCCGAGATCTTCTCTACCTACTCCGACAACCAGCCTGGTGTGCTCATTCAAGTGTACGAAGGAGAGCGCGCTCGCACCAAGGACAACAACCTGCTAGGCAAGTTCGAGTTGTCTGGAATCCCTCCTGCTCCTCGTGGTGTCCCGCAAGTTGAAGTTACCTTCGATATCGATGCCAATGGTATTTTGAACGTCTCGGCCGCCGACAAGACGACTGGAAAGTCTAACCGCATCACCATTACCAACGACAAGGGTCGTCTCTCCAAGGAGGAGATCGACCGCATGGTGGAAGAAGCTGAGAAGTACAAAGGTAAGACAACGATTTTTTGCATTCACTATTTTCACGAGATACTGACTTGGCATTCTTTTTTCTTCTTCAGCCGAGGACGAGGCTGCAGCTGCCCGTATCACTTCGAAGAACGGTCTCGAATCTTATGCTTACAACCTCCGCAACTCCCTCAACGACGAGAAACTTGCAGACAAATTTGAACCTGCTGACAAGACCAAGTTGGAAACTGCTGTCAACGAGGCCATCAAATGGCTCGATGCCTCTCAGGAAGGCTCGAAAGAAGAATATGAAGAGAAACAAAAGGAGCTTGAGGCAATTGCCAAGTGCGTTACTTTCATTCATTCTACCATCTGATCTTTTTGGCTCATTTTCCTCTTTTTCCTAGCCCTATCATGCAAAAACTCTACGGTGCTGCGGGTGCGGGTGCAGGTGCAGGTGGGTTCCCTGGCGGTCCTGGTGGTGCGCCTGGCGGTTTCCCTGGTGGAGCTCCTGGCGGCTTCCCTGGTGCAAGCGAGGATGGCCCCAGCGTGGAGGAAGTCGACTAAATCCTCCTTTTTTTTCTCTTCGGATCTTCGCATGCCCTCTTGTTGTCTCCCACATCATCTTACGAGCACACTTAAAATAATGACTTTTCTCTCAATGTAATGTTACCACTATAGATCAAATATCATGACCGTTTCCTCTCTGCGATTCGATTGTTCTAAGGGCCAAGTTTGTTGAATTAGAAAAAAAGGACCCAGGGCTGGAGGATGATGGTAAGCGATGCCTGGTAACAACAATTCGGATAGGTTTTTCAGCAGTAAATCCGGCATAAAATCGGAATTTTTTGAAACGGCTCGAGCTCCTTTCCGGACTTCCACAATCCGAGTATTACCAACCTTGAACGCATTGATTGCGAAAGTTGAGGAGGATATCCAAAAGAAAAGGAATCCTTCTCCAGCCACCACCACATCCATCTTCAAAGTGTGACGTGACACTGAAGGATAAGTCTATGGCGTACCTCTGGCTATGGTGTTCAGTGCTCCCCTGATTTGTTGGAATATTCACTTATATGTTTTTTCGTAGCTGGCAGTCGTAACATAGTCAGCGAAAATATATTTCATCGCATAAGTTCAACTTGAAAACAAGGTTTATGTTATTCTATGTCGATTCTGGGACCTGGGATTCACTGTCAGTCACCTTCAAATGCATAACATGGAGGTCCACTTGTCTTCCAGGAATGGGACCTGTCCAAGCTGCAGGTAGATACATCCAGAGCTGTCTTATTAATAAAGGGTGATACTCAATCACCATTCCTCCTCCCTTCCAATAATGTTACCCCAAGCCGGGATTCTCTTTACTTCCTTGACTGCACCTCCTTCGCTCTCTCTAACAATCCGTGCACTCAGTCCACGTTCGATGACAAGATCCCCTATCGTATTACCCATTGTTACGACCTCCAACGTCCGGCATCCATCTGCTAGATCTCGTGCAGCCTCGTTAAAGCTCTTGGGAGTATACTCCCCATAACGTTCCTCGGGGACGTCGCCGCCAGTGTAGTCTGCCCAGTAGCCAGACTGTGCGAAGAAGGGTTCACCTTCGCCAGTGAAAGGGCCCGAAAAGGTGAGACGTTGTAGCTTTGGGATCAGGGATAAGGAGGCGGTGATGGAGTCCTGCATTGAGACCGCATCGAACAAACGAACAACAAATAGAACGACGACAGGAGACTCACGAGGGTATCATCAGATGTTCCCATGAGTTCCAGTTCCTCCAGGTTTGGCGCAGCCTTCGATATACTCATGATATAATTTCCATCGAATTCCCTGGGCTTCTCTGCATCCAAATGTGACACCTCCCCGTTTTCATCTTCCCGCCACTGGTCTCCCTTCCGCGGCTTTGGGAGGTAAAACGAGTTGCGACAGATGCCGAGACTACGGAGGGCTGGAAAGACTCCCTCCGGAGTAGCTTTGCGAAGGAGGTATGGGCCTTGTGCATAGTGTGCGTCCAGGAGACTCAGTCTGATGAGCGTCTTCGAGGCTTGGGGAAGGAGGACAAGAGCATGCTGGACATTACACTGCCATACGATCAGATAAGATCCACTGAGGTTGGATGCTACAGTAATCACCTGCAGGTACCTTAAATTCGGGAGCATTCCGACTTCAAAGTCATCGAACCACCTGCCAGTCACCTCGCGCCCGAATTCGAGACGCTTGATACTGGGATGGAGCCTCCAGAAGAGGTTTGCAGAGGTAGGATCAGAGACTGTGAAGTCGTCGAGGATGAGGGTGTTGAGGTTTGGGAAAACACAGCTGAGTAGTCCGTCAAGGCCAGAGGCCTCGATCTCTCTACCCCATTGATAATCGTGGAACCGGAGCTCGAGGGTGTGTAAATTCTTCGGAAGCTGTGAAAAGTTGATGGTTGGTGTTGGGTCTTGGAAAAGGTGTCAGCAGGGGGGTGACCGACTTGTCGTGTAACTTACATTCAAGCAAGCTACCTTGGATGCGGATGCTGGTCAAACTCTAGTGAAAGTGATTGTGTCAGAACAACACCAGATGCATAGGGCTATTATATACCTTGAAGGAGAAAAGCCCTGGGGAATCTATCCAGTTGTCCCCGAATTGATGCCAGGAATGGGTCAAATGAACGCTTTTTAAATGGGGGCATTTTGTCCTCAGGCTTTGCAAGAACGACAAAGGAAGCATGACGTGAATGTCAATGGCATTGCCCATAGGTGTGCCATCCCAATCCCCCCGTTGACGTGAAGAGTCAAAGCTGAGAGATACGGTAGCCCATCCACATCTACGAGTTTCCGGAGTGCATTGATGGAATGATCTGGGGTGCGGATCGGTGTTTTTATTGAAGAATCGATACACAGGTGGTGGATGCAGTGGCTAGGAGAAAGATTCCCTTTCTTTTGGATATCCTCCTTTTTCGCAAGTTCTACTTTCGCAATCAACGTGTTCAAGGTTGGTAATGCTTGGCCCTCACCCACAAGTCGTACATCTTTGTACAGAAGATGTGGAATTACAACCTCATGAAGGCGATGGCAAGTGAGTGCCAACGAAAGTAAGGTCGAAGGACGATAGGCAAGGGGAAGATGATCTGAAATTACATGGAATAACTCGGGGAAAAGTTCGCTGAAGGACACTGACATGACATAAGAAGTAAAATGACACCACAACAACAACAAAAAAAACAAACATAAGAGCAGCAAATCGGATATGCATCGCTGAATTGGTACACTACTACTTATGACCAGTAAAGATTTGTGCTGTTTCAAACAAAACTCAAAGGATTTTCTCCTGGCCTTTTTCTGAAATATCCCACCTTGTCTAGCTGGTCCAGTCCAAGCAGTCCATCGGACGGTCCCAGAGGTCTTCATCTTCTCTAAACGGAAGCAAATCCCCCCAACCCAGAGCACTGCCAGGAAAGAACACTGACAATGATTTCAGGCTCTCGGAAACGCAAGCATCGTTCTCATCGCACTAGCCACCCTCAAAGTCTTCCGGGCACTCAAGTCAAATTTCCGAGCCACTATGAAGGCTACCGTCATCCAAGGACACACGATCACAGCGAGATAGATGGGGAGTCTGACTCTGCCAAACCTGACGCACTTCATGCACTATATATCCAAGCATATGAAGCAGATGTTGTCCGAGGCTCTCATGCAAAAGCTGCAGCTCAATCTTTGGAAGTCGTCGAATATAGTTCTTTCAACCCTGGTGGGGAGATCACTATTATCCCAAAGATAGGATCAGCCTTGATTCGATGGGGTGGTGATGATACCACTAGCATTGGTAAAAGTTATCGAGATGAAGATGATGACATGCTTCCACATGCGACGCAAGGCGCGAACACTCCTATCTGGGTTGACCGGTAGGTCCCTCTCCTCAGCCACTTTCCGTTCGTGCGAGATGTCTTTTGTATTTTTGATATGTTTATACATATGGTATTCATCTATATATCCAAAATCTAACCACACCACAGCGAAGTCAATCTCTCTACCTTCTCATAATCTCGTTACCCACAAACTCAACGTCGTCTTTTTTTTCTTCTCTTTTGCAGATACGATGCCCGTCTCCTGCTTGATACCCTTCCAAAGCCCAATGTGCTCACTCCCCAACCGGATTCACCTACTGGCTGGTCAGACCTTCCTTCTGATACAGAAGACACTTTTTTCTTTACTCCCGATGAAACGGAAGATTTCCGTAGAGAGAAACGCCGAAGGCTAATAGAACAAACCCGAGAAGATCGTTTAAAAGCTCGTATGGAAGAAGACGATGTGGAGGACGAGCAAATCCAAGAAGACGAAGATGTTTGGGGAGGTAGTGACGAAGAAGTAAGAGTCTTCTTGTATTTAACATCTCCACTCACACAAGTAATTCAAAACCGCCCCCGCCCCCACAGCCTGACGATCCACAACAAGAACTCATGCGTCGAACAGCTACCCATCTATTATCATCGCCCAACGCTGCCCAACTGGAAATGCGTATATTGGCCAACTACGGCAGCGACAAACGTTTTGCCTTCCTGCGTGGAAGATGGAGTAGACGATGGATCCTCATAAAAGCAAAGGCACGACTCGATAAAGAAAAGGGCAAAGATCAATCTGGAATAAACATGGAAAAGAAAAAGAATCAGGCTGGATTGGGTTTGGTTACTGGGTATGGGAGTGCTGATGATGATAGTGATGGCGGCAGTAGTGATGTGGAGGGCAAAATGTCGAAGGAAAGAGATGTAGTGGCTACTGCAGCGCATAGTAGTCCTCCTGCCGAACTGCCTGCTTCAACGACGGCGGTGGGGGCAGGCGGTGTAGAAGAGGTTGCTAAAGAGGCCAGGCGAAAACGAGCCAAAGAGTGGGCGGAGAAACGACGAGAGATGAAATCTAAAGGCGACATAGTCTCTTGAAACAGACCAATATAACAAATGACAATCGATTTTTAATGATATAAAGCCGACACGATATGATTATACCTACTTAGAATGGACGGAATACCTGTAATTAATTATCTGGCTTGAAGCTTGAGTGCCAATCAGCCCATCGCAAGTTCGTAGTCAGATACCAACCAAGAACCCTGTGCATTGGATACATACATACTTGGAAGAAATATAATTTATGAGGTCAAGTGCAAAGCATTGGGTATACTCCGTATGGCATGTCTTCCTCGGAACCATGATATCTGAAGCTAACAAAGGGTCCAAGCTTTTCCACTCAGGACTAACTTTAAGAAGATTAAGTAGTCCCATATTAACAGCTCTAGTTCTCACCAAAAACCCACCCACTTTGAGTATATTACCGATAAGAAGTACATCACCGTCATACGTACCAAAAAACGCAAAATTCAGAATGGTAGATGAATAAAAGGGATTATAAAAGGGATTATAAAAGGGAAGGAGATGAAGCGAAACCACTGGTAGTAATGAGTCGGGCCATTTTTTTAATTGTTTTTCATAAAAAATGTATCCACTTTTATTCCACCCTTTTCCTTTTTGTCAAGGGAAGAGAAGCTCTCATACACCGGAAATCCCGGAGTTCCTTGTAGACGACCCAAGATTAGAGACTACCATATTCCGCATTCTGCAGGCGTGCGCCTCGCCTGATACGAGGACGCTTCACTGGGGCGGTGATTCGCACTGAAACGGGAGATGCAAGGGCCCAATGAAGCGGGCGATACTCCTGAGTGGGGGCACATACAGTTGTGTTACGAGACCGTGGAACAAATTCCGGGGAGGATGCAGAGAGCGATGATGTATAAGACCGAGTTGGTTGCTATATGAGCAATGTTGTTGAGCCTGCATTGAGAGGGTAAAGAAGATACATACGCTGCCCAGCTTCTCTACCTGTTGCTGTTAAAATGATGTTGAGCGAACGAGGCTGGCGCACAAGGTCAGGCTATGATCTGAGCCGCTTACATGTTTCGGGTCTTCCGTAGCGAAAGACAAGTTACTAATGACAGCCTGTTGAAGCAATGTTCAGCATTAGATAGTTGTTGCTGAGATACAATCCCATGATGAGAATGTACTTTGCATCGTTGTTTCAAAGTGTCTTCCTGATCGCCGTTGGCTACCGCTTCCTGGACCTGAATCAATTTAAAAATCTGCTGCTCACGCATGACTCAGACTGACTTGAGAGCTGACGCCCCTCTCAGACTTATCTTCATCGGCATCGTCTACCTTCAAATTGATCGTCTCATCCTAAAAAATCATGTTAGTTTCAAAACCAAAAAAAAAACCTAAACTCAAGAGCGTACATTGCAAAGGGTATATTCATCAAATTCAACTAGGCTTTCATCTTCGAGGGTGGGGTTATCCTGCTTGTCATCTTTGTTAATCAGGAGGAACGCTTTTCGCCGAAGGCTCCGAGCTTTCTTGTTGTGGTATGAAACTGACGCAATGGAAGACAGTAAGGAGCGGACCAAGAATCGTAGTCCAAGGTAAGATAGTACAGCAGTTAAAACGCTGTTTAAGTTGGTGACTGTGATTGTGGCAAAAAGAGCTTCAGCACGGTGGGTAAGATCAGAGGTTGCG
>Ga0193743_1000527_pt1 | contig 29967 bp, 28 predicted proteins | sample L2c2metaG_FD_143038 | JGI IMG/M metagenome (GOLD analysis project Ga0193743, IMG submission 143038) | Soil microbial communities from a riparian zone of the East river system, Colorado, United States - L2c2 | ecosystem: Environmental > Terrestrial > Soil > Riparian zone | place: USA: East River...
CGCTGGTGGTCGGCGCCATGTTTGCCTTCGTTCTCGACCGTTACTCGCTTCGCTTCAAGACGGCGCTTGAAGGCGTGCTGTTGTCGCCGTTAGTGATTCCACATTTTACGGTGGGACTGGGCTTTCTGATCTTGGCCGCGCAGATCGGGTGGGCGCGCGGCTATGCCGTGGTGATCGTCTGCCACGTCGTTCTCGTGCTGCCTTTCGTGCTTCGCAGCGTCTATGTGTCCTTGCGCAACCTGGACCAAAGCCTTGAGCTTGCCGCGGCCAGTCTGGGCGCGCCGCCGCACCGGGTTCTGCTGACCATCACGCTTCCGCTGCTGCTGCCCGGCTTGATCAGCGGCTGGCTGTTTGCTGCCATCCTTTCGTTCAATGAGTTCACGGCTTCGCTGTTCGTCACGGCGCAACGGACCCAGACTTTGCCGGTCGCGATGTACAATTACGTGCGCGAATTCGCCGACCCGTCGATGGCCGCCCTTTCGGTGATGTACATCGTGGGCACTGCCGGAATGATTGTTTTTGCTAACGTTTTCCTGGGACTCGGCAAGGTGCTGAACGTTGAACAAAGTCGCTGAAAGAGGTGCCGTGACACAGCCAGCATCGATCGCAACAACCGACGAGGTCGCGGTCCGCTTCAACTCGGTGACCAAGCGGTTCGGCAAAACCGTGGCGCTGCATGAGGTAAGGCTCGCGGTCAGGCGCGGCGAATTCATGACGCTGCTTGGCCCCTCGGGCTGCGGAAAAACCACGCTGCTCAATCTGGCTGCCGGGTTTTTTAGCCCCGACGGCGGAGAAATTCTGATCGACGGTGAACGCGTCAATGACCTACCGACCTACAAGCGGGAAATCGGCATGATGTTTCAGAACTACGCGCTGTTTCCGCATATGACGGTCGCCGGCAACATCGCTTATGGCCTCAAGGTGCGCCACGTTCCGAAGCCTGAAATCGACCGTCGGGTCTGCGAGGTGTTGGCGCTGGTCAAGCTCGCCGGACTGGAGGATCGCAAGCCACGCCAGCTGTCCGGCGGACAGCAGCAGCGCGTGGCGCTGGCGCGGGCGCTGGTGATCAATCCGACGGTGTTGCTGCTCGATGAGCCATTTTCCGCGCTCGACAAGAATCTGCGCGCCTCGATGCAGGTGGAGCTGCGGGAAATCCAGCGCAAGCTCGGCGTCACCACGATCTTCGTCACTCACGATCAAAGCGAGGCTCTGAGTCTTTCCGACCGCCTCGCCGTGATGTCGGAGGGGCGGATTCGCCAGCTCGGTACGCCCCAGGAAATTTACCGCAGGCCATGCGACCGGTTTGTCGCGTCCTTTGTCGGTGACGCCAATGTGCTGCGCGGCCGGCTGGACCGCATCGACGGCGCCCATGTGACCCTTGCCATGGGCGCTGCGCGGGTAAGGGTGCCGATCGGGTCCTTGCAGGGCGCGGCGGTGTCTGCGCCGGTCGATTTGTACGTGCGGCCGGAACATCTCGAGGTCATCGAAGCGAGTGGGCCTTGCGCCAGGAGCGGGACCGTCGTCGCCCAGATATATCAAGGCGGGCACGTCGATTTATTTGTCGAGTGCGCGGATCCATCCCCTGAACGGTTGCTGGTGCGGTCTGCGGGACATCAAGCGATGACACGCTGGCCGATTGGCGCACAGGTCGGCATTTCCATCAGTCCGGACGAAGGCGTCGCGTTCGAGACGGCGTAGCATCAGATGTTGGCGTCGACGACGCCGTCGATCAGGTTTTGATGGTACAGGGCTTCCAGGCTAGTGCCTTTCGACCCCACAATTCCGTCCGACATGATGTTGTAGTCGCTCTCGTGCGCAAGCAACGGCCCTGCGAGGCGAAACCCCCATGCGATCGGATGCCGGCATAATGGTGTAGCTGCCGTGCAAAAATTCCTCGATCGCCACCGCCGTGAAGTAATCGTCCTGCGGCCCCAGCACCACCGGTATCGCCTGATCGAGACCCAGGCTGCGCGGCTCGCTGAATGTCATTTCATCACGCATTGGGCCGTCGTCGAGATATCCGTGAAGCATGTCGCCACTTCGCAGCGGCCGTCCCGCGAAGCCGCCAAACCCGGCGCGGGTATAGGTTGACTGGCTGCCGAGGCCATTCTTCGCACTGCCAAAGATGGCGAGAGAGATCCTGCAATTCTGCAATGAATGGCACTATTGGAACTTCAGATTGCGCCGCGAGATTGAGTGTCCAGTCGGCATTCACCAAAAAAGATCTGTCATCCGGGGCGAGGCTGTCGATTTGAGTGGATAAGCCCTTTGGATGCCCAAGTCCCGCCATCGAAAACGAAGTGAATCTCAGCAGTGCAGAATGCGCTGGAAGGCGACATTATGAACGACACTGCCAGCGAGTTCGAACGCTTGTTAGGTCATGCAGCCCTTAAGCTTTGGCCCGATCTGCCCCGAGATGCGCAAGAACTACTTTTCGAGACGGCAGTTCCGCTAGATCCCTCAGTCCGAAATCGTTTAGCGATATTTCTCCATGACCGTCATCCGAGGACGGCGCATCCCCAGAAGCCAACGGCTTTGACGTAACGGAACGCGGTCTTGGCGCAGGTAGTTTGTGTTTGCGGCCGAGCTCAGCGGGCCAGCAGCCGAGGTTCAAGTCATTCAGGTGAAACGGCCAACACAATCGATAGGGAAAACAAGCTGATCTTGTCGGGGTTTAACACCGTAGCGTTCTCCCGACTCGAACCCCCGACAGGAGCCGCTGGGTAGTTTATCGGCCCAACGATCGGTCGATTAGTCGGTGTCCGACAAAACGTCTATCTCTATCGTGTTCCGTGACCCTATGTCGATCCGCCGTTGGCAGGCTTCGAGGTTGTCCATTCTGAAATCCTAGCTAACCTATTGATACATCTAAGGGCGGATTCCGCGCTGTATTCAGAATAGCCGTTGATATTGCTTAGGGTCCGGGCGGATTTTGATTCCCCCATGCGGAGGTTCGAATCCTCCCGCCCCAGCCAGCATTTGATCAATAAAATCAGGCGCTTTTTGAATTTGCCGGATTTTCATTCTGACGGCCCGCCACGGCCTCATTCCGACGCTTTGTTTCTGATGCGTTCGCCAGCACATGGGCATAATTTTTGGCATAATTTTTCCTGGTCGCTGATAGGGCGCGGGGCAGATTCCTCCTGGCATATCCTTCGTGGAACTGTATCACGGTGCCATCCGGCAATTTTTCTTCGAGCGGATGCAGCTCTACATAAATCAAATGGGGGTCCGCCCGACGATGACCGACCGCATGTAATACTCGGCATAATCGACCATTGCCGTGGCGGCCTCGGCGGCTGCAACCTCATCGCCGGACGCAATCGCCTTGAGTACCGCCGCATGCAGAGCCGCGGCTCTGATGACTTCGGAATTTCAATTATGGTGCGACTGGAGCTGCCGCAGGTTTCTCCGATGCCACGTTGTTACGTATGGGGGTTGGGCCCAAGTCCAAGCTGGAATTAGCAATCCGAGTTTCGGAGTTGCCACGAACCGCTTTTCCGCTGTTTTTGGAATCGGTGGTGTTGCGCCGTTTGGAGATGACCCGCGCGATCAGACAATGACTTCTGGTGGAATCAAATACGATCGAGATCGCAAATGATAGGGTTTACTTTAAAGCGGCGTCGCATTTGGTGGATCGTCGTCGCGTTTCTTGTTGTTGTTTCTGCTGTGGTTGTCGGCGGTGCGCTTTACATCGCGTATTTCATGGGCGGTTTTGGTGCATGTAAACCGTCGTTCGCAGTTCGATACCGTCTCCAGACGGCAGCAAGTCTATCGTTATTTTTGGGAAGGAATGCGGGGCAACTGTTGGGTTCCGGCTGGTGGCTCTTTTTCTCCTGAGAAGAACCCCGCTTTTTTTGTTATTTCCGGCAGCCCTGACGTTATTGCTAGGTGGCTTGGAGATAGCGCTGTTGAAGTTGCTCTCATTCCAGGAGGAGGTAAGGTCTTTAGAAGCGAACAGAGCGTCGGTGATATTAAAATCGAATACAGGTAGTTGGCACACTACAGGTTGGATAGACACCGAGAGCAGTGGGGTGGATTGGCGGAGCATAATCCGCTTTTTATGTGCTGGAGGGGGCTTCGCCAGCGGCAGAGACCTAGCCGTCGCGACAAATGCCCTGACTGGGCGAGTGAATACCGTGATGCGGAATTTTGATACTGTTCGACCGCGGTTCGTGCCACTCTCGCCCCCATAGAGGCACCATGGGTTCGCTCGAAAAAATGCTTGAGCTTCTTGTCAGGGCTTTACGTGACCCCTTGTCTCGCAAAGACACCGTGCGGAAGTTCCAGTTGGGCTTTTGGGGCAGCCAGCAAAGCTTAAAAGGTTCAATTGGAGACGATGTCTACGACCTGCTCGCTGACTTGGCCTATGACCTCGATTTTTTCGAAGCCGATCCAATCGTACGTGCAGGAGACTGCAGCTACTATGGGCATGAACGCTTGGAAAGGGAAATCGAGACAGCTTTGCGACGGCTCTCACAAGTTGGAATTGCCGTACCAGATCGCTAGTGATAATGCGGAATCTAAATCTACCTGCGTTTGAGTTGAAAGTCTTCCCCGCCTTTCAAATCTAGCCTGTAACCCCAAGGCGGATTAGCGTAGCCGAATCTGCCACCTTGACGATGGCTCGACAGCAGGACATTGCCTCCGGCGGCATCGCCAGCGACACGATGCGCAGCTTAATGATGAGCAGTAAGCTCATCGTCGGCGGTCCCACCCGTCAACAATGCCTGCAATCAACTTGGAAGGTGAAATGAAGCGAGCCGTGCGGATATTGCTATGGGTTGTGGGAGGATTGTTTGCCATTGTCCTCGGTTTGGTGGCGCACGAAGTAGTGATTTTTGCCGCAAGTACCGAGGCGAACGCGCGGGACGAGGCTAAGCGAGATTTCCTTAGTGAATGCACGCGGCGTGGGTTTGACTCAAATGAATTCACAGGTCCCCAGCGAATCAAATCGCCAGAGAGGACGTATGGATTTGTTTGGACAAATCCATCGAACGGAAAGCAAATCTCCACCATGGTTCAATATTTTCCAGCAGGAGTTGAATCCTGGCTAACTCAGAATGCTAAATTCACTCCTTATTGCGATGAGAGGGGCTCAGCCTGTCGGTGATTGTCTTCGAAGAACAGCAAAGACAGCTCGTATAAGCGCAGAAAAATGGGGATGAGTTCCCTGCAAGTCTGCGCGGATTTGGCCGCACGCGACCACTGCCGGCGTCTATACGCGGTACTTCAAAGACATCTCGGCTCGATCGCTGCTGTCATTATCAATGAAGCAAGCGTAGCCCGTAGCACCACTAAAACCGTTGACTGATTTCTCGGTCCAAGTTTTTTGCAGCTCTACATAAATCAAATGGTGGTTCGTCCGACGATGACCGACCGCGTGTAATACTCGGCATAATCGACCATTGCCGTGGCGGCATCGGCGGCTGCGACCTCATCGCCGGACGCAATCGCCTTGAGTACCGCCGCATGCAGAGCCGCGGCTCTAGCGACATCCTTGGTCTCGCGCTGGTACACAAAATAGAAGCGCCGTGTCAGCGCATTGATGGGGGCAAATGCGTTTGCAATAAATGGATTGCGCGCGCACGCGATGATGAAGCGTTTGGATTCAAAGTGCACTCGAAGGAATTTCATAACGTCGACCGTTGCGCCAGCCTCCATAAAAGAATCTGCGGTTTTGGAGAGATAGCGCCGCTCGTCGACGGTCGCTCGCCGTGCCGCACGCGAAGCAACAAGTGGTTCGAACTCGCGCCGCAACTCGAGCACCAGCATCTGCTCATGGGGATCGATATCGGATATCCGTATCCCATGGCGGCGTATGATCGTGACCAGCTTCTCCCATGCCAGCCGCTGTACCGCCTCTCTGACCGGCGTCCGCCCGATCCCAATGCGTTCGCTTAGCATGGCCTCGGACCACAAGCTGCCCGGCGACAATTCCAGCGTGACGATGAGCTCCTCGAGTTTGCTGTGCGCAATGTCAGCAAGCCTGTCGGGCCGCGGTTTCGGTCCACGCAAGGCCTTTTGCGGCAAGGTGTCCGCCGGCCATGGCGACGAAACAGCCCCGCCCTTGGCCGTTCCGCGATTGTTGACATTGCGCATAAAGGTGCTGCCCTCAGAATTCCAATAGGTCTCGCGCAATAACGAGGCGTTGTATTTCGCTGGTCCCTTCGACGAGGGTCAGAACCTTCGCTTCGCCCAGAAGGCCGGAAACATCATACTCTTCGAATACGCCATATCCGCCGTGAATCTGAATCGCGAGCGTTGCGGCCTCGACTGCCATCTCCGTAGCGAAGAGTTTGACCATCGAGGTCTCACTCCTGAACGATCGCTCCTGATCAATCAGCTTTGCCGCGTCATGAATCATCAGTTCAGCAGCATAGCATTTGGTAAGGATGTCAGCGAGCGGGAACGACAGGCCCTGATTCTGCAGGATGTCGTGTCCGAACAGCTTCCTGTTCGAACCATAGCTGATTGCCAGCCTGGTCGCCCGGCGTGTGAGCCCCAGTGCCGTTGCCGCAACCAGGACGCGTCCGATCGCAAGCGTTGTCAGGATCTGCTTGAGGCCGTCACCGCGGTTGCCGACCATCGAGGTCTTTGGCACCCGACATCCATCAAAGAACAGCTCGCAGGAAGGAGCAATTCGCCAGCCGATCTTGCGCCCCGGTTTGCCGATCGAGAAACCCGGCGTGCCGACCGGCACTGCGAATGTGGACAATCCCTTGGGCCCCTTGTCCGGATCGGTCACTGCGACAACCGTTGTCACGCCATGGAGAGGGGTGCCGGCATTGGTGGAAAACACCTTGGATCCATCCAGCACGAAATCATTTCCGTCCTCGCGGGCGCGGGTCTTGATTTGCGCGACGTCCGAGCCGCCATGCGGCTCCGTAACCCCGAAGGATGCGAGCGTCTCGCCGCGGCACAAAGGTGCAAGCCACTGTTGTTTGATCCGGTCGGAGCCGAAGCGAGCGAGCACCGTCATCGGAGCACTGTTGCAGAGAAAGATGGCGGCGAAGCCGGGCTCCGTCTCGGCCAGCCGTGCACTCAACAGCGCAGCGCCGCGCGCGCCCAGCCCGCCTCCATCAAAAGCAGGGTCATATGCAACGCCCATGAACCCGGCCTCGGCGAATGCCTTAACGATTGGAGTCGGGAATTGGTGCTCGCGCACATAGTTGCCGATCGCAGGCTTCATCTCTCGCTCGATGAATCGGTCGACGGCGCTCAGCAGCGACGTTTCATCTTCGGTTAGTTCGATCGGCATTCACCAGTTCCCGCCCAGGCCTGTAGGTATCTTTATAACATATCAGTGTTTATATATTTATCAAAGCAGCAAGCAAAATAAACGTACGTCCTTGAAAAATGACCAATTCAAGCGAAAAATGGCGAGGCATTGACAGTCGTAAAGAAGTATCTGTAATATATTACTGGAAAATATGAGAAGAACAAATGGCTGAAGTAAGGGACCTGCGCGGGCATCTGACCCTCGACACCGACATTTTAGTGGTCGGCGGCGGCGCAGCTGGCGTCGCGGCTGCCTTCACCGCCGCCCGGGCGGGCGCGCGCGTTTTGTTGCTGGAAAAATATGGTTTCTGCGGCGGAGCAGCCGTCGCCGGACTCTCAGGGACGGTCTGCGGCCTGTACGCGGCCACCGAGGGGGCCGCGAGGCCTCCCGAACAGGTGGTGTTTGGCTTCGCCGACCGGTTCATCGGTGTGATGAAAGACAAGGGCGGGATCACCGAGCCGCAACGATACGGCAATACCTATACCCTGACGCACGATCCTCTCGTCTGGCGGGAGGCCGGCGATCACTTCATGGCGGAAGCGGGCGTTCAGGTCCTGTTTCACACCACCGTCATTGACGTGCTGACCGAAGGCGACCATGTCCGCGGCGTGCTGGCCTGGACCAAGCAAGGACGTGCGGAAATCCGCGCCCGGCTGACGATCGATGCCAGCGGGGATGCGGACGTCGCGGCGCTCGGCGGCTTCGAGACCTTCATGGGTCAGGACGGCAAGGTTCAAAATCCGACCATGATATTTCGCCTGATGGGTGTCGATGTGAATCGCCTGCGTGCGCGTTACGGCGATGACACCATCATGGGCGATGAAGTCTCGCAGATGATCCGCAATCTCCATAACAGCAAGGAGTACGATCTTCCGCGTTCGAAGATATTTCTGTTTTCCACGCCGCGCCCAAACGAGCTGCTCTGCAACTGCACGCGCATCATCGGCCGCGATGGCCGTGAGCTCAACCCGATGCTGGTCGAGGATATTACGGAAGCGGAGATACAGGGCCGCAAGCAGGTCCGCGAATACGCCAATTTCTTCAGGGATAGGCTGGTCGGCTGCGAGGAGTCCTTCGTCAACGACACCGGCGTACAGGTCGGGGTTCGCCAGACGCGGCAGATCAAGGGTGTTGCGACCCTCACCAACGAGAACGTCGTTACCGGGTCCAAGAGCAAAAACTCTATCGCGCGATCAGCCTGGCCGATTGAGCTTCATTCCGGCGACAAGCCGCAACTCAAATGGCTGCTCGATGACTATTACGACATCTCTTACGAGAGCTTCATTCCCGTTTCCGGCGAGGGCTTTCTGGCTGCCGGGCGCTGTCTTTCGGCCGAGCACGAGGCGATGGCCTCTGCCCGCGTCACCGCGCAATGCTTTTCCTACGGCCAGGCAATCGGCATGGCGGCGGCGATGTCGTTGCATGACGGAACGTCGCCGCGGGAGCTTCCGGTTTCGGACCTTCGCGAAGCGCTGCGCAAGGACGGCGCCGTGATCTGAGATCATCGATATGCGACGGCCGGCCCTAAAGCGGTAACGGGCCCGGCGTGAACAACACAATAGCCGCCAAGGGGTGAGGAAATGAAAAGCTTGTTCAAGGGTTGTTTCGCAGCCGCGCTGCTGGCGGCTGCCGTTCCTGATTTTGCCGGCGCACAAACAGCAACGGTGAAGCTCGGGCAGATTGAGGCCCAAACCGGGCCGAACGCGATCTACGGCTACATGTCATCTCAGGGCGTCCCGATCGCCGTCGATGAAGTCAACAAGGCCGGCGGATTCAAGGTCGGCGACACTACCTACAAGTTGGAGTTGATCGCGCTCGACACCCGGGGCGATCCGAAAGAGGCCACCATCCAGCTCAAGAAATTGTTGGAGCAGGACAAGGTCAGGTTCGTCTTCGGACCGTTTCTCTCGAACGTGTTCGTCACGATCTTCCCCTATGCCAAGCAGTTCAACGGCAAATTCCTGATGCTCGGCGGCGGCACGCGCATTCATGATTTCGTCGGCCAGCCCGGCAACGAATTCGTCATCCGCACATGGAATTGGGACGCAGGCCCGAAAGGGTTCGGCGAGAAAATGGTCGATTATCTGATCAAGACCGCGCACCCCAAAAAGGTGGCGATGCTTTTCCAGAACGATCAGGGTGGCAAGGTTCTCGGCGACATCTACGCGCCTATCTTCAAGGCCCGAGGTATCGAGACCATGACCGAGTACTTTGAGCCCGGCACCAAGGACTTCTCGCCGGTCCTCGCCAAAATCGCGGAATTCCGTCCCGATTATCTGTTCCCCGGTTATTCCGATGCGGCGCTGTACGATATCGTCCGGCAGTCGGTCGAAGGCAATTACTCAAAGAAATTCTTCCTCGTGCGCGGCTCCACAGGGCCGGGATTGAAGAACAAGGACGGTATCGAAGACTACATCGTCTACGTGCCGAAGGATTTCGAAGAGGCCGAGAAGAAGGAGCCGAAGGTCAAGCACTTCGTGGACGCCTACAAGGCCTTCTACAAGCGTGACTTCCCATACGATCAGGCGCCGCTATGCTCGTCGTCCTGTTACGACCATGTCTACATGCTGATCGCGGCGATGCAGAAGGCCGGCACGGTCGACGACGTCGGGAAGATCCGCGCCGCGCTGCTTTCCATGACCTATCAGGGCATGTGGAAGATCAGCTTCGACGATCGCAGCGAGCAGGTATTCGACTTCGACATCGTTCACTTGAAGAAAGGCGGCACCAAGGAAGTGGTGCACGTCGAGCCATAAGTATGACGCAAGTTGTTGTCGGACAAATTCTAAACGGTATCATTCTCGGCTCGCTCTACGGAATCATCGCGCTCGGCGTGACGATGACGTTCGGCATCACCGGCATCGTGAACTTCGCACTCGGGCAGTTCATGATGATCGGCGCCTACGCGACCTGGTATTTTACCGATCTGGCGATGTTCCCGTTTCCGGTCGCGGTGGTGTTCGCGGTGGCGCTTGCCGCCGTGGCCGGACTGATTGCCGATCAGGCACTGTTTCGGTTCACCCGAAACAATCTGGTCAATGGCCTGCTGGTCTCGATCGGTCTGATTTCGGTGATGGAAAGCGGCGCATTGCTGCTGTTTACGACAACGCCCAAGAATATGGACATTGTCATCGCGGGATCGTGGAGCCTTGGCGCCATCACATTGCCGCGCATGAAAGTGGTGGCGTTCTTGTTGCTGGTTGCGGTGATCGGATTGACATGGCTCGGTTTGTCACGGGCGTGGCTCGGCCGCGCCACGCGCGCCTATGCGCAAAACCCGGAAGCCGCCATGCTGATGGGAGTACCTACCAAGGTGCTGCAGACCGGGGTCGTGGTCTACTCATGCGCACTGGCCGGCTTCGGAGGCGCGCTTTACGCCAGCCTGTTTTCGCTGGAGCCATCTTTGGGCGGTCTGTTCATCCTGAAAGGTGTTGAGGCTGCGATCCTCGCCGGCGTTGGAAATCTGCTTGGAGCGCTCGCCGGCGGCGTGATCCTCGGTGTGACTGAATCGGTCGGCTCGCAGCCTTTGCCGTCGGCGTTCCGCGATGCCTACGGCCTCGTGTTCCTGGTGGCGATCTTGTTGTTCCGGCCCGCCGGCCTGTTCGGGGGTCAGAAGTGAAAGCGCTGTGGTTCTTAATCCCGCTCTATTTGTTGCCGCTGCTGATTCGAAGCGATGTGGTGCTGACCGTGCTCATCTTCACGTTCGTTCTCGGCATTCTGGCGATCGGCTTCAATATCGTGTTCGGCGGTGCCGGGCAATTGACGATGTTTCATGCCGCCGCGTTCGGCGTCGGCAGCTACGTCACCTTCCTTTCGATGCTGCATTTCAGCATTCCGTTTTGGCTGGGCTATCTGGTTGCGGTGCTGATCGTCGTGCTGATCTCGATTGTGATCGGCTGGATCTGTTTCAAGTTCCGGCTGAAGGAATTCTATTTTGCGGTCGTGACGCTCGCTTTCGCCGAGCTCTTCCGGCTGGTGGCGCTGAATTGGACGAGCATGACCAACGGAACGCTGGGGATGCTGGTTCTGGAAAAGCCTACCGTCTGGCTGCCCGGAAGCGGCGTCATCAAGATCGAGGAAACCGTTCCCTGGTATTTCCTCACATTGATCTCCCTGACCGGGATCCTGATTTTTTCGGCGCTGCTGATGCGCTCGTGGATTGGCCGCAATTTTTCGGCGATACGGCTCAATGAGGATCTCGCACAGACGCTCGGCATCGATACTTTCCGGTACAAGCTGCTGGCGTTCACGATTTCGAACGTGATCGCTTCATTTGCCGGTGCGCTCTATGGCTTTTACACCGGCTATATCGAACCGGCCTATCTCGCCGTCGCGCAATCGCTCGATGCGATCGCTATGGTGCTGCTCGGCGGCGTCTCCACGATACTCGGGCCGGTAGTCGGCGCGCTGGTGCTTACCTCGTTGCCGCATTTGATCGAGCTGCCCGCGGAAATGCGTGTCGCGGTCTACGGAATGATCCTCATTCTCGTGATCCTGCTGATGCCACGTGGAATTGTCGGGCTCGCCGCCGGTCTTGTCAAAAGGCGGGCCCATGCTTCTTAAGGTCGAAAATCTCACGAAGCGTTTCGGCGGCCTCGTCGCCGTGTCGGATGTGTCATTCGGCATCGAGAAGGGCGAGATCATCGGCATATTCGGGCCGAATGGTTCCGGAAAGACGACATTGCTCAGTCTGCTGGCGGGATTGCTGCCGCCAAGCGCTGGCCGCGTGTTCTGGAAGGGGCAGGATATCGCGGGCGCACGGCCGAACGTCATCGCTTCGCTGGGCGTGATCAAGACGTTTCAGAATCCGCAGTTGTTTTCCGAACTTTCGGTGTTCGAGCACGTCATGATCGCAAGCTTCCTGGCCTTCACGCGGATGAAGGATCACAGTCGCCTGCGCAGTTTCCTGGCGCCCGGCAAGGGGGAAGCAACCTTGCGCGCGCGGGCAGAGAAGGCTCTGACGCTTTGCCGTTTGCAGGGCTCGTCGGAGAAACCTGCAGCCGAGCTGTCATATGGCGAGGAGAAGATGCTTGGCGTCGCCATGGCGATGATGTGCGAACCCGAGCTGTTGCTGCTCGATGAACCGGCATCCGGACTGGGCAACGACGAAATCCAGAACCTGGAAAACGTGCTTCGAGATCTGCGCGCGCACGGCACGACGTTGTGCATTATCGATCACAAGGTGGCGTTTCTCGCCAAGTTTGCGGATCAGGCGATTGCGCTTCAGCAGGGGTGCAAGATCGCGCAAGGCCGTCCGCATGACGTGCTCGCAGATCCCGGCGTGGTGAAGGCCTATTTGGGACGAAGCCATCATGCTTGAGCTGTCAGCGGTATCGGCCCATTACGGCAAGAACCAGGTTTTGCGCTCGATCAATCTCAAGGTCGCGGCCGGCGAAGTGGTCGCCCTGATCGGGGCGAACGCCGCCGGAAAATCGACCACGATGCGTCTGATCGCGGGGTTGAAACGCGCGACCTCGGGCTCGATCAGGCTGGATGGTGCCGAAATCGAACCGTTGTCGACGCCAAAGCGTGTCGGCCTTGGCATCGCCTTGGTGCCCGAAGGCCGTCAGGTTTTCGCGCAGTCCACCGTTCTCGAAAATCTGACGATGGGGGCATACCACCGCCCCGACCGCAACCATATCCAGCCTGATATCGATGCGATGTTCGCGATGTTTCCAAAACTCGGCGAGCGCCGCAACCAGCGGGCCGGCTCGATGTCCGGCGGCGAACAGCAGATGGTGGCGATCGCCCGGGGATTGATGGCGAAGCCGAAATGCTTGCTGCTCGATGAGCCCACGCTCGGACTCGCACCGGTCATTGTCGATGAGATATCTCTCACCGTCATGAAGTTGGCGCGGGATGGAATGACGATCCTGCTCGCCGAGCAGAATGCGGCGATGGCCCTGGAAGTCGCCAATCGCGCCTACGTTCTCGCCGCCGGTGAGATTTCGGCGCAAGGCACGCCCGAAGAACTGAAAGCTTCACCTATCGTCGAGCAATTGTATTTCGGCGCGGTGCCCTCGGAGGCGGCCCATGCTTGATGTCAGCACGCAGGGCCGCATCGGCATCGTTTCGTTGAACAGGCCGCAGCGGCGTAATGCGATGGATCGCGATCTGGTCGCAGCATTGGTGAAGGCGCTTCGACGCCTGGATGAGAATCCGGAAATCGCCGTTATTGTTCTGACCGGAGAAGCGCCGGGTTTTTGCGCCGGCAGCGACCTGAAATTCATCGGCCGCCTCTCGCTCGAGGACATCTGCCGGTTCGAAGCCGAAACCGGCGATATGGCGCGGCTTCTCGGATTTCTCCGAAAGCCGGTGATTGCTTCGGTCGAAGGATTTGCGCTGGGCGGCGGATTCATTCTGGCTGTTTCCTGCGATCTCGTGGTTTCGGACGACACCGCGCGGTGGCACCTGCCGGAAGTTCCGATCGGCTGGTTGACCCCGTGGGGACTTGGCGCACTGGTTTCGCGGGTAGGGGCGGTGGCAGCGCGAAAACTCTGCTTTGCCGGTGAGGCGTTCGACGGACGCGAAGCCAGGCGCCTCGGCCTTGTCGATCATCTCGCTGAGGCAGGCCACGCCCGCGAAGTTGCAATGGCGCTCGCGCAAAAGCTGGCCAGTCTTCCGGCGGAAGCCGTTTCCGCGACAAAACGCTTTTTCATGCCTGACATCTCGAGCATGTCCGAAGTGCTGGATGTTCAGGCGAACGAAGCCTTTGCCGGCAATTGCCGTCACCCGGTCGCTCGCGCGACGCTTGAGCGGTTCGGCAGCAGATGACGAACAAGAAACGGAAGGTCGATCGATGTTGAAGCGCCGGCAGCAAAGTCAACTCGCCATCCTGACCATCGACCGCTCGAACCGGCGCAACGCGCTCGGTACCGAATTGATGCAGGCCTTCGCCGCCGCGTTCGCGGAACTCGAGCACGACGACAACGTCGCCGCGATCGTCGTTTCGGCGACCGCTCCCGGCTTCTGCGCGGGCAGCGACCTCAAGGAACTGGCGACGATGAATATCGCGCAGATGTGCCACCATGAGGCCGAGACGGCGCGGATCGTACGCGCCATCGGATTTATGGAGAAGCCGGTAATCGCCGCGGTGAGCGGATTTGCGCTTGGCGGCGGCGTCGGGCTCGCCGTGGGCTGTGATCTGATCGTAACGCATCCGGAATGCCGCTGGCACATGCCGGAGGTACCGAACGGCTGGCTTCCACCCTGGGCGCTTGCATCGCTCAGCGCCAGGGTTGGGTCGGTCACGGCCCGGCGTTTGGTCTGGGCAAGTGAGCCGGTTACGGGAGCGGAAGCTTATGAACTCAAGCTTGCCGATTATCTCGTGCCCCAGCCCGACGTCGAGAGCGAAGCGATCGCGGTGGCGGAGCGGCTCGCGGCACTTCCGCGCGTCGCCATCGCCAGCACCAAGCGGTTCTTTGCTCCGTTAATCAATGGCAGCGCTGAAGCCAGCGACATGCTCGCAAACCGGATCTTTGCCGAGAATTGCAGGGATGACGCCTCGAAGGCGACGCTCCGCAAATTCGGCATGAAAGTCTAAATCGTTCGAAGGAATGCTCGATGAACAAGTTCTGTTCCGCAGAGGCCGCGGTCGCAGCAATCAAGAGTGGTCAGACCGTTGCCAGCGTCGGCGTGATCGGCTGGATCACACCGGATTTGATCCTCAAGAGCCTGGCTGCGAGGTATCTTAGCGAAGGCGCGCCGCGCGATCTGACGTTTTATTTTCCGTGCGGCACCGGGGATGGTGTCGGCATTCGCGGCATGGATCATGTGGCCATCGAGGGCCTGATGAAACGGATCGTGTCGGGCTCGTACATCAACCCGTTGAATCCCGCGACCGGCAAGCGCCCCGAATTGATGCGGCTGATCAGGGAGAATGCGATCGAGGCCTATAGCTGGCCGATCGGCGCCAGCATGCATTGGCTGCGGGAAGTTGCACGCCGAAGCCCGGGTTACATGACCGAGATCGGGCTTGGTTGCTACATCGATCCGGAGCAGACCGGCGGCCGTCTGACAGCGCGCGCGACCGATAGTCTGGTGGAAAAAATTCAATTTCGCGGCAAGCCGTATCTATTTTATCCGACATGGACCATCGACGTCGCCATCATTCGTGCGGGTGAAGCCGACGACGCCGGAAACCTGTCGTTCGAGAGCGAGGCGCTGATGTCTTCTTCGCTGGCGCTGGCGCTCGCGGCGAAGGCCGGTGGAGGGCTGGTGATAGCGCAGGTCTCGCAGCGCGTGGAGCGTGGAACCCGCCGTGCCCAATCCGTCAGGATCCCCGGAGCTCTTGTCGACTACGTGGTTCTGGATCCACGGCAGATGATGACGACGGAAGTCGAACATGATGCCGCGTATCTCGGGGGGCAGCCCTACGATCCGTCGAAAATTCCCGGCGTGCCATTCGGTCCGGACAAGATCATTGCGCGCCGTGCAGCACAGGACATCAAACCCGGCGTCGTCAGCATTTTTGGCTTCGGCGCGGCCTCCGACACCCCCTTGGTGATGGCGGAGCAGGGCACTTTCGACAATGGAAAAATCGGGGATTACGCGTTCACGACCGAGCACGGCCCGTTCGGTGGTCTCGTCATGAGCAACTGGCAGTTCTCCGCGAACCGTCATCCGGAAGCGCTGCTGGACGGACCTGCGCAATTCGATTTCATCGACGGCGGCAACTGTGAGTTCGCAGCACTTGCATTTGCGCAATTCGACTCAGATGGCAACGTCAACGTCAGCAAATTTGGCAGCTTCAATCCGGGCGCCGGCGGATTTATCGACATCGCTCACAACGCGCGCGAATTGGTGTTCACCGGAACTTTTACGACTGCGGGACTGCAGATCGAGACCGACAAGAACGGCCTGAGCATCGCCAAGGAAGGCAAGGTCCGGAAGTTCGTCAACACCGCCGAGCAGATCACCTATCCCGTACGCAGCGGCGTGATGAATCGCGGCCAGCGCGCCAAGATCATCACCGAGCGTGCCGTTTTCGAAGTGACCGCGGAAGGGCTGGTGCTGACTGAAATCGCTGAGGGCATCGACATAAGGGACGACATCCTGGATCAGATGGAGTTTGCTCCGGCGCGGATTGCCGATCGGCCCAAGACAATGGACAAGGAGTTGTTCGCGCATTAGGGGCGGCCCAGGTGCGACGGCTTGGTATGAGCCGCAACTCCTACGATGTTGCGGCAACCGGCCGCGGCCGCGCCAAGATCTACGCTGCCGCACGCAGATCGAATCGTAATCGTTAGAACCCGCTCAGTCGCTTATTGTGGGGTGATACCTGCTTCCTTGACGATGCGGTTCCATTTTTCGATTTCGGCCTTCAGAAGCCGCTCGAGAGCGGCCGGCGTCGCACGCTCCTCGGCAACTGGCTCCATACTGAGCTCAGCAAAGCGACTGATAATTGTCGGGTCTCGTAATGCTTTCTGCAACGCGGTAACGACGACGTTGACAATCGCTTTCGGCGTGTCGTGCGGAGCATACAGCCCATACCATGTGGTGATGTCAAAGTCCGGCAAGCCAACCTCTGCGGAAGTTGGCACGTTCGGCAAGGCCTGAACACGGCTCTTGGCAGTCACTGCATAGCCTTTAATCGTTCCAGCCTTTATGTGCGGGGTTGGCCCTGTCGCGGGCTCACAATAGACGTCAATTTGACCGGCGATCACGTCATTGAGCGCGGGGGCGCCTCCTTTGTAGAAGACCGGCGTCATCTTCGCCCCGATCGCATTCATCAAAAGCAAGCCGCAAAGGTGCGAGGCCGAACCGAGTCCGACATATCCATATGTGACTTTGTCGCCATGCGCACGCACGTAGGCCACGAGTTCCTTGAAATCCGGGGCAGGGAAATTAGGACGCGTTACCAGAACCATCGGGACATCGGTCACGAGGCCGATGGTCTCGAAGTCCTTGACCGGATCGAAGGGCAGTTTGGCATAGAGCGAGCTTGCAGTTGCCTGTCCGGTATGCATCAGAAGCAACGTGTAACCGTCGGGAGCGGCCTTGGCGACGCGATTTGTTCCCAGCGTGCCGCCGGCGCCGAGTACATTCTCAATCACTATCGGCTGCTTGAATGTCACGCTCATCGAGCTTGCCAGCAGCCGCGCAATCACATCGGCCGGCCCTCCGGCGGAAAATGGAACCACGATGGTGACAGGTCGGCTTGGATAGTCCTGTGCGAAAGCCGGCAGCGTCGGCCCCAACAAGAGCAAGAACAAGGTTAGCGTCAAGAATCTCATTGAGGCCTCCCATGTGCGAAGGCCATTCCGGCCGAGACCGGCAAAGCGTAGCGGCGCCGGTGGTGGGAAAGTTCTTCAGCAACATCACGCATCACAGCGACATCCTCCCGGCTTCTTTTCCACTGTCAGGTTGGCGACGGCTAACGAAAGAATGCCTATTCGCGTGCGGTCGAGTTTATCTGTTCAGACGTTTTCTCGATCATGCTGAGAGCAGCCACGGCTGCGGCTTTCACGTGATCGACACAACAACGCTCTGCGAGGTCGGGATCGCCGCTCCGGATGGCCCGCCAGATTGCGGTGACTTCGCGAAGACTCTTGTTGATCCTTTTAGGCTGGGACATGGAAGTGATGCGGAGCAACGTAATGCGGTCGTGAAGCGGCCGGAGCATCCGTTCGACGAAGGTGTTGCCGCATCCCGTAATCAGTGCCGCATAGAATTCAGTCTTGGCTTCGAGGGAAGCAACCAGATCGGATTTGGCGGAAGCTGCCTTCAATCTTACAAGCGCTTCTCCGATCCTGCGAACAATGACAGGGTCATGCAGACGCGCGCATTCGCGGCCGGCAAACCCCTCCAGAACTGCGCGCGCTGCGTAAAGCTGTTTTGCCTCTTCGAGGCTGATGGCGCTGACGATTGGACCGCGATGAGGGACCGTGGTGACAAGACCGTCGGCTTCCAGCAGCCGAAGGGCCTCGCGAATCGATGGCCGGCTGACGCCGGTCAGTTCGCACAACTCTCTCTCTACCAGACGCTGGCCCGGCTTGAACGTCCCAGACATAATCGCTTCGCGAAGCTTCTGTGCGACCATCGACCTGACTGTCGGAACGTCCTCAATCCGAAGTGTAGACTGCCGTTCGGTTCGCTTGTCCATTGTCTGCTGCCTTCGTTCCGCCTTTTGCAGTAAACGCATGAAGGTATCGCCGCAATACCGATCGCGGCCCTGTCCAAAGTTCAGTAGCGGTTAACCGGCAAAATCATCATCTCGGCAATTTGAACGTGCGGTGGCTGGTCAAGTGCGAAGACGATAGATCGTGCTATATCGGCCGGGTCCAGCGCGATCTTGAACTGGTTGAAGTATTCCTCTTCCTTCTGCTTGTCGCCGCGATAGCGTGTGATGATGATGTTCGTTCGGGCCAGACCTGGCTGAATTTCGGTCACACGTAGAGCTGTCTCGGCCAATTCGCCTCTAAGCGTCTCTGTGAACATGTGGACGCCCGCCTTGCTGGTGCTGTAGGCCGCCATATCCGGAACAATGCGCACGGCGTTGATCGAGCTGATGTTAACAATGTGCCCGGTGTTGCGCTTGACCATCTCGGGCAGCAGACTGCGGGTTACCCGCATCAAACCGATCAGATTGGTCGCAATGATGTTGGACCAGTCGTCCGGAGAGCCGATGTCGAAACGTGTTCTGCCGCCGATATCATGCCCCGCATTGTTGATAAGAACGTCGATCGGCTTGAAGTTATCGGGGACGAGGTCGAGCAATCGGTCGACATTTTTTGCGTCGGTGATGTCGAGCTGTATGGCGAAGGCACTGTCGCCCATTCCCGTTGCGAAGACCCGTAACGGCTCCGCGTCGCGATCGACCAGGACAACCCGGCGTCCGCTCTCGATCAGTGCCCGCGTGATCGCCCGTCCCATGCCGCCGGCGGCGCCGGTAATGAGGACTGTGCTGCCCGATGTCTCAGTCATGCGGTCTCTCCATCGTGGACTGTCGATTGTGCTCATGAGGCGGACCAGCCCCCATCGATCGGAAGTGTTGCCCCCGTGATGTCCCGGGCAGCCGGACTACATAGAAAGACGGCCATCGCTCCCACGTTTTCCATCGAGACGAAACGCTGGCTCGGTTGACGCGAAGCCAGATAGTCACGCGTCGCCTCTTCAATCGGCATGTTCTTGTTGCTCGCGATCGTTGCAATTCGCGCCTCAATAGCGGGAGAGGGCAGCGTGCCCGGACAAAGTGCGTTGCATGTAATGCCCGTCGTTGCCGTCTCGATCGCGATCGCACGCGTCATGCCGAGGATCGCAGTTTTGGTCGTGACATAATCGATGCGATTCTCGACCGCGCGGGTCGAATAGATCGATGCCATGTTGATGATACGTCCCCAGTCGCGTTGCTTCATCGCGGGCAGGGCGAGGCGGGTAAGATGAAACGGGGCGGAGAGGTTGACCGCGAGCGCTTCTTCCCATCGCTCCGGCGAGAATAACTCCACTGGTGCAAAGTGCCGGACCACCGCGTTGTTGATCAGAATATCTATCGCGCCCAGGCGATCGATCAGTTTGTCCATCATTGCCTCGATCGCCGGGCGCTGCGACAGATCGGCTGCAACACTGAGCGTGTCCACTCCAAAGCGAGATCGGATGTTGTCCTTTGCCGAATGCGGCTCGGCCAAGTCGTGAAGGACGACGTTGGCTCCGGCGCTCGCCAGGCTTTCGGCCACGGCGAGGCCTAGCCCTGCCGTAGCACCTGTCACGAGCGCCCATTTGTCCTTCAGCATGAGGGTCCGCTTCCGGTTACTTTTTTTGATCCAGTTCCGCGAAAACTTCGCGCGCGTTGCGGAACGCATCCACGCCGGCAGGCACGCCGCAATAGATAGCGACCTGCATGAAGACCTCGCGTATTTCTTCCCGCGTGGCGCCATTGGTCAGCGCACCGCGGACATGGGTCTTGAGCTCATGCGGACGGTTGAGCGCGCACAGCATGGCGAGGTTGAGGAAACTGCGTGTCTTGTGTGTAAGTCCGTCGCGGCCCCACACGTAACCCCAACAATATTCTGTCGTCAGGTCCTGCATTGGCCGATTGAAGTCGTCGGCCGATGCGATGGCCTTGTCGACGAAGTCGTCGCCGAGAACGCTTTTTCGGATCTTGAGTCCGCGATCGTACGTGGTCTTATCCATGATGATATCCTGTCGGGTGCTTTGAGGGTGAGCGGGTTAGCTCTTCGGCCAGAACGGCTGGGCAAGTGCCAGTTGAGGGGGGAACACCGTCACCGGCACCCCGGACTGCCACTGCACAATCGTCATGCCCGCGCCAACCCGACGTCCTTTTTCATCAAATTTGATTTCGCCAAGCGGATAATATTTGGAGGGGCCGGCATCCATCGCACGTAGCGCATCCGCCACCGCTACTCTGTCGGCCTTGCCTGCCTTCTCGAGCGCGTCCTTGATCACCCACATGTCGCCATAGGTTGAAATGGCGTTCTGCGTCATCCAAGGCTCTTTGTAGCGGGTCTTGAGTTCGGCAATCAGCGCTTCGTGACCCTTTGCGCCCCAGCTTGCGACACAGGTCAGAACGCCCTGGAGAAGTTCGGGGCTCACGGTCTGAAGCATGTCCGGCTCGGCGATGGCGATGCCAAACGAAATCGTCGGAATCTTGCCCTGACCCATGCCGAATTCGTTCATTTTCTCAAGCAACAGCTTGGCGTCAGATATGACGGTCGGCAGGAAGAAGAGCAGGTCCGGTTTGGCGGAACGGATTTTCTGGACCAGCGATGTAGCGTCGGCGAGCGGTGGCGTGAAGGTTTCATCGACGATCAATTGGAGTCCGTTGGCCGCCAGCAAACCTTCCCGCATCGATTTAGCGGAAGCGACTGACGCTCCGGTGTTGTCAGTGATGATCGCCACCGTCTTCGGCCGCTTGCCGGAAGCCGACTCCGCCAGACTTACGATCTGCGGTAAAGCCTGTTTGGCCTGAGAGGCGGCCGTCGCCGAAGTCTGGAAGACATATTTGAAACCACGGTCGGTGATCAGATCGGAGTAAGACAGCGTGAGAATCGGCAAGTTCGCACGCTCCGTGACCTCGGTGACCGCCAGCGTGAACGAACTCAGATAGGCCGCGCTCGCTGCAACGAGGTCGGGTTCCTGCGCCACCATGCGCTGCGCCGCGTTTTTTGCCTTCTCGGTGGTATCGCCGGAATCAAGCACGACCAGCTTGAGCTTAGCGCCGCCTAACGACTTGACGCCGCCCTGCGCGTTGATGTGATCCACCGCCATCTCGGCGCCGTGACGCATGACGGTGCCAGGCCGCGCATACATGCCGGAGATCGGCACCAAAAGGCCGACTTTGATCTCAGCGGGCTGCTGTGCCCAGGCACGAGAGGAGAGCAGTCCAACCGAGGCTCCGGCGAGCAGCGTTCGCCGTGTGAGAGCAATTTTCGTGATTTTATTCATGATCTTTCCTCCCTGAATTTCTTGGTTTCAATTTAGATCAGGATTTCTTCGGCCAGAACGGCGACGCCAATGCCAAATCAGACGGATACACGGTCACCGGTACGCCAGATTGCCATTGCACGATCACGACGCCGGCCCCGACGCGTCGGCCTTTTTCATCAAACTTCAACTGCCCGCCGGGATAGTGTTTCGAGACGCCGCCATCCATCGTACGGAAGGCGTCTGCGACGGCGAGCCGGTCGACTTTCCCGGCTTTTTCAAGCGCAGCCTTCATCAGCCACATGTCACCATAGGTCGAGATGACGTTCTGCGTCATCCAGGGCTCTTTGTACTTGGCCTTGAGTTCGGCAATGAGATCCTCGTGACCCTTCGAGCCCCAGTTGGCGACGACCGTCATGATGCCCTGGACGACATCCGGGCTGACGCTCTGCAACATGTCGGGCTCAGCGACCGTAATGCTGAAGGACACGGTCGGGATTTTGCCCTGTCCAAGACCGAACTCGTTGATTTTTTCGAGACCGAGCTTGGCGTCGGATACCGCGTTTGGCATGAACAGCAGCAGATCTGGCCGCGCCGATCTGACCTTCTGGATCAGCGGCGTGGCATCGGAAAGCGGCGGTGTCCAGATTTCTTCCACCACGAGTTCAAGGCCGAGCTGCGCGAAGATTTTCTCCTTCAGCGCCTTTGCTGTCGCGACCGATGTGCCCGTATTGTCCATCAGCATGGCCACCGTCTTGGGGCGCTTGCCTGATGCGGTTTCCGCGAGCTTCATCAATTCGGGAAGGCCGAGCTGCGATTGAACGCTGGCGGGAGCCGCGGTTTGAAAGATAAACTTGAATCCGCGTTCGGTGAGCAAATCGGAATAGGAGAGGGTGAGAACAGGCAACTGCGCGCGCTCGGTCACCTCGGTCACCGCGAGCGTAAACGAACTGAGATAGGCGCCGGTCGCTGCAACCAGATCGGGCTCTTGCGCGACCATGCGTTGCGCCGCGTTCTTGGCTTTTTCGGTCGTGTCGCCGCAATCGATCTGGACCAGTTTCAGCTTTGCGCCGCCCAGTGCCTTGATGCCGCCTTGAGCATTGATGTGTTCGACGCCCATTTCGGCGCCCATGCGCATGACCTGACCCGGACGGGTATAGATACCCGAGAGCGGTACGATCAGTCCGACCTTGACCTCAGTCGGCTGTTGCGCCCGAACCACGGTGGACAGACCCATGGCGGCAGCGCTCGAGAGTACGGTTCTGCGCGTCAGAGAGGTTATTGAATTTTTGCCCTGGCTCATTTCTTGATCTCCCATTCTGTTTGTTGATTGCTTTTTTACATACCGAGATAGGCCCTGCGGACGCGGTCGTCTGCGCGCAGGGTTTGATTATTGCCTTCGAGTACGACGCGGCCAGCTTCAAGAACGTAACCGTGGTCAGCGGATTCAAGCGCCTCCGCGACGCGTTGCTCGACCAAGAGGATCGTCAGGCCGGATTGCCTGCGAATTTCGATCAGCCGCTCAAAGATGAAATCTGCGGTCGACGGTGCGAGGCCCATCGAAGGCTCATCCAGCATCAGAAGCTTTGGCGACGAAGCGAGGCCGCGCCCGATCGACAGCATCTGCTGTTGTCCACCGGATAGCGTTCCGGCAAACTGATCACGGCGCTCCGCGAGCACGGGCAGCCACTCGAAGATGCGCTCGATATTCTGCTTCCAGTCGCGTTGGCCGGTTTCGGTCGTCGCGCCTACCTCAAGATTTTCCATCACCGTGAGCGACGCGAAAACCTGACGTCCTTCCGGCACATGCGCAATTCCGAGGTGAGCACGCTGCGAGGCCTGGATGGACAGCAGATCCTGGCCTTGGAACGTGATGGAGCCGGCGCTCGGCCGAACGATGCCGGAAATGGTCTTGAACAGCGTTGTCTTGCCGGCGCCGTTCGGGCCAACAATGGCGACGAATTGCCCAGCTTCGACCTTGATCGAAACGTCCTTCAGGACGGGAATCGCCGAATAACCCGCACTGAGATTGTCAATGCTGAGCATGAGCCGCCCATTTCTTTCCAAGATATGCCTCGATGACCCGGATGTCCCGGGTAACGGCTTCCGGCTCGCCTTCCATAAGGACGGCGCCGTGATCGAGCACAACGAAACTATCCACCAGCCGGACCATCGATTGCATCGTGTGTTCGATAATGGCGATGGTTACGTCATCCTTTGCCAGGCGCTGAATGACGGCGACCACCTCGTCGGCTTCGTCATGCCCCAGCCCGGCGAGCGTTTCGTCGAGCAGCAGGATCCGCGGCTGGCTCGCCAGTGCACGCGCAAGTTCCATCAACCGAAGTTCTTTTGCGGTGAGCTCACCTGCCATGCGGTGGGCAATCCCGGAAAGGCCAACACGCGCAATTGCATCCGCGGCCAATCTACGAGCTTCGATATCGGTCTTCGCACGGATGTAGGCACCGACCACGACATTGTCCGAGATCGACATACGGAGAAACGGTCGCATGATCTGGAAAGTGCGGCCGATGCCGGCTTCGCACAATTCGTGAGGTTTGCGACCGGCCATGTTGACACCGTCGATCAGCACCTCGCCGGCATCGGGCCGTAAAAAACCATTCAGCAAATTAAACAGGGTGGTCTTGCCGGCGCCGTTTGGGCCGATGATCCCCAGAATGGCATTCTTGCGCAGTTGAAGGCTGACATCCTGCACGGCTTTCAATCCGCCAAAGGAGCGTGACAAGCCGCGCACCTCGAGAATGATATCCTGGGACAGGCCTGCTCTCGCCGGACTGTTTGCAGTCGTTGATGCAGCGGTTGTCGGAACAGGGACGTCCACTGCCTTGATACCGTCAGGCTTAGCCTGAGGTGCCTGACGACGCTTTCGCAAGAAATCGCGCACCTTCCAGAACAATCCCTCCGGGGCGATCAGAATCACGATGATGATGGCGAGGCCAAAGATGACGCCCTGGATGCCGGGAAAGCGCGTGCCAGCTTCGGCATTGAGAGTTTCCGCAAGCGGAATCAGAATGACAGCGCCGATGACCGGGCCCCAGACCGTGCCGACGCCGCCGAACATGGCGACCGTCAGTGCCTGTGCAGAAACGAGCATGCCGAACACCGATTGCGGTGTCACGACGAGCAGGACAATCGCATAGAAGGCGCCAATCGCTCCGGCAATCGCACCGCTCAGCGTGATCGCCCGCAACTTCCATATCAGCGTGTTAATTCCCGCCGCTTCCGCGGCGGCCTCGTTTTGCTTGATGGCAAGGAGCGCCATGCCGAACCGCGAGCGTTCGATCCATTGAGTGAGCAGGATCGTCCCGATCAGCATCGCCAGCGCCAGTATCGTATAAACCCGCCCGTCGCTGAATTGCATATAGGCCAGAGGATTGTCTCGCTTGATCGGAATGGTGACTTCCTGATAACCGAGCCATTCGAACACATAGAGAATGGCGAGCGGGTAGGCGAGCATCGCCAGGGCAAAGTAGTGCCCCTGCAGTCGGAAGGTCGGAAAACCCACCAGCAACCCCGCAAGCCCACCCAGCACGGCCGCGATGGGGATGAGGAGCCACGGCGACAGGTCGAAATAGATCTGCCCGAGTGCAGTCGTATAGGCACCGAGTCCAAAAAAAGCGGCATGGCCGAACGAGATCAGCCCGGTGTAACCGCTGAGAAGATTCCAGGACAGACCGAACACCGCCCAGACCAGCACCAGGGTCATCACGAGTTGATAATACGAGTTGGTGATCGACAGCGACACCGCCGCGTAGAGGACGGCAAAGACGAGAACGGGAACGAGCGAACGGTAGCTCGGCATCATCAAGTCCTCTCGACCATGCGCCCGAAGAATCCTTGCGGACGGAAGAAGATGATCAAAAGAAACACGACGAAGATCGCAGCATTCTGCAGCTGCGTTGGCAAAACGATCGTCGACATTTGCTGCACCAGTCCGATCGTCATGCCACCCCAGAAAGCGCCGGTGATGCTTCCCATGCCGCCAAGGACGACGCCGGCATACATGACAATGACGTATTCGAGGCCGACAAAAGGTTGGAACGGATAATTCGTGGCCAGCAGGCCGCCCGCAATCGCCGTAACGCCGGTGCCCAGCGCGAACGCGATACGGTGCGCTCGATCGACATCGACTCCCATATAAGTTGCCGCGACGGGGTTATCGGCTGCCGCTCGCAGTGATTTGCCGAGCCGCGAGCGCGTGATCAGCAACGCGAGCAGGGTCATCGTCATGAGCGAAACGATGGCGTCGATGCCGCGTGCCTTGTTCACGAAGATGCTGATGTCAAAAAATGGGCCGAGCTCCCAAGCCGTACTGGACAGAGGTGTGCGGATCGAAGCCAGAACTGAACCGAAAACGATCAGGCCGCCATTTTGCAGGATAAGTGCTATTCCCAAGGTAAGAATCAGTTGGGCATAATGCCCCTCCCCCTCGAGCAGCGTCGTGCGAGTACCTGATACGCGCGAAATCAATGTTCGATGCACCACGTAGCCGAACGCCGCTAGAATCGGGCCGGCCAGAAGTATGGCAATGAACGGCCCCGCGACGTTACCGAAGGCGGTCTGTACGCCGAGCGCCGTGAAGCAATAGAATGCTGCATACATGCCGAGCATCATGAAATCGCCGTGGGCAAAGTTGATGACCCGCATCACTCCGAAAATCAGTCCAAGGCCGACGCACATCAGGCCATAGATCGCGCCGATCAACAGGCCGGCGACCAGAGCCTGCAGAAAGCCCTCCAGAAATGGTATCACTGCGAACCTCTCACGGGATTATCTGTCTGGGTCGCGATCAGGTGTTCTGTGCCTGGCGAGCGATCGATGCGATCTTTGTTTTTCTTTTTTGGCCCCGACGTCCGCGATAATTCGAGCCTGCAATGGGCGGCAATACTGCTGCTATCCGGAAGCGTCTCGCAATTATCGACGAGCCCTTCCAGTTCATCCGCGCGGTTCGGTCCCATGGTTGCTGCCGCGGCATCATGAAAGCGCGCGCGGATTTCTTGCGGCGTCGCGGCCACGACATCGTCAAGGCGTCTTTGTATCGTTGCCCCGCTATGCAGGCGGACGACGACGTTGGCACCCTGGGCGCCTGGAAAAGCAGCGGTGAGGTCCGCATCGCTTTGCAGATCGATCATGTCGACCAGACGAATGATATTCGGATCATCGAGATGAGAATAGTTTTCCTCTTCAATCGCACCGCGGGCGAGAGTTGCCGCAACGCTGAACGGGATGCTCATCTTGGCCTGGAGCGCATGCTGAAAAGGTCCTGCGGAGTCGCAGCCGGGATAGCGGATGGCTGCATCGGGAACGCGCACGGCGATGGCGGCGATATCCCCGGAGTTACCTAGCTCGTGTGCGATCAGCAGAGCAGCCTGAGAGGCTGTCTGCGCGAAATTACAGGCGGGCACCGGCTTGCTGTAGACGGCCATGATTTCGGGTTGTTTGCCGTCGAATAGTCGGATGCGGCTGGACATCGGTTGACGCCGATAAGCAGCGAAAAGCCCGGCCTCTCCCTCGAGAATTGTTTCGGATGCGTAGGCGCCGGCCTCAGCGAGCTCGACTGCCGTGATTGCATTGCGTGCGGCGAAACCCGGATGAAAGTACATCTCGGAACCGCCCGTATGTGGCCATTCATTCAGACCTGAGGAAGTATTGGCCGCGATCGAAAGAGCGCTGGTCGCAGCGTCCTCGGACAGGCCTAGTGCATGGCTTCCCGCCAGCGCAGCGCCAAGCGGCGCAACAATGCCGGTCGGTCGGTAGAGACGTGCGAGATCGGCGGTGAAAAGGGCCCGACCGATCTGGGCACCGGTTTCATAACCGACAATGGCGGCAACAAGGAGCGCCGCACCGGAAAACGGGCTGCGTTCCGACAGCGCCAGCAGCGTCGGCCAGATCACGACGCCGTGGTGGCAGATGCTACCAGCATGCATGTCTTCACGTACCAGGCCGTGGCCCAACGTTGCGTTGGCGAAGGCGGCGTCGCCTGGCGTCGTCAGTTTGTCCGTCCCGATGACAGTTGCGCCAGCCTCGACCGGATAAGCAATCTCGACCGCCTGCCGGCTCCAGGGATGGTGGCTAGCCTCGAATGCGCAGGAGAGGAAATCCAGCAAACAGATTTTTGCTTTGGCGATGACGTCGGAATCAAAATCGCGCAGCTCGACGCGCAGCGATGCACGCGCCAATTTACGCGCCATGGAAGTTTTGCCTGAATCGGTAAATCCGATTGTCATCCGACCGATGCTCCGCGAGCAGCTTGTTCAACGCTCAGCCGCGCATTTCCACCCCGGCCCATTCCTCCAGAACTTTGGCGATCGAAGTGAAATCCGAAGATGGGCCATACTTCGCGTTGGTAATCGCCAGCATCTGCCGGACCACCGAGCCGCAGACCATCGGAACACCCATGGCCTCGGCTTCATCGATGCAAAGGCGAACGTCTTTGTAGGATAGGCCGGTCGTGAAGCCGAAATCGAATGTGCCGGGAAGGACGGCGCGGGGAAATTTGTCTTCGGAGGCGCTGTTGCGGCCGCTGCTGGCGTTGATGATATCGATCAGGACTCGTGCATCGAGACCGCCCTTCACGCCCATCGCGACCGCCTCGGAGGTGATAACGACAGCGGCTGCGGCCATCAGATTGTTGGCGAGCTTGGCGGTTTGCGCCAGGCCGGGTTTCTCACCGGTGTAAAACAGTTTGCCGAAGTTTTTGAGTATAGGTTGGACCGTCTCGAAGGTTGCTTTGGGGCAAGACACCATGACTGCGAGCGAACCGCCGACAGCTCCTCTGATGCCGCCACTGACCGGCGCATCCACCAGCGTGATATTCTTGGGCTTAAGACCGTCTGCGATAATCTTCGCGGCACCTGGCCCCGTTGTGGATAAATCGACCAGGATACGTGCGCGCGTTCCCTCGATGATGCCTTTAGGGCCGAGCGCGACCGCTTTTACGATGTCCGGGGTCGGCAAGCTGGCCAGCACGATGTCCGCCGAGGAGGCGACTTCGGCGGGAGATTTCGCAAGACGTGCGCCGCGCGCGGCGAGAGGCTTCGTCGCTTCGTTATCGGTGTCATAGACCGACAACGAATAGCCCGCATCGAGCAGGCGTCCGGCCATCGGACCACCCATGCGACCAATACCAACAAAGCCAATAACCTGATCGGGCATATTTAGCCTCCCTGCCGCTCCGCTTGCGGCGCTCTTTAGTTTTTATCTTTTGGCTGATCGCGCATTCACGACTGCCACGTTGCGGGGGAATGTCCGGATTGTCAGTCAATCTGTCAAGCATAAGATTTTAGATCGACACGGGACGAGTTGTCGCGTTAGGATTTGAAAACAAAATCAGCGAATACGCGCGATGTCCGGGCAGGAAAAAACACAACTCAAAAAACACAACTCAAACATCAAGGAGAAGTCATGAGCGAAGAAAGTCTGTTTGAAAAAGGCCTTAAGGTCCGCAAGGAGGTCCTTGGCGAGGACTACGTCAACAAGTCCATCGCCGGTGCTGACGAGTTCACGCGCACGATGGCCGAATGGTCGACCGAATACTGCTGGGGTGCATTATGGACCCGCCCGGGCGTCGACCGCCGAACCCGTAGCATCGTCAATCTATCGATGATCAGCGCGCTCAACCGGCCACATGAATTGAAGCTGCACGTCAAGGCGGCATTGAAAAATGGCCTCACCAAGGATGAGATCAAGGAAATTTTCCTTCAGGTGGCCGTTTATTGTGGGGTCCCTGCCGGCATTGACAGCTTCCGTACCGCGCGCGAGGCATTCAAAGAACTGGAAAACGAGTGATGCGGCACGGGGAGCAATACAAAACGCCATGACCGAACCGAACTACGATCTCTTCGCCATCCGGTATGCCACCCGCGATGCACGGCGGGGTGATCACTTTATCGGCGGCGATCCCCATGACGGACCGATGCCCATGGATTATTTTGTGTGGGTTGCGAGGGGCGGGGGGCGGACCTTTGTCATCGATACCGGCTTCAATGCCGAGGTGTCGGAGAAGCGCAAGCGTGCTTTTCTACGCTGCCCGGCGGCGTCGCTCGCCAATCTTGGCATCGATGCGAATACGGTCGAGGATGTGATCCTGACTCATCTGCACTATGACCACGCCGGCAACTTTGACCGCTTCCCAAAAGCACGCTTCCACCTTCAGGAACGCGAGTTGGCCTATGCCACCGGACGCTACATGCATTATCCGCGCTTGTCCCACTCGTTTGAGGTCGAGGACGTGTGCGGTATCGTCCGGTTGAACTATGCGCAACGGGTGATGTTCTATAACGGCG
>Ga0193743_1000528_pt1 | contig 29925 bp, 27 predicted proteins | sample L2c2metaG_FD_143038 | JGI IMG/M metagenome (GOLD analysis project Ga0193743, IMG submission 143038) | Soil microbial communities from a riparian zone of the East river system, Colorado, United States - L2c2 | ecosystem: Environmental > Terrestrial > Soil > Riparian zone | place: USA: East River...
TGTCAATCATAAATGAAAGACATGAGTCAAAGGCATGTCAAATGCATGTAAGTAATAAAGTAAAAGAAATGTATCTTAGATCATCATCTGATGATAAGATCAAGAGATCAAGATAAGATCGTAGATCGTCGAGATAAGATCGCCAAGATAAGATCGTCAAGATAAGATCGTCAAGATAAGATCGTCAAGATAAGATCGATATGATCAAGAGATCAAGAGATCTTCATATCTATAAGATAAGATCAAGTAAAGTTCAAGTGTTCAAAGTAAAGGTAAAAGTAAAAAGAGTGTCGTAACAAGTTGTGGTCGTGAGAGCTTTCTTGGCTTTTGGCATCTTGTTCACACGGTTGTAAGGGATGATGGCAGGAAAGGGCACAGGCGATGAAGTTGGGGGTCGAAGACTCGAAGTTGAAGGGCAAAGTTGGGATCAAAGTTGGGATGCAAATCGGACTCCAGAGTCCGATTTGCATCCCAACTTGGCAAATCGGAGCAACTTGCATTTTCCAACTTGATCAAAGTTGGGACCAAAGTTGATCGCCAAGTTGGGCCAAAGTTGGGCTACCGTGAAACACCCTAATACCTTATGTAATAAAACCCCCAGTTTAGGTTGTAATTTACTATTATAATTTTTTGCCATAAATATCTATGTTAATCAGTGGAATTTCTTCCTACTCAAAAGTGGTGACATTGAGAGTTGTAAATTCCTTTGAAAATTTATGACATTTTAAGTTGGAATTTGTTTCAAAATTTTTGTTGCATATTTTGCCATAAAAGTCGTCACTAATCGGTGGAATTTATTTTACAATGCAAAAAGTGGTAAATACTATGTTGGATCTTCGGCAGTTGGTCGAGTCGTCAATGTCACAGATTGTCACAGGTGGAATGCCATGGCATCAGGTTACCAATCAAACTCCGCTGATTTGACGATTCGCCAAGCCGTCATCTCCCACAGGCTCTAAGCAATAAGTACAGTAGGGATATTGGAGAGACGAGCGCTACGTACAACTTATATAAACAAAATTGATTACCCCGCAATACCCCGCAAGCCTTAGAAGCAGCAGTAATGTTCTTATACATTTTTGAATGAAGGCCCTCCAGGGTTTCTTCAAATCGTGTTTCGTAGTATGGATCGTACTGCGATGCTGTATTCCCTTACGTTGCGCAGGCATGGATGTACGGACGCGCCGTATTTGATATCACGTGGGTCGCAAAACTGACGATTCTTGTTCTGTGATCTCCGATATGTTCAAGCTCCGATGAGCCGAAGCTCGGCAAATGTGATCATTGAGTGACATTTCTCTCATGTTTATATCCTCACTCTCATCCCTTCCACTTTGAATAAAAAGACACCAGATACATTTAAATAGCATTAATATAGTCCTTGAAATTTTTGGGACATATCCGGGCAGTGGATATTGCGGAACTGTAAAAGTGACGACTCGACCAACTGCTGAACATCTGATCCCCACAACAACACTTTCCATCAGATTTATTCCATTACAACCATTGGGGTTGTTTTTTACCACCCTTCTGTCCTCACAGTGGGTGAGCTGCTCCTTCATGTCTTGGGAAAGGGAGATAACCTTGTCTTCCCTGGCAATTGAGATTTGGAGTATCTTGTTTTCAGGGTCACCCTCAGTATCAAAATAGGTTGTCGTCTTGTGCACTGGTGCCAAGCTCCGGATCGTCAGTGTAGGGGAGATTTGGTCGTCTTGATCATCAGCTGCTAGCCCCAAAAAGTTGATGCATAGTAGGAACTTGAAGCTGCAAGCAGCAGATAGACAGGCTTCGGGCAAACACAAAATCCCTTCTCAAATCTTACAGGTGCTGAGGTTTCTCTGTAAATATATTGCACAATTTACTAAGTACATTATGGCCACTTGCATATGTCATACAGGTCCTCCAAGGCAGCTCACCGTCCCTGCGTCAACCGTGACATATCGAAGAACCCTTGCACCTTCGCCGTAGTAGAAATAGGTCTAACTGGTGGTGTTACAGCTCGGCCTTGTTGTATGGGAACCGGGAAAGCTGGAGGATTTGAGCTTGGTGGTGGTTTTGTGAAGAGACGCGTCGTCGGGGGTGGCGCAGAGTATATGAGTGGATTATTGAGTTGAGATGGTGATGGCGATGGTTGGTTTGGGTGTACCTGGTGAGTATATACTTGAGGGTTAGGCGGTGGAGATCGGTCACTTCGCCGTAATTTATTGATTGGAGCCTTCAATGCCGATGATAATATAGACGAAGATCCCGATGGTGAGGGATGCGATGGAACCGCTGGTGTGGCTGATGCTGGCTTTCCTAAGTTCGTCGTAGTAATGGCGGTATCTGTTTCCATGGTGGTTGGCGCAAGAAAGATAGTAATACCAGGTCAACAATACAAAAATGGTCAAGGACGGGATAGGCTTTCACCACCAACCCTTTTTGTCTTCTTTCTTCTTCACTTCTTTCTGTTTCTCGTTCGTCTGTACTTTGGGTTGCAGCTCGGGTATTGAGATTTTGCTCAAATGGATGGTGAGGTTCTTTGGAGGCGCATATTTGTTTTTCATGTCATCATCCAAATTGATTCGTCTAGGTCCTTTCCTTCCTTCCAGAGTGTCATACAAGACATATTGATGTAGCCCCTCTTCATCCTCCAGACCTGAAGGTGATGAATATTTTGAACATACAAAGAAAAATACAACTCACCTGCTTTGTAACGAATCCGTTTAGTCTCTTCGACTACTTGGAGAACTTTAGGCACTTGGATGGCTTCAGCAGATTTCACAGTGATAAACAGCATAGCATCGTCCTGATAGTAGAAGAATTATGAATGGCGTCGCAACGAGCCAATCTGCAGCACACACCTGGAGCAATTTATTGCAGTATTCCGCATAGTCGTGAACATTGCCTTCATCGCTGATAATGATTTCGTTATATTCCCCTTTAATCGCCTGCAGTTCAGCGATCCTTTCCACGCCTGTCTTCGGGGCAGGCTTGGGGGGAGGGAGAGGTGGCATGTCACTTAATGGTAAGGTAGGACCGACTAGTACTACGGGTGGCGACGGAACTTTGTTCAGAAAAATGCTGGATGGAGGCGGCGGCGGAATGGGATCCGGGTTACGATGGACCTCGTTGGCATCTTGAAAGGTCAGCAGCGCCGTCAAAACGACAATTTCCAGTCCCTTTCTATCGTTGATATCAAACCTATCCTCTGGATGAGTAACCACAACATGAATGCTCTATAACAAGGTGATGAATTACCTATTGAGATTGTAATCAAGGATTTGGACTGAGGTCGTTTTTAATCGACCAGCGGGTTCTTTGGTGACGGCGATGATCACAGGAGGGTCTGGTTTTCGAATCATGAAGCACTCTTCGCGCTTCCATTCGAATTCATGTCTGGTGGTAACTGAAGTTAGCTGGCGAAGATACTTCAACAGCGATCTCATTTGTGCACACTTACTCTTCCCACTTGAAAGCCCACCGAAAGGCAAGCGTCCCAGTATACTTCAATTCAACGATAGAGGTAGGATTGCATAACTCTACAGTTTTGAATTTGCTTGTAGCAGATGGGGCGGCTGCTGTTGCAAGTAATGACTCGGACATGGGATCTGTGAATTCCAATATATCTTCAACTCTGTGAAGGACTCGGAACTTTCAGGTTCATTCATACATACCATAAACTTCAATCTTGTATTCTGGAGTGAGTGCTCTCTGTTTGCGATAATGCACAGTTCCAGATGGGTCAACAAGGTCAATGACATTTGGATGATCCTTGTTGGGGGTGAAAAAGAGAGTGAATAAGTTTTTATCAAGACTCATGGTATCCGGTGTCCGGTATTGTTAAGTTGGGTATTGGAGAAGAGAGGGATGTAACTCGTCACAATTTGCAAAGTACGTAGAGAATTGAAGGCGGCGGCTCTTGTATAGCCATCCGCCGCAGTGATTTGACATGATTGCACACCCTGACCAGGCCGCAACCGAGTCATCTATGCATGGCCGGTAATAATGAACCAAAGACCAATTTCAGACTCTGGCCTACTAAATTTGCACCCGACGTATTTGGCTTGCTGAGTAGTTGAGATACTGACGTGGTTTACTTTTCGATAGACGTTCTGGGTTGCGAATAGCTAGCCGGAATGTCCAGAGGCAATGATATATATAGGCTATAGCTAGGTATCGGGATAATCTCTGGGACACAGCGTTCAGCTGACAGTGCTGTGTAATAACATTCACATTCACATTCGTATAATAATTTGGGACCTAATTATACTGTTGATAATCAGGGCATCATAGAACTAGGTTTCCCCTATCGTGATCGCAATTTGTACTAGCTGCTCGACTTCAACGGTTCATGAATTCAGTGATCATAGTGCTGTGAGAGTCCGTCGCTGAAAAGCGGTCGACATACGACAAGGGTGTTCAAAAATCAACTCAACCACAACGAATATCTGGGGATTAGTTACGAAGGATGTTTTCCATTCTCTATAATAAAAAGGTCATGGAGAAGAATAATCTAAGCATCTTTTTGTAGAAAGATGAATGCATGTTGGCGAGACTCTATCCTCACTTCGAGTTCTTTTACCTAAGGCCATATTAGCCGATTTGAAAAAAAAAAGAAAGAACGATAGGTTGCTTACCAAAGGGCATGGGGGTATAGTGTAGAAGGAAGTCTACTTTCCACCGGTGGTACCCATTCCCATAACACTCTTGAATGAATCGTAGATCCACCATTGGAAGCCGGTCAAAGTACCTAAGTTCGACAAGTCAGATTCGTCCTGAAGACTAGGAACATAAAATTCACCAATCATGATAACTCTCGTGCCGAGACCCTTTGTAGCGAGGGTTGCAAAGCCAACCTCGTTAGCGATTGTGCCAATGGACTTGCCCTTGTTCTCAACTTTGCCAAGTTGCGAGACTAGTGAATCGGCCGGATGAGAGACGATGGCACAAACAACACCAGCAAGGTAACCGGAAGTGAAGGTTACTCCGAGTTGAGTGGTTTTGGTGTAAGTTTCCTTGGGTTCAGTGAAAACGTGAGTGTAGAAGAGCTGCACGATCTTTTCGAAGAAGTAGAATTTGGCCATGGTGTAGGGAATCTATCAAGGTAGATGATAAGTATGGTCAAGCTTTAGAGCAAGATGGAGACTGACTTGACGGGACCATAGAGGAACGAGTGAACCAAAGGGGTACCGGGTCTCAGCTCTGGAACGGCTCATTTCTTTCATAGCAGCACCGAAAGCAGTGGGGAAAGAACCGCCCTGGCTGGTCTGAATTTTGACCTTGGCCATTTCGAGGGGGCAGAGAGCGATATCGGCGAAGAACTCAGCAGAAGCTGAACCGGCGAGCCAAATGGCGGGTTTATACTGTGTCGATAGCTCCTCTCCGGCAAGGTTCATGTAACCATCCTTGAAAATTTCGTAGAGGCCGTACTTGAACATTCCTTGGAGGGAGTAGCCAACAAACGTGGGTCCGAATCCTTTCCAGATACCGTTGGCCCCCTCTTCCGCGACGAGCGTCTTGATAGTGGAACCAAGTTTCTTGTATTTCAAAGGGTTTACCTGGAGAACTCGTCGATGAGTATGCTTAGGCGGTGAGAGTAAATATTTATTACCTGGATGTTACATTTGGCAACATCAAGAGGCGTAATGCCAGCATGGGTAATACCGCAGGCGAGGATGCCACCAAGCATACACTTGGAGTAGTAAGAGATATCGTGAGGCACAGGGCCGACATATCTTTTGAAGTTGAGCAACTCAGTGTAACCAGGGTGAAAAAAAAAAGAACTACCTGGCATCCCATTTGATTGCAGACATTTTGATAAAAAAGGATTAAAAGCCAAACGAAAAAGTCTATGGAGTCTAATGGGAGGACTCAAGGGAGGAGGACTGCCTATCCTGAGGTGGTGATGCGGGAAGAAGTTTGAATCTGCAAGTGCCAGCATTTTTTGTTGTCCCGGCTGGTTCCGTGTTGGGCCGAGCCAATCCCGATGCGCACGCGATTCTGACAAACCGCACAGGGTAGCGACTACCTACTTTCGTTTATTTAAATGAATTCAGTTCTCTTTTAAAACTACAACATGGCCCCTGTAGCTCTCTCCAATGGCACATACAAACCAATTTCATCAAAAGCACCAACCGAGGCACCTAGCTCAACTAAACGCACATCTTTCTCTTTTGACGCAATGGAAGACGCGCTCGCTTCTTTTGCCGCCGGGGAATTCCTCGTTGTTACAGACGATGAGAACAGGGAAAACGAAGGCGACCTTATCATTTCCGCCAGTCAATGTACAACCGAAAAGATGGCGTGGTTGATCAAATATTCTAGGTAAGTTTTTTCTCCATTTCTCAGGGCTTCCTTTTGACATATGTATGGTACGCACTTTCTAGTGGTTATGTCTGCATAGCTCTTCCTCCAGAGCGAGTGGAAGCCCTAAATATCCCGATGATGGTCCCAGATAACCAAGAGCGACATAAGACGGCTTACACAGTTACTGTTGATTACAAACACGGTGGGAATTCTCGTCTACTTCGCCAATATCTTGTCTCCCACTATCTTATCTTTTCTTGACTTTTCTTCTAGGTACAACAACTGGGATCTCTGCACATGACCGCAGTCTAACAGCACGAGCCCTTGCTTCGCACTCTGCACAACCATCTGATTTCACCCGCCCTGGACACATGGTACCCCTTCGTGCTAGAGAAGGAGGCGTTCTCACTCGCAAAGGACACACTGAGAGTGCTGTCGACTTGTGTTTCCTCACCAGCCAGCCTCCGGCTGGGATTTTATGTGAATTAGTTAACGACGATGCCCTCGGCACGATGGCCAGACGTGACGACTGTCGCGCTTTTGCGGACCGATGGGGCCTCAAATTGATCAGTGTCGAAATGCTGGCTGAATGGCGAAGGCACCACCCATTTCCCAACGCTACGTGAGACACAGTTTCATGGTTGAACCTGTAGTTTAATGGGATTTATCGTAAGCACGGAAGAAGGATATGTCAAAGGACCTGTGTTACTCTACCAATAATCTTCGCTAGCCAAGCGGTAATTCACCTGTAGTCTCATGACTCAACATGGTAGCAACTATGATTAGAAAGTCGAAACCATGATAGACTAGACTTTTTGTATCGGCTGGTTGTGCAAAAAGAAATCCCGAATGCAAAGAATGTAGCATCTCCTCAGCACCTCATCTCTCTTTCGTCAACCTTTTCAACGCGGACTTCACTTCTGGCCGCACCAGCCTGAAATCATTCCTTTTCAGCTGTCGCTCGAGGCGTAGGTTCGGCGGCCATGATTTTCCAGCCCTTTCCTTCTGCACTTCTAGTAGATCAATGAGTGTGGGTCGTGTCCTGTCCTCGGTCTGCGGTGTGGGTCGCTTAGTAATTTTACGTTCCTCGACCTTGAGTAACCTTCGAGGAAGGACACGTGCCAAACGTAGTGGTGTCGGGTGCATCTGCCTTTTAGTTTGCGTATGAGTATCACGAGGATATATGATTGAGACTAACGATGAGTAAAGTAAAACCCTGTGGTGATAGTCAGAGGATGAGAGCCCGTCGTATGAGTCATCACGTGGTATACAATGTAATACAACCAGGGAATCACCCTGAGCCCAAAAATCAAATCGGAATAGTTCTACAGTTCTGGGAAGTGGGCACTGCAGTCATCATTCAAGTTACAGTAGGCCATGTTACAATTAATTTAAAGATACAGTAATAGGCATGATCTTGGAGGGTGTATAGGCTATGTATGGGTTAGAGTGGCGGTAATGGTCTGCGGCATTGTGGACAGATGTTCTACGGTCGACAACTTCATGAGAGTGTATCCAACCAAAGAATAAAAAACAACTGTACCTTTATTGCAAGCCACTGAACCGAAATCAAGAAATTTTGATGAGCGTCCAGTATTAATGGTATGGAAAAAACAAAGACTAGCACATACCTTTTCCAGACACTCAGTGTGCTATCATAAAGCAACAGGTTCAGTAGGTGTATATTGCGGAGAAGGCCAACTCACAAATAGATGAGCGCATGGGGCAAGACTGTAATGTTTCCTCGCAGTCGTCACATTGACCCCCATGCTATTTCCCTTCATAAAACTAGGGGAAGACGATTCTTTGTCGTCCCAATTTTCTCTTTGTTCAGACGATTTGGATCGCCGACGCAATGACGGATCGACCATAATTGTGTCCATGCAGATGGCACAATCCCCAAGAGACTGTTCCGGTGATTCAGAGTCGGGAAGCGGCAGAGGAGGGTGGTAGTCATAAGATGTCACGGTGGCATACTAATGCAGACATTGATAAGCATGGAGTTAACAATGAGATGCTCAAATACTGACTCGTGCTGGAAGGAAGAAGGTAGGTCCACATTCATCCTGCAATATCACGAGAAGAGCTTGCATGGAAACAAACAGTGCAAGAAGGTAGATCCAGGCTGCATGAAGATGGTCAGTGGGAGAAAGAGAAAAGATCTAAGTTTGAATCGTACGTCTAGGGTTTACCTCAAGTACATTCTTGGGGCAAGCTAAGAAATCTATTGAACTCAATATCAGAAAATATCAATCGATGACATGGAATAAAACCCACAAAGCGCGCTAAGAAGGCGACAAGCAGTGGTTCCGAGGATATATTCCTTCGACAATCCACTCGTGCGACCACGACGAGCGGACCTTACGATTTGCGGCAGCCAAATGCACGAATAAGTGATAGCAACGAAAAGCATAGAGAGCATAGGGGACAAGATAACGCGAACGATGAGTGTCAAAAATATGAATAATGCAAGCCCTAAAGAGGAACGGGTTAGCAGCACTCTATACTGACGGTTTCAGACGCACATAGCCTTGCTTGGGGATCAGTCCGGATGTGGTGAACAACAAATGCGAAGAAGGTTGGTGTGGGGTTGTTTGCAGCTACTGGCTGAGGGGTCGTCGTCGGTGTTAGAGTGGAATTCGTGGCGGGAGGCGTCGCAGCAGTGGGTGGATAACTAATTGGTAAAAGTGATGGTTGGGGGTCGCTGACGGATGCTACAGTCGGTCGGGTAGCAGGTGCTGCAGGTGGCGTATGATTTTCGGGACCTTGTATTTGGTGAATGAGGACGGAGAATTGCTGTATATTCACCTGAGTCAATAACTAACACCAAAAAAAGGGAAAACCTGTCGTACTGCTTCGTGAACAAATACGAGACATGCCAGAAATGATGGAGCAATCAGCGATAACGATGGCCTGCCTTCTGCAAGAATCGCAAAAGTAATGTGTCCAGCGAAAGACACGGAATCCATGGTCGCTTGAATCAAGAACGTGCAAAGAGCTACACGCGAAATGCCTGATGGTGTACGACTAAGTGCAGTTTGTCGAGAAAAGAGAATCAACAGAATGAGGTAAGAGATAGCCGTTAACCCAGCATCTATGGCAAGGACTCAGTGGCGCAGAAAAGTATTCAAATAGGACTCACATGTTGTAACCTTGCGGAAGAAAGTACGTGACCTGTAGCAGTCTTTAACATCACCAATAGCAGCTCCGAGGACAGATAGCGCACCTTAAGCCTTCGCTATTTGTGATCTCATACAAGATCCCGCATTCCTTGCTCAGCAGGACACCAGAGATCGACAATTTTGGAGCCGAAACAGTTGAGATACCAGTAGGACTTTGGAGCTCATCCTCCAATTCTTGCATCAAATAGTCCGGGATGCCAACAGAATGTATTTGGGCATGAAATGTAAAAGGACAAGATGTTTTGGGAGCCTCGTCTTTCAAAGAAAACCTTAGCGTTCCGAGAATCAAAGCAAGATAAAAAACACATACTATTTCCAGATGCTTCAATATCTATTATACCAGCGTTTATCATATTCTTCAGTTTATCAATCTTAGCTTGAAGTTCTGGCCCTATTATGTGAGCAGTGTCATTTCTAACGACTTCGGGAACAAGTGCGGGCAGCAGGCGAATGTCTATATTTCGGCTGGAAATATCTATATTAGTTTTAGTGGTAAGCTAATCACTGATCAAATTACCCTGAGGGTTCTGCGAAGCCATACATAGACCCGTTGGAGATAAAATGAATACCTTGAAACTCCAAACGTAGATTGTCAGAATTGGAAGGGTCTGTCAATTCAATTCTACCCTGCTCAACGTGAGTGCGCTGAGGTTGATAATTGTGACCTGAACGTACATGGACGAGAGCAATTGGATCTGATTGCAATAAGGCAGAATGCTGCTCCGACGGTTTCTTTTCGACGAGACTCAGCGCAATCTTTGTAGAGGCAGTCCAATTCCATGATCCTAGCCTGTCTGTGATGTTTGTTGTATTAAGCTGAGCCATAAATTGTGTTGCCTGTTGCTTCCATGGCAGTGTTTCGTTGCTTGCAAGAGAGGGAAGTGTGATGTTTCGGAACTCGGCATCTCCGTGTATAAATCCAGTGATGTTGGGATAATACGAATACTTAGAGGCGTCTAGTACTCCTGTCTGAATTTGAAATACATCCAGCAATGGTTTGAGGGTTGGGTCTTTCTCTGGCTAATGATGCATATTAGCCTAATGTCATATGACACCAGTAAGTGGTGACGCTTACCACAGAGAAATTTGACGCAGTCCCATTCAACCAAGAAGTGTAATTTGCTAACTGATAAGTCATTGATTGGACAGCGTCTTGATATTGACGCCGAGCCAGAAATTCGTCCCCGTTGTGGCTTGTGAGCAAGAAAAGCATGAAGATAATGAAGAGAAACGAGGGTATTGAGCTACGGGGCCTCGGAACTCGCGAGTTTCCAGGTAGACCAGCTTCCTCATCGCGAGCGTTAGCATCCATTAAGGCGAAAGGTAGGCTCAAGTCAAACTTGAATTTCAAGTGTAAGGACGTCACATGTCACCCACACGTGAGTCACGCGTTTTACGTGCGTGACTCCATTCACATCCATCATGTACGAGTAATGTTCAGCAACCAGCCAGGCAGTCGACGCTGGACCCATTTTCGCTCAGCTTTGCAACTAGCAATTCAACGCTCAGCCCATAAGTGGACGTGAGCTATATCTTAGACCTTAATCAGAACTTGTAACTCACTTCGCCTGGGTAGATTCGAGGACTTTGCAGAATGTTTCCCTCTTTACGTCGAGGAAGATAAAAATGGCTCATCAGCAACATTCAACAGCATTTCAGATTATATCGAAGCCCAGAACTTTGTAAGTATCTTATGCCTCACGCATCTCGAAAAGGATTAATAGAATTTCGTCATAGCGCGACCTTGATGAGATGTTCAAGAAGTATAACGTTCAGGAGAACATCGACATCTTGCACAAAATTGTGACCGACGCGAAAGATAGGAAACTTATGGGAAACACGAGAAAAGACACTTGGCAGGACCATCTTGACCCCAAAGTTGCAGTTTGCGCGCGAACTATACCAGTATTAGATTTGGAGGCCGCGAGACTTCGTGACCTGATAGCCAAGGTTTTATAAATCCCCTTTCAGTTAGCAGATAGGCTGATATGAGGCGCAGGTTGAAGAAGAAAATCGCCTTTTGGAATTAGAATTGCGGGACAAAGCGACGGGAGTTATTCATACGAACGAGCGTATACAGGAACTTCTCGATAAAGTTGACACTGCAGGTCTTTTTACCTCTGTTTTACATATATACTAACATGGTTTCAGGTCCATGATGGGTGGCAGAAATTGCCACATGAGGAGATCGAATCCTGGGCAGTACAAATGGCGGAATCACTTCGACCCAGGCTTCGATCGTGACTTTGCATCCCGATTTTTCGCTCAAGTATCTATCCATCCAAACCAATGTATTTTGTCAGATATCTTAATTTTCTATATAAGCCTCCGTCTATATCCATCCAAGACATGATAAGAGCGGTATTCGAGTAGAATTGAAACGAATTCACTTCTTTTAATCCATATTCTCAAGGACTGAAGAAGATTTTTGGCCCATTCTTCCTCCTCCATCGGAGGCTCAAGGTTGGAACTCACATCTTCCCCTAGCTTCTCAAGCTGACTAATAAACTGCTCAGTGCGGCCGTAGTGAACTTCAACGCAATAGGTTGGAGAATTCGACACATGGCGTCTACCGCGACGCGGTCGCCATTCGTTAAAACTAAGAAAGTCAATGACCATGTGTCTTCCGGGTTTTATTTTAGAGCGCTTACCCCGTCACCTCAATATTAAGAAACGACTCCGAAGGGCTATTAAGAAATGTCAGATTCAATTCAAATTTGTGGTCTTTCGGGGAAAGGGGTTGCAAACAAATGTCTATGACCATCCTTATTTCAACGTCAGGCTCGAGTCCAGATCCCATCAACTACCAAGAATGTTTGTCATTACAGCGCCACTCAGAAGGGCTTTTACCAAATAATCCGAGTTTTTATCCTGTTCCAACAACGCTATTTGGTGCAGGAGTGCCGGTGTCCTCTTGAAAAATGGGTAGGGTTCAGGTATTTTCCCATCGGAATGGCATCCTGGCCGCGAGATCCGCTGACTCCTCGGATATCTCCACTAATGATCGTCCACACATCGACTTATGAGGACGGCAAATTCCTTTCTTCGAGTCCTCCGTTTGACATTCTCTGCGCCGGAAAGAAGGGGTTACGTTTCACTGTAAATGATCTTGGAACAGCACTAACTTTGAGCAGTAACGAATTAACCAACCAATCTTCTTGCATTTGGCATATGCCTTGAGTTGCAATCCAGCTGACAACTGCGATGCATCCTTACCACAGTACCAACAAAATTTGACTTGTTCAGTCAACCTCTTGTCAAATGCTTTCAGTTCTTGTTGCAGAAGACGTGCCTCCCTTTCCGAAAAGTTTGTTCAAGAAGAGCTAGAGCCGCTTTCTTTGAATCCTTGCTTGATTGCTAAGGTTCAGACTTTGTGTAACTTTCAACGTCATCGTACTGGAATTCATTTGTCAGTCATCTACATATTTCATTGTCACTTGAATCAACTCACGAAGGCAAGTAGGATACGCCAGACTGTTAGGTAGATGAAGTAGCATCTGTTCGATTCAAGGCTTGACTTTATGGATTTAAAAACTGCGAGCTGAAGAATTTGATCGACTGCGAGATGCGAGAATGAAATAGGTTCTGTTCTTCGCCTTGTTGGATCATCTGTAATAATTTCTTCAGCATATCGATGAAAAGCCACCCAATTCTGCACTCAGGTTGGGTATTGTCATCTCGGGACACCATCTCCTGTGATCTTCCATGTCAGGTCCAGCACAAGACGGCTTGTAAAGGGCCTCATGTAAGATCTCTTTGCGGCGATCAGGGTCTAGTTCCTTCCATTTCCCTTCAAAGTCATCGGTCGCCAGCCTGGGTAACGCGTAGTTGCGAATGTCCTGTTGCAGAACGCATATATCTCGAGTTTGCTTTTCAAGACTTCGACGAGTCTGCGGAAACCTGGCATCGATGGACGTGCGTATTTTGGTAGGAATGCCCACGTCATCAAAAATGTCAGGTGGCAAGGATTCGTATCTTTTGAAATCGTCTTCCCAACTTTTGTTCCAGGCCGACTGGTCGACACGCTTATCGGATCTTGGTGAAGTCAAATTTAAGAACGCCATGAAGTGGAAGGGATGTGATGCGTGTCCGACCAAACTGTCCCTAGGTTATATATGAACCTTAAGCGCCCATTCAACCTAAAAGCCTCGAGGCGAATGAAGGTGAAAGAAGCATTTCAGAAGTTCAGTCAAATTAGAGTCGCTGATACGGTGGCTACCGTCCTCTTTGACGTTCTAGAGCTAATGCATTGGACTGCCTTGTCTCGACAGAAAAAAAAGCTCAACCCCATTGTAATGGGCGCAGAACCTGACCAACGTCACGAAAAAATAGTCGCGGTTCTGCTGCTACTGATACTGTGGGCACAGCAATTAGTTAAGAGCCCCATATCAAGGAAAGCTCGAGATGGGAACTTACTGGCATCTGACTTCCGATGGCACCACAATCTCACTTAATGCTTCCTGTGGCGTAGGCAAAGATTCGCAAGCAGCCAGGCAGTACCTCTTGCGTGATGTTGCGATCCCTCTACTTTTAAGTACATTGTTCAATGTTCAAGATAAATTTGGAGCACCAGCAATGTGGCAATACAACATTGGTTGGTATTGTTCATAGATAGATCGTCATAAGCGACCCCGCTGAGATATCGAGTGTGTCGTGATGTTGGAATCGGCAGAAAGTGATTGGCTGGACAGAACCGGGTAGTCACATGACCTTGCCAAAACCCTGGTCATAAATTTTTTTGATTTGAGAGCTTTCCTGTACCATCTCCCACATCACCATCGTTCGCTGTCAGCCTCGTCTCCTTCCCGCCTCTATTTTCCTGGTGTAATTGCCCTTTCTTAATTTCTTCCAATTATTTTATAGACATGCCTTTCTCCGCTGGTAAGTGCTGTGTGGCACGCGTCTTCTTACCCATTGACGGTGGACACCTTGGCAATGTTACGTAGGCGACTCTGCTAAGGGCGCTTCCCTATTCAAAACACGCTGTGCGCAATGTCACACCGTCGGCGCCGGCGAACCTCACAAAGTCGGTCCTAACCTCAATGGGTGAGCTTCACTATTCAACGTCATTCTCGTATGTCGAGTGCTTATTTATGCCACTACGTAGCCTGTTCGGCCGCAAAACTGGTCAATCGGAAGGATTCTCATACACCTCTGCCAATGTGAACAAGGCCATTACTTGGGACGAACACACGCTATTCGAGTATCTCGAGAATCCTAAAAAGGTATGCCGAGTCCCTCCTTGTTCAGCTATTATACCCATATCGCTCTCAGTACATCCCCGGAACAAAAATGGCCTTCGCTGGTCTGAAAAAAGAGAAGGATAGGTGCGATCTCATCACTTACCTGAAGGAATCGGTAAGTTGCTACGTCATACGGTTGTCGCACATCTCACTGAGTAATGTGTCATCATTGCTGTAGACTGCATAGGACATCATCATACACCTCGACACTACGGAAGGCCGGACTTGCAAGAACGCCTAATATCCAGCATCCCCATAGACTTTTCCTTGTAATCCCCATTTCATTGCAGGTTGGATTCTAGATGTCCTTCTGGCTATTTGTCCTACCAGAATTCCCCACTCATGAATAGATATCATTTTATATCATATATATTATCTCTGCTCAAACTTTGCCAGTGAACGTTTAAATTTAGTGCCGTTGAATCAAGGTTTCTCTGGACACTATCTTTGATTTTAGAAGAGAAGAATCAAGTGCCCGTGCGGTATAAGATTTACAATTGCAATTGTACATTGCCGAGGGAGGATGCTCCAATTTCTACAAACCCTATTATACAACGATGAGCATTCATTAATGGATATATATACCATTATGTCTGCCACTTCTCTTCCGCTACATCAGCGAAAACGACAAATTTTGAGGCAACACGTTCGTCTACTTGCTCCAAAACCCATTTTCCCTTTCAGGAAAAAAAAATTGGAAAATTGTCAAACCAAAAAGGCGAACTGGGTTTTACCTTGTATTGAATATGCCCAATGGCAATGACTCTCAACTTGGGATTTTCATCCCGAAGCATCACGTCCCTCGCATCGTCCAACGTAAAATGCATGCTCTTTTCAAATCCTCCGATACCGGGGATCCACTGGATTTGAAGCCTCAGTGTTATCATATTTTTAGCGCCCGAAATAGCGTCTACTATTGACGCCTAGAAAAATAATTATTGAACACAGACTGACGATAGCTCACGACGACAAAACTCACCACATCAGGGCTTGTGGTGGAACAGATGAGCGTTTCCAACTTGGGAAATTTGGAGCATAGACACTCTATGTCGTTCAAGGTCAACTGCGCCTCACCTACCATGAAATGTTTTAAAGTGTTCCCATGTACCGCAGCCAGATCCAGGATAAACATGGGCGGGATACCTGTGTGACCCATGTCTATTGTGAATGCGTGCAATCGAAACGTCTCAAGGCCTGCTAACGGGACAAGGTCGCGGATCCACACCCAAAGCTTCTGCGGACTAAGGTCATCCATCGTATTTGTTCGTACAGTCAAATGGCGAAGTACAGGACAAGGAGGAACTTGGTGGCCGTCGTCGTCGCTGTCGCTAGATGACTGTCGCCGAGGATAACGGGGGTAATATGATCTGGATCCTAAGAGAAGGTACTCGGTGTCCAGTGATTGTAAATTAGGCAAGAATGTGAGAATGGTGGGAATCGCAGTTGCAGGGGCTCCCTTGAGGCGTAAATCCTTCAATAATGGTAATTGAGAAAGCACTGATATGAGAATCGTGGGTGGAACACCGCCACATCTCTGTTCATTGATGAAAAACGCAAGGGAGAAGGTATTAAAACGTACATTCAGAACATGGATAGAGAAATGTACTAACTCCCAGCTCCAGATGGGTGAGAGTGGCCCCAAGGAGGTCGGACCAGCCTTGTAAGACCCGAGGTGGACCCTCCATGCACCAAATGGAAATTTTACGCAATCCTGTGAGCTTTATCAGTTGCGTCCAGACATTCTCCCCGAGATCACTGTGGGTGCGAATTGTGAGTTCGCGTAGGGGAAGGGTCCGTATGACATCAATGAATGCGAGGAGAGTTGCATCACTTGAAGCACTATCATCTATCCAAGTCATTGACTGGAGATTTTTACACAAAGAGAGAGCTGCTAAAGTGTCCCTTGTGATGTGCGGATAACGAACTAGGAGACCACGGTGGGTGGATCCTGTTAAATTGATCAGTTATGAAGCTAAAACGTTGGGAAGAAATGGAGATTTCGGAGACTTGGACAAAAGAAGGATATTGATTGAGGTTGTCTACTTACCTGTTTCTGTGACATGTCGAACGTAGAGCGCGAGTTGAGGCCGTTGAAGGAGGGTCGACGAGGGATGATGTACGAGGGTCTGGAAGGATGTCAGAGAAAGAACTGTAGTCGAGAATTCGAAAACGGCGAGGCATTTTTTATACCTACGACAACTCACCTTTGATATGATCCTAGAGTCAAGAGTTCTGTACAACAAGGGGGTGGCTACTCGACAAAATGATTTGCTGACGAGTGCACAGGCATGCCAATCCCTTCTATCTGTCAACTGGGATAATATGGGGGGTAGCACATCGAATGGTAGGTCTTGGAAGGGTAACCTGAAACAAGCCCATTTATTCAGAGGAGACATTTGGGAGCTGGGGTAAGTATAGTACCCACATTATGAACGCTGAAAGGATTGATATAGAATGGGAAGCCCCGAGAAAACCGAGAATACATTACCGCTGATCCGGCACCTGCCAATTACAGGGACTCTTTGCAGACTTGAGGTTGAACATATTCGTTGCTCCTAAAAGATGTTGTATATTATAGGCTTAGGCCTTTCAGATGAAAGGGATATCACCCTCAGGGGCCTACAAGTTAGATTCACTTTCACAATCTCGAGTTGCCTGGCTCACATTTTCTTGGTACTAGGCCATCAAGAGCTCTGCCCGTGTATACCTGGAGGCCTACACGAGTATCCTAATGATTGAAAAAGAACGTCTGGTTCGTAACCCATACCACCGTATAATTTGAGGCTCTTCATCTCTATCCTCAATGAAAAGGAAGCTTTCTATGAAAAACCTTTGATCCTAGCAGATCGCGAGATGGTTGAAACCCAGAGCGATAAAATACTACATAATGCCGGTACCGAAGATGTTTCCTTACTCGTCGTGGGGGATCCTTTCGGGTACGATGGCGTTCTAAATACCTCTCTAACACATTCGTTTTCGATTGACAAATTTATATGGCCTTCTTTTGTTTAGGGCAACTACCCATACAGATATCATCCTCCGGGCACGCGCATTGAAAATCCCCACACGTGTCATTCACAATGCCTCAATCATGAACGCCGTTGGAGCTTGCGGACTTCAACTCTATAACTTTGGTCAAACCGTCTCTCTCGTATTCTTCACAGATACATGGAAGCCAGACAGTTTCTATGACCGAGTCAAGGAGAACGTCGACCTTGGAATGCATACACTCATTCTCTTAGATATTAAAGTCAAAGAACAGAGCGAAGAGAATTTAGCGAGGTAAGATTAGCTGGCGGTCCATTCAATCAGCGTAAGATCTCTCACCATGCTTGCAGGGGACGCAAAATCTACGAATCGCCGCGTTATATGTCGATTACGACAGCTGTATCGCAGCTAATTGAAACAGAGTCAAAACGGCAGCAAGGAATTTTAAAGCCAGAGACTACGCTCGCCGTCGCACTCTCACGCGTTGGTGGAGGCCAAGACAATGAACGAATGGTCGCAGGAACTCTTCAAGAATTACTTGATCATCCAACCGACGCCTACGGTCAACCACTTCACAGCCTGGTCATTGTGGGTAAAAGACTCCATCCTCTTGAAGTAGAATACGCCTTAGAATTTGCAATCGATCCCCAAACATGGAGAGACGTTGCAAAAAACGTGTACAAATGTGTATTGGAATAGATTCCTTATCTTTCTAGAAACACTGTGTGGAATTCTAATTTTGACACGAAGCGAATCCCCGAGAACGCCTGGACGTTGCATCTATGGATATATTACACTCAGGGTTCAAGGTGTCGCGCGTCCCGGCCACCTGATAGGAACGTCAAATTCTGGAAGACTGAATTCCGAGAGAGACAAAATCGTACCTGGGATAAAGGGAACATTCCCGGACTGTATATCTATCTGCTAACCATGCCAGGAATCTCTGTTCGTCAAGGCCATTCAGTTGTCCGAAAGAAACAGAGGAACATTAGTTACGCACCTCAACACCCAAACCGTAGCCTCCATGTTCGCATGTCCCATACTTCCGTTGATCAGTAAACCAATAATAAGGTTCTGGATCTATCCCTTCTCGTTTATAAGCCGCGATTAGTTCTTCCATGTCAGCTATCCTCATGGATCCTCCTGTAAACACATGTCAGGTGTATGCCCGAGATTGCCGAAGGGTCAGATTTTTTATTTTTATTGACCCTTCCGTTTCTCGTGGACCATTAGGAAGGAGATTAAGCGGAAGAGAATCCAGTCCACGATGAACGGTAGCATTTTGCCATAAAAAGAAATGAACTCACCAACGATTTCGCCTACGTTCGGCATCAGGAGATCGCAGCTCTCGGTAAACGCTGGACCGTTTTGATTTCCTGGCTCAGCAGGCACTTTCTTCATGTAAAATGCTTTCAGCTCAGCCGGGAAACCATGTAGGAAGATAGGCGTTCCAATAATATCAGTCATCTGTCTCTCAGCAGCCTCAGCAATATCGTCGCCGACTTTGTGTTCGACCATTTGAACTTGGCCTTGCTCGTCCTTGATAATGTTGCCTTCAGAGTCTTCAACTGGGTGCTTGATACCGTGATTGTTCAGCCATTTAATAGCGTCTACGTAGGAAATTCTAAGGAAAGGTCTTGCTGGTGCTTTAAAGTTGGGGTTGAGTTGTTTTATGAGGGCTGCAGAGGCCGGGTTGGCGAGAAGGGTGTCGACGGTTTTGCAAATCTGGATGGAGGGAAAAGGTCAGGTCTGCGGCGACATTATAAAAGTTGGTACCGACAATTCCCTCTATATGAGCCATGAGATCGTTAAAAGTTATGAAGCCGACCTCGGCCTCCAGGTGAGTGTACTCGCTAAGATGTCGTCGGGTGTGGCTAAAGGCAACTTAATTAATCCACTTAACCGGATCCAGGCAAACATTCACCCACCTGTTTTCAGCTCTGAAACTCTCCTGAACACAGAAGACGTCTCCAAGACTGGGAAGACAGGTTTCCAAATACAGCTGAGAGCTCTGGGTGAGGAAAGCTGGCTGGCCATAATAATCTAACTTGAATAAAGTGGCTCCTCCCTCGACTTGAGTTTGGACTAGGCATGGGGGTGTAACCTCCATGATACTTTCCGACGCGTATGATTCGCGGAATGCGGAGAGCAAATGAGCGCGGAGACGGAGGACGCTGGATGCCGTTTCACCTCGAAGAACGAGATGACGAAGATCAGCTTGGATCGATGGATCGGATTTCTGGGAAAAAATTGGTGTCATGTCAAAAATAACAACTGAGATTAAGAACAATGTTGAGATACCTCATTTAATCTGTTGGTAAACGCATCTTTGTCTCCGGGAGCAGCACCCACGATTCTCCAATAATCGACAACTAGCTCATGACCTCCCGGTGCTGATTTGCCTTCGGGTACAGCCTGTAGGGTTCCAACGACTTCTATAGACGATTCTAAAGTTAATGTAAGAGCTTGATATGTCTGCGCCTAATCGAGGTCAGAAGGATCGTTACTGAGTTTTCCGTCGCGTAAGGATCACGCGACTTACTACTCGTTCAGAAAGGACTGTTTGAAGATAACCTGTTCCATCTCGGACGACTATGAAAATTATATCTTTTTGCTGGCGCAGACGATGGACCCATCCAAACACACGAACTCGTTTTGATCGTAGATCAGCGAGGTGTGCAATTTTCGACTGTGAAGGATCTCAGTCGAACGGTAACCTTTGAATGAAAAATCAACTTATTCAAGTACTCACTTTCGTTGCCTTGGGTAAAGATAAATCCTCCTCTAGTATGATTTTCTTGCTTTCTTCCAACAATTTTTCTCTTTTCTCTTTTTCTTCTCCCTTTTCTTTCGCATCTCGTTCTGCAAGTTCCTCTTGTTTCTTTTTCTTCTTCTCAATACCATCAGCCGTTTTCTTGGCTTTCTTTAAAGATGACTGAGTGGGTTCATCGTACTGTGCAGTTGGATCTTTTCGGATCAGGTAAGACGCAGTTGAGCCATGGTTGAACAAGGCTTGGCCGAGGGATTGATAAGGCTCTTCCTGGGTGCCTTTGCCAGTGTCATCAGACCCAGAGGCTTCATCGACGTGTACCGGAGCCATATTCTGATTTTTGAGATGTGTAGACGAGAGAGTATTATGCAGAGTCAATACGTCAAATCAACAGTGATTCGTGAATGACTCGTTCTCGCTATCGATCTTATCTGATATCAATGTTTGCTATCAGAACCAAACTTCATACTTAAGCGAAGCGCGTTGCGTAGAGCACCAGTAAGCTATTATCTATGTCAACGATGAATGGTAGTTATTAGTTTATTAAAATTGGTAACGATGTTAACGCGATTATTTATGATAAAGAAACTTCGATCAGGATGTCAAAGCAACATCCTTCAAGCCTATGTGGTAAAGAGAATGTAATTTTCATATTCATCTTTACAAACTGATATCTACATACTGCTTATTCTAAGTATATTAGAAAATAGGAAGGAGTCGGCATGGCAGACATCGGGTATAAAGGATTAGGCAGTGGGTACTAAGTATGGGACTGTGGGACTAGTGGCTACAACAGTAAATAGAGGCGAAGGGGTGATATTCAAAAATGAAACTAGGTCGGTTTCGAATCTTAAAATTCATAGAGACTGAGCCGAGGTCATCGCTCCGTCGACAGTGAGAAAGAAATTGTTAGTGGTTGGAATTCCGATGGATTTTGGAAAGAGTTGTCCATAATTCATTAGGCCCAACCGATGTTAGAGTTAGAAATAAAGCAGGGATGTTGTTGGCTGATGAGCTTCCGATGAGGAGGATTGAATGGGTATAGTGGATCGAGGTTGACGAAGTCGAAGATGGGGTTGCCAGCTCCCGAGAGAAACGTGGTGGATACTGACAAGCATTAAATCCTCGAGCTTGATATCGTCAGGCCCGTCGCCAATGCGCCACCTGTCATCCGATCCATCTTCCACAGCAAGTGATTTACGATCCTTGAAATGTCATGTCAGATGAAGAAAGGGAGGTCATAATGCAAGGTGGTTGGTTACCTGCATGAAGCGCTGTACGCATTTTGCAACATTCTTGGCGAGTTTGGCGATGGTTATGGGGCCAGGAGGGCTACGGAAATCCTTTGTTGGGATCTGTCTGCTCCACTGTCTGTAACCCGGCCACTGACGAAAAGGTATGAGGCGATGAAAAGAAGAACTGGAGCAAGATTGACTGACCTCAAGTCGGATGGAAACACTAGGACCACGACCCTCGAACACGACTTGCTCACGGTTCACAAGGTTCTTGACCCGTGAATGCAATGCATCGTGGAGTGATATTCCAAATTGGTTGGAATGTTCCACAATGAAGTAGATAGGAGCTTCGAGCAGGACGTCCTCAACGTAGCGTTTACGGTCACTAGTAGTGTGCGGCTTATACATGGGCTGGGGAATGAAGGGTCCAGCACCTTCCCGGGGAAGTGATAAAGCCTCACGGAACATTCCCAGTTGCTGTCGATGGGTGTAAAGAGGTCGATTAGGCTACGAACATCAATTCAGTATATTAAAATCAATGGATAAATACGACATACATCCGGAGTCATAACCTGGGAGTCTTGTTGCAGCATGTGGTCCACTTGACTCAGGGTAGGAGATGGCATAAGGGGCTGTGAGGCACTCGCTGGAGTAGTCGGCGTACTGAAACGAGAGCTACCATACAATGGTGACAGCGAATGATCTGAGCTAGTAGGAGAGACCTGAGGAAGGTTCGAGGAAGCTCTTGGTGGTATTGAGAATGGGCTCAGAGAATTGTTACCGGTTGGTGAGTAGTTATTCATCATGAAGGTCGGAGAACCTGAGTTGGCCTCATTGGGTGAGCCGTAGCTGGGGTAATTATGCCAATCGTTCTCAGGATAGATTGACGGAGGGGACAGTCGGGGTGGGGGACCATTTAAATGAATTTGTAGCGCCCCCGTTGAGTACATTTGTGGTGGCATCGTGTGCCACGACCCATGTTCATCGGTAGATTCTTGCGTGAAGGTGTAGTCATTTGCCAAGATATTATCTTGACTCGAAGACTGTTAGAAGAAGTTAGTGTGTGTCAACCGCCAGTAAGATAATACATACAAATGAAGAATGTATCATGATGCCAGGACTCGATGGATGCGGAGACTGTTTCTCAGACTGTTGCTGAACCAACCACTGAATGGTAGCAATATGAGAATCAGGCAATGGGGCACTTCCGGGTCGTCTAGTCGCAATGAGTGGAATCATCCGTATATAAGGCGAAATGACTCACTGCTTCCCATTTGAGATCAAGTACATATCTTGGGGAAGATTGTATGGGTGCGACATGGCAGTAAAGAAGTGACCGCTTGCCAGGATACGGATACTTTATGCGCTTGTTGTACCTGTATATAAACTTCGGGGGCAAGAAGCCCAAAATGGACAAAGAATTAAATGCATGAACATATAGCTCAGCCTCCTTTTTGGGAAAAGGCAAATGGAACATTGTATATTTGCATTCGAAGACATGGACGGACGCATGTTGAGATGGGATGCCAACTGGCAAACCCCAACAGGCAAGGTTTTGACGGCGTGTCATATTTTTGGGCGCCATTGGTAGAAAGATGGGGTTGGTAGGTGAAAATGAGTCAGAGTGATATCTGGTTTTCGAAGATGCACAGCAGAGGAGGCTGCGCAAGACAATATTTGATAAATCCTGAGAAATTCATGAACCTGCACAGCCTATTAGGGTAAATACAAGGGCATCTTCCCATTTTGAGGGGAGCAAGAACTGTATAGTCTGAGGGCAAGTGGTGGCAGTGCAACAGCTGTGGCGTCGGGATCTCACGTGAGTCTTCCAGACAGAATTCCTTTGAACTGCCCTCCTTTCAACATAAACCACAGTCCAGCATAGCTTTCTTAACCACCTGATAGACATGTCGAGCCTGGCGGGTGCACTAGATGGGTATACACACCCGCACCACGCGAAAATGCATTACAACCACACTTCCGACGATATCGAAATGACGGCGTCCAAAATTGATTCCGAAGCACAGGACGACGATGAAGAAATGGAGGATGACCTTTTCGGGAACGACAACGATGTTGAAGAACAAAAACACGTCAGGTCTGTGAAAAAATCTCGGAATTGACATTCATTTTATTTTATCCCCCTTTTCCGTATTTCCAGAACACCTGCATCGCCCACCACCTCCGGCCCGGATTCTGAACGCCTGCCATCCCCCGAGCGAGAACGGAGACAGGCCTTGGAATATGAAGAAGAAGATGCGCCTCCGGAAATTTCGGTCGAGGTCAAGGAAGCGCATGTTGCTTTTCCGAATCTCCCTGTTCCCAAGTCATCCGATGGCAATGTCAGTCCTTCCGGTCATTTAAATTCCGTACAACTTATTTTTAATAGAACTGGGTCATCCGGTTGCCGAACTACGTCAAGCTGGACTCTAAACCATTTCATCCTGATACGTACATTGGACCAGAAAATGAAGATGAAGAGGCCACTCAGTCTGAAAACATTCGCGAGAAAAGTATGAGTATCAAACTCAAAGTTGAGAACACAGTTCGTTGGCGTTGGACCAAGGACTCTTCTGATCGAGATGTAAGCCTAAGATGTTCAACAGTCAAAACATCTGTTGACAAAGTGTTCACAGCAACGAGAATCCAATAGTCGCATTATTCGATGGTCAGACGGTACACTTAGTCTCCGACTTGGTAAAGAACTCTTCGATGTCAATCAAAGTATAGACACTTCAGCTAGTGTTACCCGACAGACCATCGGTGTCCCTCAATCTCAATCTCAATCCCAATCCCAATCCCAATCCCAATCTCAGTCCAATCCACCATCAACTCCCGCTAAATCACATGGCCTCACCTACCTCGTCGCCCAACATAAGCGTTCACAAGTCCTCCAATCCGAAGCTGTCATAACTGGCCATTTGAGTCTGCGTCCCACAGGCATGCAATCCGAAACCCACAGAATGCTTGTACGCGCTGTTGGTCAAAAACACAACAAAGTATCTCGCCTACGCATTGCACCAGACCCTACGGTTGATCCTGAACGTGAAAAAATTGAACTAATGAAACTGACAGCGAAAAAATCTAAGAAAAAAGCTGATGATCCCGATGGTCTGGGTGGTGGCAGGAAGAGGCGAAATTCCAGGCGAGGAGCAGATACCGATGTGATGTGGAGCGACGACGACGACGAACGTCCTGGCATGTATGGTGGCTCTGAAGAGGAAGACGACGAAAGAAGCGGAAGTCGTGGATCTCCACGCAAGATGAAGAAAAAAGCAGGAGACGAAAAAGGAGGAGAAGACTACCAAGCGGATGATTTTGTTGTCCCGGATGATTCCGAAGATGATGGCGAAGGAGGTGGACTGAGCCGTAAGAGGGTCAGGGAAACGAGCGAGATGGAGGAGGATCCTCTGGATCGTCTAGAAGCCAATCTAGAGCAGCAGGTAGCAGACAAGAAGCGTGCCGATAAAAAACCTAGCAGTACAGGCAGCAAGGGTAAGAAAAAGAAACGTGACGAAGAGGACGAAACTGAAGAGGAAGGTGGGGACCCCATGGATGTGGAGAGCGAAGAAGAGGACGAAGAGGAATTTAAAGTGCGCCGAGTGACTGGAAAGCGTGCCCTTGCTATCGACGACGAGGAGGAATAAGTTTGATTATGACTCACTCTGTGTATTACCTGCAGCCATTATTGTACATTATGGAATAAAATGTCGAATACAAGAAAACAAAAAGTCTACTTGAGAGTAGCGCCTACTATAGTTTTCAATGTCCCATCTTCATCCCATTCCTGAGATGGCTTCAAGCTATCCACAAACTGTTGGTTCTCCCGATTACCTTGCAATAAAATCCGCAACGTAAAAATAGCGTGTTCACGTAAATCTGAAATTCGAAAATAAAATAAAATTATTAGATGGCTGTGAACATGACTGATGAAAAAAAGTCTGCATACATGGATTTCTTTCATCAATAACGCACTGATTCATAACAACAGGAAGACCTCCTGCCATCCGAGTACGGTCTTGCACAGCCCGCTCACCATGACAAAGAACTCCCAGTAAACGTACTAGATCCCGCTTAAGGTAAGAAAAACCATCTGCGCTCTGGGAGCGTTGCAGTGAAGGTGACCCATCTGTATTGACAGGCTTGCCAAAATTAATTCGGGGCAAAAAAAGGTCAAACTGTCGTAACAAGTCTGTGTCAATAGAAAACGGCGGAGATCAATTTGAATGTTCATTGCAAACTTTTTTGAAAAGCGATACAAACCGATTAAGCTCTCCACAATGCCCTGCTCCGAGGACTTTTTTTGGTTGAAATAGTTTTTCATATTCGTAAAGTTTGTCACATCGGAAAGGCCTTCCCGAAGCCGCATTTGCTGTTCTTCAGCCTCCAAGCATATCGTAATGATGCATTGGGTAATGAGCACCAGTGCTTCGCATACTTTTGGTAGCCTAGCATCAAGTTCTGCCGGTGGAAGAAGAGGGAATTTTGTTGATGAGGACGAAGACGACGACGATCCTGATTGGTCGGATGAACTTGAATCGGAGGAAGATCTTGCCATTGGTGTGGAAGGTGCATTGGATTCGGCAGTTGTGGACTGAGCTCCAAGGGCACGAGCAATGGATAGTTGCGAGTAAGTGGAGAGTGAGAAAAAGCGTTTTGACAAGAAGGATCCTAGAGATTCATGAGTTTCAAGAATCTCAGCTACGTGAGCGCCCATGGGATCCTGCCGTGTGGATTGAAGGTAGGAATCAACGAGCTTGAGCAAGGTTGTTTGGTGGGGTGTTACGATTTCTTCTGGTCTACGATTGGTATTAGAATTCCCTTTTATTTCTGCAATAATCAAACTAGATTTACAAAGAAAATTTCCTGTAGAGGCTGGAGACCATACCCTCTTCGATAATCTGGGTGAATATGGCGTATCTAAAAGGTAATCGTCACTTAACAAGGATCAAAAATAATAGTGATACTAAACTTACCCAACATCAAAGGTCTTCGCGGCATCACTTCCCTCTGCAGCCTCATGAAGGCCAACCATATTATCTAGCAATCCAATACACACGCGAACTCCCGCCCTACTTCTTGTGAGCAGTTGTCTATCAAGCGGCGTTAAGGACCACTCCGAAAACATAGGAGCATAAAAATATCTAACTTACGTCCTGCTCCTGCTCCCGTGAACACAATTCAGAATGAAGATTAGCGTTGTCAGAAGAGTCCGTGGATCTGGGGATCCAAGTAATCGACTGACGCAATTTAAGATGAGCTACAATCCTTTGAGGAGGTTTGAAATTTTAGACGAACATTAGGACGACTTGATCCTCTGGAAGGTTCATGTACAACTCCCATAATCTTGCTACCAACAGATCGTTCGCTGTGACTGTATTTGAAAGAGCTTGAGTGAGAACACGAGCCGTGGCAACGGCTATATCGAAGCACCTCAGTCAAGAGCGGCGTCTAACGAGAAGAAAACAGAAACTTACATTTGTTATCTTCCATCGCGGACCAAGACGTATAGAAATGAAGCAGCCGTCGCAAATCAGGCTCATTCTCACTATAAAAATATTTAGTATGAGGTTCTGTTGTGTTAAATGTAAGGCTCACTAAGCCCTTATTTGATTTGCCGGTACTCCTGCGACCAAGTTTCTCGTAAATTTTGCCAGGTTGGTACAAACGGCCCTAAGCGCGTCATTCTCATCGTCATCGTCCTTGTCTTCATCGCCAGAGTCGTCATTATCCCAAAAAGAAAGTTGTGTACGAGCAAGGTCTCGCCAGAGTTTGCGCAAATCGGTCCATGACTTCAAATCCTCCCCAGCTTGACGTCTGTGATTTTGTGAGATCGATACGACGTAAGTGGGAGTGATAGGTACCTGAAGAGTTCACTCTGAGCAAGGACTTGAGCAGTAGATTCGAGAGTTGTTATCAGGGCTTTTATTTTGTGTTTATTTTTGAAATCAAAGTCTACACACGCCTGCCGAAATAGGGCCGCTACAGTCGACCCCTGGGTGAGATCCATGGTGGAAGGACTGGAAGGGAGAAGGGGGATGTTGAAGGTGTGGGACTTACATATTATTTATTTAATCAGTGGGTAACTTTTGACAGTGATCATCATACATACATATACTGTCAAGTTCCTTGATGAGCGGCATTAACATTTCACTTGAAACCCATTTATTACACGTCCTCAAACCAATTTCTTCCATTTTGCCAGAGCATTTGGCTAATGACCTCGCACAATATATCATCGATCCTTCGCCTCTCTCCATTCCGTACAATACCCTCTTCGCCATCTCTCAATGGACACGAACAGCTGACGGACAGAAGGCCTTACAGACACATTCTATGAAACCTCACGACTATTCTATGATTTCACTCCTGGCTGGGACTACATCTTCACCCGAAGGGAAGTTTGGCACGTATATTCCACCAAAGGAACCCGAGCAAATCGAGGCTGAAAGGGTCAACGAGAGAAAATCCATCACCGCTCTTATAAATGCTCTGTTGAGCATAGGGTGCGTGGCTTTCGCTGCGTGGTGGGCAGCAGACAAGACAGGATGGAGGAATGAATGGGTGCGGTTGACAACTATTTCTCCATTACGTTACCATTCTGACTCGATGACAGCGAGTTCTCTTCGCGCTATTTGCAGCAATCATAGTAGCCATCTCAGAGGCAGGGCTTTATATGATTTGGCAATATTCGAAATCCAAGCGGCTGCAACCCAAGAAACAGTCGGCTCGACACAAAAAAGTTGACTCGGAGCCCAGGAGTTTGGTGGATTCTGCAACAACGATCAAAGACACATCTTTGCGACAGCGCCGTTGATAGTACTTGATACAAACATTCTTTCAAGTCTATCGCCATCTCCTACCGATACACTTGTAGAATCTTCATCAGTAACGACAGGTACCACCCGGTCAACCCCCAGACCTCTATCCGTCCATCAACACCGGGCCCTAATTCATCTTTCATGTCCTCCGTAGTCCTGGTTGTTACAGTCTCTGCCGTGATAGTTGATTGCACCATATCAGTTACATCAACCACCCAGTATGACTGCTGCCCACGAAATTGGGAGTTTCTGACACGAGTCGGTGATATTAAGGTACTCAATGGAAGGTGTATAACAGTAGCTACTTCTGAGGGTGATAATTGCTGGCGGAGCATATCTATATCAAGGGAGGGGAGTGGCTCGTCCTCCGATCCAAGAGCGCGCCTTTCGATCGAAGCAGAGTGAACAAAACCCTGTTGTATCTACATGTGAGTAAAGTATCGTTGCAAATTCGACAATTGGAAAGACTTGCAACGAACGGCCACACTGTCATATCGCCTCGCAGATTAATTTCTGGCGGGCCAATTTCCCCTAGCACCTCAATTCGAGCCGGATCGATGCCTAGTTCTTCTTGAGTCTCACGAAGAGCACCACTGAGGAACGACTCATCCGTCTTCATAAAGCATAGAATATGAGAAAAATCCTGGATGTATAGATTTCTTTGATGCATACATCGTCTATCCCGCCACCCGGAAAACTAGTAGTGATGGATCTAAAACCTAACTTTTTGAATACATGCAACGACTCCTACCTAACTTCGCCCGAGTGAGTCCTTAATGATTTTGCCCTTACCTCGAGCAATATGCCAGGTTCTCCTCCGACGTTGCAGAAAGGTATGAGGACAGCAGCGCTCCGCCGAGTTGCTGGTGGACATGTATTGTGTGGCGTGGCCGGATTAGACCTCTTTAACAGGCTTCGAATCGCTTGAAGGGTGTTAGATGTGATCGGTTTCGTCAACGATATCAACGACGATGAAGCGTGTGGAAGAAGGAACATCGGATCGAATGAATTTGCTTCCGATCATCCCGACAAAATCAAAACTACACAGCCACAGATAATTGGCCCTTGGACAGATGCTATTTGAGGACCCTGGGCAATAGGGTGAGAGGCTAGATCCCAGATTTCAAATTTTTGTCCGGACAAGATGTTGCAATTCTTGTCCGGATTGCACCTAGGTTCCCAAAATTTCCAAAAAAATGTCCGGATTGTTGACATAGCTATTTTTGCGGCCCAATTTTGTCCGGATCGGCAGATCGGGCCTTCTAGGGCTCGAAAAAGGTCTGTACCGCTGTTTTGAACTTCGCCCGCCTCAGAAAAACACAATTCTAGCTTATAATCCTATCGTTAATGTGTAAATAAAACTATTTTCTTAATCATCCCCCTCGTCTTCAAGATTTC
>Ga0193743_1000529_pt1 | contig 29914 bp, 23 predicted proteins | sample L2c2metaG_FD_143038 | JGI IMG/M metagenome (GOLD analysis project Ga0193743, IMG submission 143038) | Soil microbial communities from a riparian zone of the East river system, Colorado, United States - L2c2 | ecosystem: Environmental > Terrestrial > Soil > Riparian zone | place: USA: East River...
CCGAGGACAATCGCAAGTCCGATTCCTAGATAAAAGCTGAGAATCATGCGATGCTGACGGCTGCGAAGCAGAGTACGAAGACTAAACAGGGTGAGCGCGCTTTTAAGCGCATTGCCAACATATGGTGACCATGAGAACGCGCGCGCGCCAGGTAGAATGTCTGGTTGCTCGATGATCTTCGGCAACATACGAAAGTAGGACAGCAACAGCGCTGAGCCTGCTCCCAACGTCGATACGGCAAGGCCTGTCCAGGCACGTCTTACCAACGGGGCAAGTGCGGGGTGCATTGATCCATTGAGCTGGTGAAACAAGCCAAGAAACCAGTATGACGGAAGCCAAGCAAGCAACCACTGGTTCTGTGGCGCGGTGAGAGCTGCGGGCGATTCCAGCGACGGCTCGAGAAAATATACGCTGAGCAACAAACACAACGTCCCTGCTTGCAGCAATGCCGAGACACGCAAGAACAACTGTCGAGGCAATAGATTTGCCGCTATTCCCTGTACAGCGAGCACGGAGAAGACGAAGAACAGTCCGCCGAAGATGATGGTGAACCAATAGGCTGGCCAGGCCCGCAATGCACCAAAGAATCCCACGTTGCTTGAGGCAAAGAGCAGAGGCCACGCAAGTCCAATAAAGATGTTGAAGGCGATCATCGCCAAGGCAGGTGCTGCGAACAAAGCGGAGATTTTTGCCAGCAGTAACGTGCTCGGCCGCACAGGCAAAGGTGCCAGTACCAGTACATCCCGCCGGTCTGGAAATGCAGAATCCCAGTTCAATACTGTAATCAAACCAGCTATGGTCATCGTTGTCTCGATGAAGAAATGTTCGCCTGTCCATTCACCAGACAACGACAGGTGGCGTCCCCCTGACAGCAGCACGGGAAGGGAGAAAAAGATACTGATAGTAACGAATATGGTCCCAAATTGTTGGGCTAGCCGGCTGGGATCAGCATCTCTAGATAACAGTTCGAGGTCGACTACGCGCATCCAAAATACGCGAAACAGCACGCCAAATTGTAGTTTCCGAATAGCCCAGTCGTTACGCATGGATGAGGTCCGCAATCTCCCGTGAGATCGCATCGGAATCCTGTTCGACTGCCAGTTGGGAGAAGATTCCTTCGAGTGTAGGCAACTCCATCAAGGTTCTCAGGCGTTCAATGGAATCGTCGGCCACGATCTTGCCTCGGTGCAGAATTACAACATGAGAACAGATGCGTTCTACCGTTTCCAACTCATGTGAACTGAAGAGCACGACTTTGCCGCGTCTTGCCAACTCCTCGATCAAGCTGCGCAATATCAGCGATGAACCAACATCGAGCCCGGAAAAGGGTTCATCCAGCAGAATCAGATCGGGGTTGTGCATCAGGGCCGCCGACAGCAATATCTTCTGCCGCATTCCCTTCGAGTAGGACGAGATGGGAACATCTCGGTCGCCGTAAAGTCCAAAGAGACGGAGCAGACCGTGAACCCGCTCGGCCGCAGATTTGCTATCCATGTTTCGCAGTTGAGCGACCATTACCAGATACTCAATGCCGCTTAGGTGTGTGTATAGATGTGGCTCTTCGGGTACGTAGCCCATGCGCTGCCGGTAAGCCATTAGGTTGTCACGGATATGCTGCCCCTCGAAGAGGATTTCACCTGAAGTTGGCTCGATCAACCCAGTGACCATCTTCATCGTGGTCGATTTTCCGGAGCCGTTCGCTCCGAGATAGCCAGTTATTTCTCCTGTACGCGCGGTAAAGCTCACGGCTTCCACAGCAGGAATACTGCAATAGTGCTTATGGATGTTGCGGAGTTCAAGCATATGCGCCTTTACCTCACCCAGCAATGTATTGTTATCCGTTCCGCAGTTCCGTTTCTCCTAAGGAGGCGATTTCTCTAAGCCGACTGTTATATCGGAATCCGACTATATCGAGATCCGACTATTAAATCAACTGGGATTCTCAATTCGAGTTCGAGAGGAGTTGCTTACAGGCGCCGGCATAACCATCTGTGTGGATCTCCGCCTGGCTCCCTCAATCTTGCGGCTGCACTCGGATTCCGGTATAGTCGGATTCCGATCATGAAACACCACGCTCAGCCACCCCTGCCAACAGCCGCGCTCTACATCCTCCTCGCGCTCGCCCGCGAGGACATGCACGGCTACGGCATGATCCAGGAGGTTGCCCGCCAGTCCAACGACAACTACCGCATCGGCCCGGGCACACTTTACGACAACCTTAAGAAGCTCATGGAGCAGAAGCTGGTCATCGACGCTCCACGCTCGGCCCGCGCAAAGGACGACGCCCGCCGCTTCTACCGCATCACCACAGCTGGAAAGGCCGTGCTATCTGCTGAGGTCCAACGCATGCAGACCATCGTCCTCGAGGCCCGTCTCCGCCTTCATGAGGGGAGTACCCAAAGAGCATGAGCTCATCACTACGCCTCGCCTATCGCGCCATCCTTCGTCTGCACCCGGTCGGCTTTCGCGCCGAGTTCGGCGACGAGATGCTCTGGATCTTTGACGAAGAGTCGCGTCGCGGCGCAGCTCTACCGCTGCTGGGGGACGGCCTGCGCTCCATCGTCGTACAGAACCTGAGGCCGCGTCTGCAACACATAGAGATCGCAGGCCCCTACTACAAGGAGATCGACTCCTCGCTGCCGTCCGAGCGCTTCGGCCAGGCCGTGCTGACCTTTCTCTTCTGCCTCATCAGCATGACGTTGTTTATGAGCATGATCGTACCCATAGTCGTTTCTTGTATCCGATCTTTTCGCTATTAGTCATAACCTTGACTGCCAGCGAGGTGCACTTAGAAATAATCATTTTGAAAATGTCGTTGGCGCCCTCAATGCATGGATCATGGATCGACTCGATACGGTCGATCCGGATGCCTCCTGTGTAGTTACTTACCGGAGGTTTTGTTGGCCCGCTTTCGTATGTGTGTGCTGCAGTTGGAAATCGCAGAAGAGATACCGTGTTGGAGTTGTCATGAAACTACCGCGTGTACTAAGAACCACCATGTTCCTAGTCGTCCTCAACACTGGCATGCAAAGTACGGCACAACTAGTGGCAATAGGAAATGTCGTCGGCGCTCCCTTCACCGCCACATGGACGTGGACTCAGGTAGAGACCAAATCAGGGCCGACTGAAACCACAACCATCGTCGCAACTGCGCAGCTGGCTCGGGACAGGAACGGGAGCACCTATGAGGCGGTAATCAAGTCCGGACACCCAACTGCCATCTGGATCGTCGATGTGCTGAAGAATCTTAAGATCGAGATTCGTCCACTCGACTTCACGTACCGCTACATCCCAATTTCTGATCCTGCAGTCAAGCTGAGGACGCACTCTGTGGAGGAAATATTCAAAGTGCTGCAGAACCAGCAGGAAGGCATCATTGAGCATCCCGATCATCCGTCTACCTACTTACCAAGATGGCATTTCACAGCCCTTGGATGTCGACAGGAAAACAGATTCAATCTTTGTGGCGTCAGAGACGAGTCCTCCTCAAATACAGGGGAAGAGCATATAAGAGAAACCTGGTGGTCTGATCTGGGCATGATTATGACTTCCATCCAGAAAGCGGATCATCTCGCTGGAACAGTGAATGACCTCCGGTTTATAACCGATAGGCAGGATGTAACCAATCTTCGCCGCGTAGATCCGGATTCTCAACTCTTCGAAATTCCTGCGGGGTACAAACTAGAGTTACCCCTTCCCAAAGGGGAACGTGACGGCAGGTAAGCGGCTGGTCAGTTCCCAGGTATCCTTTGCACAGAGGACAGGCAGAGGCAACGTCAAGAGCTAGCCGACGCAAGGATTTACTGGAATGCTCTCCAGGCAATCTTTATTCGATCCTCAATACCTGCATCGGATCGACATGCATCGCGCGGCGAGCGGGAATGTAGCAGGCTGCAAGCGCGGCGAACGTCAAACTATGCGATTTCTTATATAAAAACGCTCCTGCGCGGCAGGCACACTGCCAAAAGCCACCCTCGCCCTACGATGCGCTTCTTGCTCGCTGAGGCCTTCGCTCCGGAGGTCGTCGGCTTCAAGATTCAGGTGCGTCTGAATCTCCTCGGCAAAATCATCGGCGCGTCGTCTGCGTTTGAACATGCTTACGTCTCCTCGGCACCTGGCCCTGTCTCTCCGCTCAGAATCAGTCCCATCGCTCGGGTCAGCCGCTGCCATTCGCTCGTTTTCTCAACAAGCTGCGCCCGACCTTGAGACGTCAGAGAATAGAACCGTGCTTTGCGATTGTTCTCGCTCACGCCCCACTTGGCGCTGATCCACTTTTTGTCTTCGAGTCGCTGCAGAGCCAGGTAAAGCGAACCATGGTCAACAAAGAAGACTTCCTCCGATTGGCGCTGTATGGACCGGGCTATGCCCTGGCCATGACAGCTTCCCAGCACCAGAGTCTTCAAGATGAGGAGGTCTAGAGTCCCCTGCAACAGGGCAATACGATCGTCGGTGTTCTTTTGGGACGGCATCCGACCTGAGCATCGCATCCGTTTGGCAAGTTGTCAAGACTGGTAAAGGGAGGCCATCTGAAGGGATGTTGGCAAATAGGCACTCTTTCATTCACCCGAAATTAAGAGACCCATCGAGCCGGAGTTTTTGTCATCTTACTCCGCACGCAGAGTCACCATCGGCTCTATATTGGCAGCTTTCTGAGCTGGCAGCAGACAAGCCACAACCCCCGCAACTGTCACGCTGCACTAAATTCCCGGAATATGATGTCCGAGGCTGCTTTCCGGCACTTAAATTCCGGAATCCGCCGAGCTGTTTGCACTCAAATCCTGGAATGAAAACTATGCATATAAAGGACATAACGGCATCTTTGTACTTATATCCCGGACAAACTTCAGCATCAACTTCGTCCGGGATTTACCTGCAATAATCCGGGATTTCAGTGCAGCGATGATGCAGTTAAATCCCGGAAAAAGATTGAAAACAAACGAGCGTGATTCCGGGAATTTAGTGCAGCCTGACAACATCTCCATACACGCCGGCCGTGAACACCGTCGGTAAAGCCGTCGTAATAGTCGTTCCATTGGCTCGGCCTAGCGCTGTTTGTTGGAGGTACTGTTCCGAAACTGTTTCTCCTGCAAGACCCAGATCATTTGGCGTCAGTCCCATCTATCAGTTCTCTCCGCACAGCGATATTCATCAAACCTTGCCAGACTTTATGATGAAGTCCTTTATACGGGAGCCGGTGGAAAGCAGGATTTGAGTGTGGACAAATTCTACGCCGCACAACCTGCATCCGGGTTCGCAGGGGATGAACAATTCGACTGAAGTTTAGGCTCGACTAAGTCCAAATTTCAGGGAACACGCTCTCTATTCTCGGACCCGGATGTCGTTTTTCCGTAATTAGTACAACGGCATTATTGATCCCGATGGACTTAATCGATTCCTGAATCAATACAATCATTCCGTCTTTAATACAATTGTTCCTTAATTGGTGCAATGTGTATGCCGAGGATAAGACGACATGGCAAAACAAAACCATCCAAAACCAACCAAGGTTTCCAATCGCTAAGTCGGGCGTTTATTTTCAGCAAGCGCTGCTGCTTATCGTAGTCTGTGGTCCGTATTCTGACGGGACCCCCATTAGGTTTTCGGAAGCAGGAAGGGCGGTCCCATGTCACCAGGTCGGGGGTTTCCTGATAGTTCGACCGGCCGCGTCGAGAAGGGTATCCGGAAATTGGCTGTGGGCCATGTGGCAATTTGGACCCTCGGAGCTGATGTCCCGATTGAACTTCGATACCTTCCGAAGTGTAACGCTGGGGGCCGCTTTGACCTTGCGGTTTAGTCGAGCGCTGGTTCGCCTGGCCGTATCGGCAGTCTGAGGATTGAAGATACCCACTGGAATCTTTAGCTCTTTGTTGATAATCCGCACCGGCTCGGCGAGGTCGGAATCGTTGGTTATAACAACGAGTTGGTCACAGTCTTTTCGAAATGCGTCCACCAGCATATAAGTTGCAATGTTCACATCCGAACCCTTCTCCTCCATCTTCAGCACCTCAGCGAAGCGGGGCCCTCCCGGCACTGGCGAGGCGAGGCGCATCGATATCGTACTCTGCAGATAGTGTCCGTAGTGGACGCTAAGGTTTGGCAACGTCTCAAGAGCGCGAATGTATGCTTCCTGACGCTGCCGTATGTCTGGGTCAGACGGCGTTGGATTTACCAGCGCGGTGAAGTACCGGATGCGCCCTATGTTGATTCCGGGCAACACCGCAGCGCAGAGCGCAGATAGATCGGCCCACTTGAAAGGCGTGTTCTTTGCTGCACCATAGTAGAGGTTGAACCCGTCAACGTAGACATTTGTGCGAGGGGCTGTCGCCGGGATGGAAGCTGCTACGAGAGTAGGTGTCGTCATGGGCAAAAGCAAAGCCGCCCGAAGGCGGCTCGCACCCTGTCTCCGAAGATCGAGGGGGGATCTGTGATTTAGTATAGCGCAACACGGTGGTGCATGCCAGCTGTAGTCACATGGCTTGACGGCTCCCAGGCAACTGTCACAACGAACCTCCGAAAACTACGACAAATAGCTCTGAAAAACTACGCCAAATAATTCTGAATGTGACACGCCGAGACTGAGAACCCCCTGATCTTTCTTAATTTTCTCAAAATCACTACACGCTACCGAGCACCTTCATGGCTGCGGTCTTGGGATCTCCATAGAAAACCGGATCGACTTGTTCCATGATGTCAGCGCTCACATCTAGGAAGTTTCGCTTATTCTCGATCGGAATGAGAGCGCGCTTCGCACCATTATCCTTCGCCACCTGAAGCGGCTCCGTGAGCGACCGGAGAGGCTTTATGTTTCCTTGCACGCTCATATCTCCCAAGACAAGCAGCGCAGGGCTGACAGGCGCTTTTCGGAGCGCGGAATAAGACGCCACAAAAAAGGCGACCCCTACTTCGGCCTCAACGCGATTGCCAAGCAGGTCGATTACCTCGACGTGTAAATCTGAAGTCTCAAGGTCGCGAGCAATGCCGAGCTCGGTCCGCTTCGATTGGACGTAGCTGAAAGCTCGCTGAACGGATTCCTTCATCGCTCCGAAAATGCCACCGGCCATCTTCAGCTTTCCGGTTCCGCTCGAAACCGAAACCTCAAGGCGATAGAGGCCAACCGTTCGGTCTGACGTAACACCGGCAGTGTAGACCGTGCCGGGAGATAGCGGGTCAGTTGAGATTAGGTCACGACCGCCTTGCTCGGGCACACCAACAAACTTTTCCTCGCCGGTGTCCTGCAGTGTATAGCTGAACGAGGTCTGATGATATTCAAAGGAGCCCATTTTCTTGAGCTGTTCCTTCACACGCCGCCGTCCTTCGAGAGCGAACTCTAGGACTTCTGCGAGCTCTTCCTTATTTATCTCGCCGTGCGGAAAGAGGATCTTCATGAGACCCGACACGGTTTTTCGGACCGCCTTACGGTCGCGGGCATTAAGGTGAGCGCCCATCGAGAAGTGTCGGTCGATAATCTCTGTGAAATTGTGCTTCCGCATTTCACGGAGGGCTTCTGCTAGATAATCAACAACGAACCCGTAGTGGTCTGTGAACAGCTCGTTCCGCATCTGCGGAATCTCCCAGCCCGGGAGATAGAAGTGCAGACGGTCGATGAACGCCATGTCGTCGCGAATGATATCGGGCATCGGCGCGAAGAGGTGGCCGGTTTGGACCATGACGTCGATAGGTTGATTGGTATTACCGAACATCGCGATGCTAGCATCCCCTGCGACGGCTTCCTGCCCCCGCTGAAATGTGCCGGACTCGCAGTAGGTCTTCATCGTCGTAATGACTTCCTTCGGCATCTTCTGGAGATCTGCGACTTCGTCAAAACCGACCACATCCCAGATCTGAACCATGCCCTTTTGACGCCCGGACATGTGACCGAATAGATTGGCAACCGTGGTTCCACCTGTTAACAGTGCAGTGTAAGGCGAGACTTCCTGGACCACATAGCTTTTACCCGTGCCGCGTGGGCCAAGCTCAACGAGATTGTAATTTCTCTCAGCCAGGGGAATGAGCCGCACCAGGAAGAGCAGCTTTAGCCGCCGGGACATCTGGCTCGGCTCGTAGCCCATGCTTCGCACGATGAGATTGATCCACTCATCCGTCGTAAACTGTTTGCGGACGTTTCGATACTCATCGAGATCGAAGGTCGCGATCTGAATCGGTGTCAATTTGTCGATCCAGAATGGGTTCTTGCCCTTCAACTCTTCGTCGTATGCGAAGCGCATGTCAACCTGCGCCCAGACACCTCCCGTTAGGAGACGCTCGTAATCGCGCACGTACTGATTGGGCACATGCAGGAATTTATTATTGAAGTTGACAGCCTCTGCCCAATAGTCGGAATCGACAAGTCGAACCTTTACTTTGTCGATGAAAGAGTATCTCCCGTTTTCCTTCACTTTGCTCTGGGCCTTCGCAGATTCGTCTGGGCGTATGTAGTTGTTTGCGAGGGTATCGTTGACGACTTGTAATCCCATTTGAATAGCAAGTTCGTCAGACGAGGCGCAATACTTCCCGAGCAAGAATTCGAGCACGAAGACAGGAACGTTCGCACCTACCTTGACCTTGCGAACGAGGTCCTTTCGCACAACCTTTCCGGCGAATAGGTGGTTCGCCTTATCGTCGAGTGCATCGCGCGCGGGGGATGTTCCACTGCTCATACTTAAACTCCGAGACGTACAGGGATGTCGGTAGGTGATCGGTAAAGCTCCGCATCTGTTGTTGGATCCTGAACGACGAGGCGCAAGGACGGCACGCTCTCATCGCTCAAAAGGAACGCAATCGTTACAGGTTTCCCCGGTTGGAGCTTGACACAGCCGGTGGCGCGATCGAGTTCAGCATCGATGGCCATTCCGACACTACCAACTTGCTTACCTGACGAGATAAGGAGCGGCCGCACGACGAGCTCTTTCGAAAAGAGAGAGAGGGCCTTTCCATCGAGTTGAATTGTTACGCTGAATATTCGGTTCGTCACGGCTTCGGGGAGACCCGTTGCTGTCACTGGACCGGCGGTCGAGCGGTCTAGTGTTGACGCTTTCATGCGGACCGTGATCACTGGCGTGATCATCTCCTGCAATGATGGTCCGCCGTGGTGAAAGGCGAGATCTCCTCCCGCTTTGAACACCCCGCTGCCGAGCGGAAAGACAAAATCTAGGTCTGAATCGTACCCCAGTGCAGCAGCACTCACCCTTACGCAGCCAGCCGGAGTCGCTCCACCACGCCCAATCCAGCAGCGGCGGTGAAGATCGACTTCGTCACCACCTGGCGAAGTGATGCGCATCGACTCATCGCGATCTGAAGAAAAGAACAGATGGCCATGATCGGCAGCCACAACGGCATATTCAACGCCTGCTGCTGCGAGTTTACGGATTGCTCGCGCCAAGTTATCTATGACCGTATCCATCACCTGCCGGGCTTGGAACGTAAAGCCCGTCTCGCCAGCGTGGTCAATCTCCTGCGAGCGCACCATAATAACTTGGGCGCCATCGATTTTTTTGGCAAGCCTTGACGGTTGCAGGCTCAAGAGTTCGTCAAGAGAGACGTCAACCAAGTTTGGCACGCGTGCAGCGGCGAATTTCTTACGCGCGGCGAGGTCAGGAAGAAACGCAGTGTCAATGCGCACACCGAGTGTCTTGCTCTGCTCGACAACGCTGAAGCTAGAAGACGCCCCTGGCTGAAGAGCCGCCATTCCAATCGGTGTGATGCTCGGGAGCGCACCGATGGCGGGCCGGACGACAACTTCAGTGGCCTTTGGAAGTCGCTCAGCGAGCTCGACGCCCATCTCAAATCGCATGGCATCTACCAAAAAGTACGCGACAGGCTTCGGCTGCTCAGTGACGATTTCGCTGTATATATGGGTTTGATGAAGAGCGGTTGAAGTGGTCCAGTTGGCACGCACCAGAGCTTTTGTGAAGCCCTCAGCCATTGCGCGGCAGGTGTCTTCGTAGGCACCTCGAACAACACCAAGTGGGCGCTCCTGCGGATCGTCGTCGAGGTTCGCCACCCATGCTTCGAGACGTCGCTGCGCCTGGTCCAGAAGGAACCACCCGCCCTTGGACGTGTACGCTCCAACCCAAGAATTAACATCCCCGTTAGCCTTACTGAGGCCTAAACTCACGGTCACGCACAAGTGTCCCAGTTCTGCCATTCGACGGCAGGCTTCCCACTGAGCCTTACGAGAAACATTGCGGTCAAGCCAGAAGCTGTGCTCCCGACCGCTTATGATCGCCATGGCTTTGTCGAATTGTTTTGCTGCAATGAGATCGCCGCAATGTGCCAGCAGAATTCGCTCTTCAAATCGGAACGTATCAACGGAGCCTAGTGCGTCAGCTGGTACTTTGGCGTCGTGAAGACCGAGTTCTGCCTCCACGCGGTCGGCCATCTTGGAATAGGACTCCGGGAAGTTCGTCCGAAGCTTTTTGGCGAGCTCCCTCACTGCAGATTCTTCGTCCTTCGTACTTGGAGTCGGTAGGCTGTCGAGGGCCGCCGGTGGGGCGCTATTCAGATCGCTCCTGAACTCGTTTGCGAGAACGTATCGAAGTGTAATAGATCGAAGCTTCGCCAGTGCCACGTCCTCGTGGAGCTGCAGCCCTAGCCTAGAAAGCACGAGTTTCGTCAGCTCGCGAGTGGCTTCCTTAGTTTCGATTTCGGCATCGCGCGCGTCGCTGGCGAGCCATGCGGCAAGCAGGCCGTCGTTTCCTGATGTGTCGTGGAAGACGGATTTAAGAATTGAGGGCGGCTCGGACGACGACGTGTCCGACGATGCGCGCGCGAGATCTTCATAGGAGGCACGCTCGGGTGCGAGCATATCGTCGATGACGCCGTCAGTGTAGCGCTGACGCAGGACGTTTCGTGCAAGCCGCTTTAGTTGGGGCTCATAGCATTCTCCAGCCTTCTCGAGTTCCATGAGCACAGAGCCACGGCGATCGCGCTCACACCCGGGCAAGTAGATAAGCACGTATTGTGGCACGTCCCCACGTACGTAAGGCTCCACGACTGCCCGCAACTCGAACAGCGAGCCATCGTACTCGGCGAGATGTGTCGGCAATCCTGCGATTGTTACGGGCATGGTTCCTTCGTTGATCCGCTTACCACCCCGCACCTCGGCGACGAATGGCGCGAACTCGCTGCGCACGTCGTACCAGACAATCACCCTCCTGCTTTTCAGCTTTTCGGCCAGCTGCTTGATCACGTAATCGTGAAGCGGATGCATCAGTGTGCTCCTCTATTGACAACAGTGTTTGCGATCCGATGGCCACCACGCCCGCGACTAGCAGCTGCGCTAGGAACGGGCGCTTCGAGAAGCTTCTTCAACGCTGCCTTAACGGAGGATGAGGTCATGTCGCGCACGAGCTCCTCAACAGAGCGTGTTGGAATTGATCGTGGCTTCCACTTCCCATCGTCCGCTTCGACCCAAAAAGTATCCTCGAGTCCGTGAGCGATAGCGAGGCTCCGGTCATTCGCGCACTTTGGAACAACGCGCTCGGGCCAAAGACGCATGGCAAGGTGCGCCCAGTCCTCCTCCCCATCGACGAGTTTGTCCCAGGCGAGCTTCAATTCCTTCTGCCAAGCATTCTGATGCGGAACAAGTCGCCAGAGTGGCGCGAAATTAATCACGACTCCATCGTCAATCGTAGGTCTCCACACCGGCGCGACCAGCTTTACTTCAACAGAAAACGTACGCAATTCGTCAACGAACGCTTCTTGAGTAACGTGCTCCTTAAGCCGCACAGCCGGTGTTGATCTGTCAAACTCTGCGCGCATTTCTTCAAGTTTACGTTCTTCGTGTGCAAGCTTTGTAGCGATGAAGTCGTTTTGTACCTTATAGAGCGTGTCCGGCGAAAATGCGTGCGTGTAGAGCCAGACAGAGTAACTCGCCGAAGGCGTGGAGAGCTGCCAATAAATTGGGGCTCGTCGCCCTGCTTCCGAATAACTTGTGATGTGCGCTAAGAAAAAGTCATTGCGAAGTATGCCGCGAATAAGATCTGGATCTTCAAGTGGAACATGCGGCGCATTCAATACTCTGCCGTATTGGGAAACGAGAGCAGTAATGTCGGCGCAATGGCCCGGATCGTCTACAAGGACGCCGGGCATATCAGGAACATGTAGCATCTCACTGAGCGCCGCTCCTGGCAGACGCGGCACAGAAGCAAACTCGTCAGAAAGCTGCTCCTCCCTTTCACACGGTGCGATCGCTGAACTTCGCCAACGACCAAACGCAACACCGACAAGATAACTGAGGACGGAATGCAAATCGACTTTCGGCTGTGACGATAAATGCTGAGCGCTCGGGCGGTAGCGAGCTATCGCCTCGTCGTCGAATCCGAATTTAGAAAAAGCATTACAGCCAGCCTCATTCAGCTTCTGAATAAGTTCCGACACAAGAATTGTACCTAGAGGGCCTCGCTGATCTCGATCAAGCGGGAAACCGAGAAAGTAGCGAGATGTTTCAGACCCAGTCGAGAACCACCTTTGTAAGCGAAACAATTGCTTGGAGATATGTCCGGTGAAGTATCGCTTCCAATCCCGTGGAATGCTAATCCGCAAAGCATAATTCAACTCCGCCGAGCGGTTAGAGCTCAGCGTAGACAACAGATAGCTTATTTCACCCGTATTGAGCATATCCAATAGCGGCAACCAATGCGCACGCGTCACTGTCGGAAACAGAGCCGGGCCTTTAATTGAAAAAATACTTCCTTCATTCAATGGTCTGACGCGAAATCCAGAAGAAGAAATACTCGAATAGGTTAATCCTGGTCGTTCGTATTTATCCTTATTTGGTGCCCGTGCGAGTGTTTGCCCTCGATCGCCCTTTCGACTGAGAATCTCACTGCCATTCGCATCCCAGCGAACAACGAGCAGAGGTTCTGAGAAGAACGATCGAGGCGTGCCGCCCTTTGCAAAGGGCAACCAGATGGTTCCTAGCGCCTTCGGATCAACCTCCCACCAAGCTCGAACAAATCGGCTGTCCGCAGCAGTGAACAGACCCCACGCTCCATCAACGAGATCAGCGAGAGTGGACTCTTCCATAATTGAAGCCATCACCTCCGCGCTCAATCGATATGCAAGCGGTGCGCCTGGCCTGCACAGGAACTGAGCGTGGTTTCGCACGAAGAGTCGATCGTTGTCTTTACTCTCGCACGCATTTCGCAGGGTATCGCCTTTGCTAATGGAATCTGTAACGTCGAAGAAGCAAGTTGCATCTACCGCGCCGGGAGCAAGCGTGATGGCGGCGACCTCCACCGCGGCATCAAGCACCCCGGTTCCCAGCTCCGCAAAATGTCTGAGTGAACCTGCGTTGCTCAACAGCCAACGCCGAGTTGGTTCGAACTCCGCGTGAGTCATGAATGTTTTCGAAACTAATGCTCCTACACTTCCGCCATCTGCGAGAAGTTCCACGGAGCGATAGAGAAATTGAGTGTAGGCGTCGAGCGGCCGACGAGCTCGCCCTCTACTAAGGGCCTCTTTTCCTGCCTCCGATAGCTCGCCAAAGGGCGGGTTCATTAGCATCACGTCGAACTGAGTTCGCACAAGATCGATTAGTGCAATCCCTTGGACGGCATCGCCCGCGAAGAGTCGCTTGCGTACACTGGCACTGAGGCTTGCCGTCTCTGCGAAGTTGCGTAGCGCCTCGACGATGCGAGCTTCGGCCTCATGGAAAAAGCGTGCATCGTCAATGCCGGACAAGTCTAGGGCGCCCTGTGTGGCCATGGGCTCCATGCCCGGCAGAAAACCAGTGGACTGGCGCTGTTTGACGAACTCTTCACGCGCACGGGTCAGTTCGGTGGCGATTCCATCTTCGACCTGCAGCAAAACGCCGAGCTCGCCAGCTAGACGGCTTTCGTCGATCATCTTCTTGAACAAGTCGCGAAGCAGAGGCGGAGCTAGCCGTGCAGCGAATTCCTCTACCAGTCTCGCGTCGCCGGGCATCGGCTCGGCCACCACGATGTGTGTGCGATTGATGCGAGGCCGTTCGGAGCTGACAACTCCAAGGTCTTTCCAAGCCCGCTGCGCTCGGAGCCAAAGGGCCAAAGCAGCAATTTGCGCACAGCGTGGGTCGATATCTACCCCATGGAGGTTTTGCTCAACAATCAGCCTGGGCGCTGCCCGGCGCAGGTCGATGAGGTCCGCATAGTCATCGCGGAGCGTCCGGCCAGTCGCCTCGCTCTTGGGAGCGGCTCCCTCGACAGACCACGCCTCTTCATAAATCACCAACAATAAGTCGAAGGCATAAAGAAGGAAGTGCCCCGAGCCACAGGCAGGATCGAGGATGCGAAGGTCACGCGGGTCCTTCCGTGGGTGGCTTTGGACCGTCTCGTCGGCGGAGTGTGCGAGATATTCGCAGATCGAGTTGAGGCGCGTCCTATCGCCCTGCATCTCCACCCAGAGACGGCCAAGGGTGTTGTCGGTCAGAAACTGCACGACATAGCGTGGCGTGAAGAACTGGTTGCGCACGGCCAATTCGCGACTGTTGCGTGGGGCCTGGCTCTCCTCGCGCATCTTCTTTCGCTCTTCGCCGCTATTGAAGAATTGGTAAACCCAACCAATCGTCTCATCATCGCCCCAAACCCCCGAGAGGTCTTGAGTGTTTAGGATCGCCAGCAAGGCTTCAAAAGTTTGCCGTTTCGGCCAGAGAACCGAGGCAGCGTCGCGTCTGTCGAACAGAACCTTTATTTCGGTTGAGAACTCATCAAACAGGCTCTCTATGTAGAGTCGGTACCCCTCAGCATCGGGGAGTAATGCGATTCCGGGAGCCATGCCGCAAAATTCGCGGTAACCGGCAGATTCCTCACCCTTTGTAATGCACTCTTGCACTAGCTCACGCGCCTCCAACATCTTAAGAGCGACGAAACGGTTTAGCGTGGTGAAGGCGGCATCGCGGACATAATCTGTGACTGCCTCTACTGCATTCATTACAGCGGCACATTTGTGTTCGATGGCGGCCACGATCGTGCGCCGTTGGGATCGTTGAACGGGTGACAAGTGGCCACCGCCCTTTGAAGCGATGACGCCGCTGCGCAATACGTCAAACGTGCCTTCGAGCTGAGACGAGAAGTCTTCGTCCAGCAGCTTGCGCGCTTGCTGTGTAGCTCGTTCAATCGTGTTGCGTGTCGCCTTATCCATTATTGGCACCGATCACTGTACGATCACCTTTTTCCCGGTGCCAATTAGCCTCGAACACTCCTCTCGAATGCCATCGAGAGCGGCGTCGAGCTGTTCCTCCGTCTCAAGTCCTCCAGAAAAGTAGCTGTCTAGCCGTACAGTCGCGATACGCTCGCCGTCGATGATTCGGTGAAGTTCTGCGATTGCGTCCCGAAGACGTGGCTCACACGCATCGAGCTCGGAGTGGAGCTGAGGAATCGACACTCGTTCCTTGTCCTGCGTCTTTCCGTGCTCGAACGGCGCGGCAAGTTTCTGCTGCTGATCTTTGTTGACACCTTCCCAGCCAGGTGTCTGCACCAACCGATCAGATGCTAGGGTGTAGGCAGCAATCCGGGCTTGCAGCGCTTCATCGTACCGGCTTTCGTACTCAGTTTCGATGGCGGACGCATACTGCTCAATCGTCGGCAGTTCGCGATAAAAGGTCTCGCGTGCCAGGAGGTCTTGGAGCATCGTCGCTTTGGATCGCAGATCCTCGGACACGTCTGACTCTTCGCGGAGGAAAGACCACGCCGCCTTGAGCGCATCACGAGCTCGATCAAGGTCGCGCAAACGCGGCTCCGAAAGAACTTGTTCAAGCTCCACCGCACGTTTGATGCCCTCCTTAATGGAGCGATGCGACGCATTAAACGTTGCGATTGCATTGTCCTCTGAACCCCGAAGAATAGCCTTCATCTGGCCGATGGCTCCTTCAAGAACCGTGGCGCCCGGAAGTCGATATGCGATGAGCTGGCCATGTGCGGATGCGATGGCGTCCTCATGACGCGCGATCTCCTTGCGAAGCTCGGATACGATAGCTCCGGGATTTAGCTCGCGGACTTCGCTTCCAAACGTGTCCCGAAAGGCCTCCGAAGCCCTCACAAGTTCATCAAACTCGACGCCTTTCTTCGGGTGGAATGAAGCCTGTCGGAAGATGTTGTTGTTCGAAAACGTATCGCGCGCTTCAATTCCTGTCGCCGAGTCGATTGTCTGACCTTTGCTGGTAGCTTGAATTTTCCCCGCTCGCAGTAGCGAGAGAACGAGCAGGCGAACAGCTTCGAAGTCCCAACCGAACGGTTCCTTGGCGAGTTCGTCGGACAGAAACCTCCCACTGGCAGTGTCGCCGTAGTTTGCACGTTCCTCGATCCGAGAGAGTACCTCTGCCAGCGGGCCATTTTCGACCCGAAAGACCGTCTTCCCTCTCTCGTCGCGCAAGAGGCCCAGGCTGCCGAACACCGAAGGCAAGCCCTGAAGGTTCTCAGCGGTGAACAACGCATCCATGCCCTTTCTCACGTCGGCTGGCCGCGCTGCGGCTTCCTTAAAGCGGTCGAAAACCTCAGGGAGAACCTCGCGCAGAAGTTCCGCGGCGCTCTTACCAATGTCGACAGCGCGATCGTCAGGACTGCGATCATTGCCACGGAAGCTTACGCTGCCAGCCAAGCAGGATACTTTCACGAGCCTGCGGAGTTCATCTTGATGTCGTCTCAACCGAAGCTTTTCTTCGCCAATGAGAGCGGTCTCGTCCGCCGTCTTTGCATCGCGTTCCTTCCTTGCGAGCATATCCTTCGAACGGAAGACCTCAACGGTTTCACGGTCTATGGCATCGGTGAGGGCCACGGCCCAAAAGACATTTTTTCGCTCCTGCTGACTACGTGTTCGCAATTCTGAAGCGAGTGCCGTGAAAGATGCGCCATCCTCCGCGAGATGGAAGTGGAACATGATGTCGCCACCGACGATCTCGCGACCATGAATGGCTAGGCCCGCTTTGAAGATCTTGGTGTCGAAGAGCGTGTGTGACGGTTGAGGCTGCCAGAACGAGGCGAGCAACTCGGAGTAAAGCCGATGCGAATCCCCCGGCTTCGGGCTAATTCCGTTACGGATACGCTCCCAGTCGTCTTCCGCCGGTGTTGGAATACGGTAACCGTCGTCGCCACGGCGAACCTTATTGGACGCCTCAAGTTGGCGAAGCGCGTCCTTAACCGCGGCAAGCTCGGAATCGGCGGCAACCCCAGGATGGAGAGCCGCGGCAATATTTTCCGCCGTGCGGTGAACACTCTTTGCGTACTGAAGTAGACAAATTACCTTCGCTACTGACTGCGCAAGCGGGTGCTCCAGCTCCTTGGCGATGGCTGAAATCTTTGCGCGTACCTCGGAGCCGATGTTGCCTTCGACGAGGTCATAGACCTGATCGAGTCGGGCTACGAAGCCTAGGGTGTGGTCCGCAAGGTTTACGGCGGGGTTGATTAGCAGCTGCTGGGCAAGCTTGATAATAGTGCGGTTCGCGCCACCCACGTGCTTGCTCGCGCCGCCCTGTGTTCTAAGGCCTGAGACCACCTGGATGATGAGGTCTATTTGATAGGGCAGCAGCGGATAGAGATCGATAAAGCTATCGCGGGTAAGCCCAGGCAGCTTGATGTCGGCAGTAAGTCGCGTGTGCTCCGTGAACCCGCCTCGATGCGCGTCAAAGAGGTCACCCAAGACCTTCTGGGCATCGGCATTTTTGGACAGAACACGCCGGCTCGTAACCTCTGAGATGTCAGAAGGTTCCAAATGGACCTGCAAAGGGAAGCGATCCATCAATCGGGCAAGTTCTATCTTTTTGTCGTCAAGGCCACTGACGAGCTCGCCAAGCTTCTCTTGCGAAGTGACCACTACCCAATGCTTGCCACGACCTTTAACACCGAGGCTCTGCACAACGGCCTGTAGGTCGAGCATTTTCTGTACGTCACGTGCAACGAACTGGCCAACTTCGTCGACGACAAACATTAGGGCCTGGCCAGGACGCCTTCGTTTCATCAGCTCATTAGCACGCTCCGCCAGCTTTCCGGGAGAGATGTCTGCCTTGTTCTTGACGGCCTTGACCCACGAATCGGCCATCGGGTACGTCGCCGAATCGAGGCTGTGCAGGACACGGCTAGCCTCACTCAAAGCAAAGGCGACTTTGCCTTTCTCGAAGGACCATTCTTTATCGAAGAGGCGCCGGTATTCCGCCTCGAACCTTTCAAGCTGCCCCTTCTCCTCCAGTCCGATTTCCAATTCGGAGAGATCTAGGTCCTTTGCGTAGCCGAGGCTCTGAAGAAAGAGCCCGTACATAATCTCAGTGAGAGACTGGTTTCCGCTTCGGATACCTCGGTCAGTAGATACGTCGAAAATGACGGCATGAGTCGGGATCTTCTCGTTGATGAGCTTAAGCAGCACCTTCAGCTTGTTATCACCGGCGCGCAAACCGAAACGATCGCCGGCAGGAACGCCTGCCACCGATCTGTTCTCGATCGAAAGGCCAAGCATCTTCGCGAAACTGGATTTACCGGAGCCGAAGAAACCCGATACCCAAATTGCAATGCCTTCGTGTGGTTTGTTGGGTGTCTCTCGGTATGCGTCAAAAATAGTGGCGAAGTGCGACCGAATAGTGTCGGTCACGACATACTCGCTTATCTCATCACGCAAGATATCGTCGGTGGTCTGGTCGACTTTGATGACTTCCTCGATGCGACGATGAATATCGTTTGCAAAGAGAGTCTTGATCAGTTGCACGGTCATAGGTTTTCTCGTCAAAAAATCTTGGGGCGATAGTTGTGCTCGGCAGCGAGAACTCCCATAAAGCGGAGCCCTGCTGCACCATCTAGATCGCCTGGATAAAAAAGTACCGTTGGAACTGCGACCCGGCCCTTCAGCTGCTCCAGCAATGAGAAGGTTCGGTACACGGGAAATAGAGCGCCTGTACGCACAATGAAAACGATGTCGCGAAGTGGGTTAGGCTCGTCGGGCATCCGAGCCGACACGAGATCAACGAGAGGTGCATATTCCGAGAGCACTGAATGCACAGTCTCAACTAGGGTATCCGTGCCTTGTTCACGTTCCGCAGCAAACCAATCTCGGAGAGGCCGCTGCGAGCACATTGCTTCGTCGAGGCACTCCGCTAATGATATTCGCTTGACCTGCTTTCCTTTCTGGGTGAGCCGGGTCTCGAGCAATGTAACTTGCTTTCGCAGGTCGAATTCCTCATCTGGTTCGTAGCGGAAGAGCGCATAGGGCATGTCGTGATAAGCACTGATGCGCTCACGTGGATCCTCGAGCCCAAGTATGGGCTCTAGACCATGCTTCATGCGATATTCGAGATCGCTCATGCCGCCATCCTCTCCGCGTACTCGCGGGCGTTGGCGTAGGGTAAGGAGAGCTCTACGATGCTGCCGGCGACCTGGTAGCCCAGCTTGCGATACTGGTGGAGAAGCAAGAGCTCCCGTTCGACATCAGACTGGGTCATGAGGAACATTCGCCAGTCGTCTGACTCAAGGACCTTGCGCGAACTGTGCACCTCTTCACGAATTACATAGAGTAGATAAAGGAAGCTCCGCTCGGGAAGGTGGTAGCTCGCGAATTCCTTAACGACGCTGCCGCGTAGTAAGCCAAAGTCAACCGCCATCTTGAGTAATGCCGTCGCAACGCGGCTCACGGTGGCCTTGCTCCAGGTGTGTTCGGTGATGCCACCCCTCTCTCCGATGCTTTGTAGGTGCGCGTAAAGATCTTCGGTCCGAATGGAATACGTTCCCGACACAAAACTAGGGAAAAGACAATTGAGTAAAAAATCGCGAAGCAAGAATTCGTCGCGCGTGATGTGCCAGAGGAGGAGCGGTTTCCATTCGTCGATTGGACAGCCCCCCTTCGCCAAGAGAGCGAGTGGGCGATCGCGTGCGTTAGGCTCGAACCTGCGGTTCAGTACCTTCGCCACATCGCGCAGCCACGTGGTGGTCCTTGCCCCAATAAAGTTCTCTCGACGGAGACGATCAAGATTCTCGCGCTTCGAAAGTGCAAAGTCCCAGTTAGCAAAGACAGCATACGTCTCATCGATCATTGCCCCTTTAATGAGTGTGAACGAAGAAACCACGTGAGAGCGGGAGGGCGCGTTCATGCGGTTCCTCGACTTGCGTAAGGAACCACGAGTGAACCGGTTTCCCCCCGCGCGAATCCAAGGGCGAGCAATGCAATATCTTGATCTGTGCCAGAGAATGGTTCGGATAAGGGCACAGCACGCACGCCCGCCGTGCGGCGAAGTCGTGAAGACATTTCTAATTCGTGATTTGTGACTGCATCGAAAGCGTGAAGCACAATCTTGAGGTCGCTTTCTTGGAGACTCTCCAGCCTGAGGAAAAACGGGTGCCATTCGTTTGCCCGATCAAGCCATTGCTCCCATTTACGTTCGAACTCTTCCTCGATTGTCTCGGGGAGTCGCCAAAGCGTCACGCTGTCGGGCGGATCGAAGATTTCGCGGGATCGATGAGCTGCAACTGCGAAGACGGAGCGCGCCTGCGCAAAATAGTGAGTTCGCGGAAAACCTCGTCGGACCGCGGCTGTGCCGAGTCGGCCGAGCTGGCCACGAGTATTCCACCACTTAGCGAGATCCATCTCGCCAAATCTTGCCACGATTAGACGAAGCTTTAGCAACCGGTCAAAGTCGAGTATTGCTTGCGTCATGTTTCACTCTCCTCAAGATCAGGAGCGACGAGGCGAGTGTCTAGGAACCGAGTACTCCACAAACAGAAATCCTTCTCAATACCCTGGAGGTCAACCACAAGCGCGTTGTAGGCACGCAGGATCTTGGCTCGGTCGATCACCATAGATGCACAGACGGCCTTGACGACTTGCTGCGGCTGTATTCTACAGACCGCGGGGGGTGGCTGGATTTCTTCGAGGCGGCTCATCTTGCTCCTCGAGTTAGTTTGCCAGCAACGTGCTCGGTCTGCGCGTGCTCTTTCGTGGCCTGTTCAGTTTCGCCGGCGAGATATCTTTCTGCCGCGTCACGCACAACCCATGCCAATGACACCTTTTTCTGTCTTGCGATGTCTTCGAGTGCCTCGTAGAGATTGGGCGGAAAGCTGATTGACGCACGCACCAAAGGTGTGCTCTGCGCATGCGGTGCCTTTTGCTTCATGTGGCGGGCCTTTCGACGATTCTCACCACTTTACACCACGGCGGTGAGCTAAAGGCATGCCCCACAAGAGGAACAGTGCGTTGATGGCTGAAACGTTCTATTTAAGGCGGTAGAGTCCGCGTTCGATCCGGGCAAAAGCGTTCACCGAATCCACCCAAATTCCCAAAGCAATGCATCTCCATGCTGCCTCTTGATGACTGCTTCAACATAGAATCTTGTATCGCTGCCGTCGATACCTCCACCCCTCCGGATGAACTCGAACAGGCCTCATCAGAGGTGAAGAAGGCTCGACGGGGAAGGGGGGAGCGGCCTTTTGCGAGGAGCGAGAGATGCTCACCCTACAGGCACTGTAGCTTGGCAGCACGAGCAAATGAAAAAATGACGGGCACCCATCAACAGAATTGGGAGCAGTGCACAATCGTACCTTATCTGTGCTCAGATTATGGGTAGTGGATGCTGCTAGGCTCTGCATCTGGCAACTCAGGTCCCATTTCAGAATTATTTTTGGGAAGGTTCGATGGCGACAGATCAGATTGAATTCCTGAGAGGCATCCGAACTGGCCTAGTCACGCACGTCGATGACCTCCAAGTGCTAATCAATCATGCCGGTACACCGGAAGAGCAGATCACACTGGTGAACGTGCAGCATTCCCTTCGGAACGCCATCGACGGCATTCAGGAGCTAATGACCAAGCGCTATAGGGCGGACAACGACGACGGTTTAGGGCACGGAAGGAAGAGTCCTATTTAGAAGCAGCTCAGTGGAGTGCTGCGAATGCCCTGCAAGGCGAGTCGAACCCTGGCCTCCGAATGAAACGACCGTTTCGTAACAAATCAAAGGCTCCTCGATGAGTGCATTGCCCTGTTGGCAACAATGCAGAATTGCACACGGCCTTTGGAATCAATCGTCATAAAAATATACCGACGGAAACCTTCTTTGAACGCGCAGCTTGTGTTCAATAGCGGACGGTGGCTTCTGAAAATGGACGCAACAATGTTTCCTATTTGTCGATTGCATTTTTGGAATCAATAGCTTAGTTAGGTTACAGTTTGGCGTAGATCGTGCTTGTATTCCCGCTAGACCAGCGAGGTAGCGATGGCATCGATGATGGCCGATCTGCGGCATGGAGTGAGGGGCCTGTGGCGTTCGCCGGGTTTTGCGCTGACGGCGATCCTTACGCTGGCGCTGGGGATCGGCGCGACGACGGCGATCTTCACGCTGGTGTATGACGTAATGCTGCGGCCTCTGCCGTACCCGCATGCGCAGCAGTTGGTGGTGATGCGCGAAGTGGTGGCCGAGTTCCGCGACATGTATCCAATGCTGCCGATGAATGCGAATAACTTCATGACGTGGCAGAGGACCAGCCGTTCGTTCGAGGCGATGGCGGTGATGTGGCAGGCTCCGCTTCCACTGGGAGCGGGCGATCACTCTCTCGAGGTGCAGGTGTTGAGCACAACGCCGGGACTCTTCAGCGTGCTGGGAACACAACCTTCGCTGGGGCGCGCCTTCACCGAGTCCGAGGCGCAGGAGGGGCGCGATCATGTGGCGGTGCTGATGCATGACACATGGCGCGATCAGTTCCAGAGCGATCCGGGGATCGTGGGACGGACGGTTACGCTGAACGGCTTCCCTTACACGGTGATCGGAGTGATGCCGAAGGGCTTCCATCCTCCGTTCCGGCAGGGCCTGCAGGGGAAATCGGCAGCGGCGATCATCCCGCTCTCCTTCTCAAAGGAGCGGCTCGAAGAGGTCGTCGGCGACTTCAACTACTCCGGCCTGGGACGGCTGAAGGACGGTGTAACGGTGGCGCAGGCGAACGAAGAGATCAATGCGCTGCAAAAGACGATTACATCGAGTCTTGTGGGCATCGAGAAGGCGACATTGTCAGCGGTCCTTACACCTTTTCAGCAGGAGCTGGTAGGTACCAGCCGAACGCTGCTGCTGGTCCTGCTGTGCGCTGTGGCGGGATTGCTGTTGGTCGGCTGCCTGAACATCACGAACCTGTTGCTGGCACGGGCCACGAGCCGCAGGCAGCAGATGGCCGTGGCCGCAGCATTAGGTGCGCGGCGTAGCGAGCTGGTGCGGCTCGCGATGCGCGAGACTATCGTGCTGGCTGTCGCAGGAGGCGTGCTGGGGATTCTTCTGGCCCGCGCGATTGTGCCCTTGATGCAGCGGTATCTTCCTCCGGCGCTCGACTTCCGCGGGCCGCTTCACCTGGACTGGGTGGGTGCGGGATGCGCGGCGGCTCTGGCTGTGCTGGCCACGCTGCTGGCGGGTGCTGCTCCGTCGTGGCTGGCCTCGCACATGGAACCAGCCGAGGTGTTGCACTCGGAGTCGCGGCTGGCTTCCGAGCCGCGCTCGACCAAGCGTGTGCGGCATGTGCTGGTGGCGGGCGAGGTCGCGGTGAGTGTGGCGCTGGTGCTGATGACTGGGCTGCTGACTCTGAGTCTGATGCGCATGATGCGTGTCGACCGCGGCTTCGTGACGGAGCGCACGATGACAGCGCAGGTCGCGCTGCCCCGCGGCTCCTATAGCAAGGATGCGGCCCGGCAGGAGTTGGTCGAGCGTGTCCTTGGCCGGCTCCGACAGCTTCCCGGTATAGATCATGCGGCATTTGTGAGTGTGCTGCCGCTAACCGGCGACAGCTGGGGAGATATGATGCGCCTTCCCGGCGATAGCAGACCGGCGATGCAGCTTCTGGGACAGCACTTCCGGTCAATCAGTCCCGGGTACTTCGAGACGATCCACATACCGCTGGTGGCGGGTCGCACACTGAGCGAGGGAGACAAAGGCAAGCCCTATGCGGTGGTCTCGGAGCTTACGGCGAAGACGATGTGGCCGGGCAAGGATGCTGTCGGGCAGACGTTCACGCGGGGAGGCACAACGGACCATCCATTCACGGTGATCGGAGTGGTGAAGGACGCGAGAACAATTACCCTCGCGGCTGCGGATCCGATGATGGTCTATATGCCGTACTGGTATCGCACCGAGAGCGTAGGCGGTCTGGTGGTGAGCACGCGGCAGGACCCCTCAGCGATGGCCGATGCGATTCGCAAGGCAGTGTGGAGCGTGGACCCGACGGTAGCGGTGCCGGAGGTGCAAGCGATGGGCGGCATCGTCGAAGACTCGGTCGCGAACCGGCGGTTCGAGATGGACCTGCTGCTGCTGTTCGCGGTGAGCGCGTTGCTGCTGGCGGGGCTGGGGATCTATGGCGTAGTGACGTATTCGGTGGTGCAGCGCGAGCGCGAGATCGGACTGCGCATTGCTCTGGGTGCGCGGAGAGAGAACATTTACAGACTGGTGCTGCGGGAGGGGCTGCTGCCTGTGATGGTCGGCGCGATAGTGGGAACCGGCATTGCGTTTGGGCTGGCGCGGGTGGCGAAGAGCCTGCTGTTCGAAGTGAGCCCTTACAACCCGGCGATTGTGTGCCTGTCGGTTGGCGTGCTGATGGTTGCAGGGGTTGTGGCTTGTCTGCTGCCGGCACAGAGAGCGGCGAATGTGGAGCCGATGGTAACGCTGCGGTCGGAATAAGACAGCAAAACTCGGGCTAGTTGGAACTCTTGACCTGCATAAGCAGCTCACCACAATTTGGGAACAAGGGAAAATACGCACCGAACAAAAAGTCTTGGCCGATGATCTTTATGTCTGTGCCAATGAGCGCTAAATCGCCAATGCACTCAGTGAGCTTCGTACAGCCACAACACTTTCGGAAGACTCCCGTGACATCCTTGAGAGTGGATGAGCCTATCGGTCTCATCGACCCAGACCGACGACTATTCGTCGTCGGCCCCGTCCGAAGGATCATCGGCGGCCTCGACTTTCGAGAGGCGCTTCATGCTGATGGCGTGGATCTCGGCGATCCGGTGCTTGAAGGTGGTCGCGTTGACCTCATCCTCTACCTCGCGATACCGGAGAATGCCTTCAAGGGTGATGAGCTGCCCCTTTTGGAGAGTTTTGGCGAACTTCGAGAGATTTCTCCAGGCGAAGACGCGATGCCATTCGGTGCGGGTTTCGTAGTCGCCCTTGTCGTTCTTCCAGCTTTCCTGGGTTGCGATGTTGAGGGTGACGTACTCTTTGTTGTTCTGAGCGGTTTTGGCTTCTGCGTTCTGCCCGAGGCGGCCGATGAGGATGACTTTGTTGAACATGGTGTTTAGCTCCGTTTCTTTGGTTTGTCCGCTGTCTGCGGTACATGCTTGCCCGGAGGGTGTGCCGTCGCGACCCACTCCCAAGGCGACTGGATGGAATCTGCGGAAGGGGACCACAGCTTGCCTGGGGGCAGGAGTCCGCACCTCTTGAGAGGCGCGCAGCGGATTTTTGGGAAGGAGAGCGTGCGTCCGAAGGGCGGGGGTGTTTTGAGCGCGGCACGCTGAACGCAGATAGAAAGGCAAACCGGAAGGGAGCTGCCCTGTTCAACGGCCTCTCTCATGTCGCGAGTTGCAAAAGCCAGCTCAGAAACTAGAAGAGGATCCGAGCAAGACATTGCTGTCGCCGTGAACGACAATCTAGGTTTGTAATGCATTATGGACGAGCGTCTCTTCGCCATAGAAGCGGTGCGACAAGAAACCTCCTTCTTCAGAGCATCCGTAATTAGGGGGTTATTTGAGGATGTCTAGGAGTAATCTGCTTCTGCGTCGAAGATGGGGAAATTTCACATGAAGCTTTTGGCCCGTTTCTATCCGTTTGTCATCGCGATTGGTGTACTCATTTGGGTTCTCGGGTTGCCATTGGTGGGAGCGACCGTCTCCTTAGCAGGTTTTATTCTCTGGCTAGGGGTAGCCATAGAGGATGGCCGATCACATGTCGACAGCAAAAATCAGCCTCAAGCCCCCCCAAGCCAACTAAATGAGGATGAGCCGTCCCACTTAAATATCGGTTCCGGAAATGTTGACGACAGCGTAGAGGTCTATCGATCCAAACAAATTTATGAACGTAGGCTGTTTTTTGGTCACCCTCCAATAACACGAGAAGTCTGGGAGTATTTCATCAAAGATGATCAAGTAGTTTTCGAACGCCTGCGCGACAGATCAGAAACAAGCTTTGGGCCGCCCGAGTACGAGGTCGTGAACAACGTAGTGCTGGTAGGCGCATATAAAGAAAAACAACGTGAGTGGGATGAACCGAAAAGATCGTGGGATGACACGAGTCGTAAATTTTGGGAGAAGAGCCCACTCTATTCGGATGAGAAACTAGCCGACATTCATGGGGAGGTTCTGTGGAATGAAGTGCATGGAATTCTGAAATACTTCATTCTTCATTGCCATTTTCCTTACGGGGAGTGGTGGGAGGATGCCCGAAAGCTCAAGGACAACTTCAGCGAACTCGAAGCTGAAGCGCAAAACCTTGGGGCCACACCTAATGACTATGACAACTATGTGTTATCTGACGGGGCGAGTGATGAGCAGAGAAAACAATTCGCCTATCTGTTTTCGCGAAGTAATCTCCGAACCTATCACAACGTAACGTATGGCGAATGGGTGAAGCGAGCGCAGATCCTGCAATTTCTAGAACAAAACGATCCGAAAACCAACAGGGGAGAGCCTTCTCCAAAGTCGACATAGCTGGATGAGAAAACAGCTCAATTTGAAAAGGGCTCTTCAACCACGCTCAGATCTATCTCTTTCTCGGTGCGGCCATCACCACCATCTGCCTACTCGCAGCATCACTCTCCGTTCTGCGTCGGCGTCGCGATCCGCTGCTTCTCTGGCTAGCCCTCTTTGCAGTCCTTTACGGCGTCCGTCTTGGGATGAACTACCAGCTTCTGTGGGCATTGGGCCTTCGACCGCCGGTCTTCCAAAGTATTGTGATTGCTGTCGGATTTCTCGTTCCAATCTACGGGGCTTGATATTTAGAAGGGCTGACGCTGTGGAGCCATCCTTGCATCAAGTCTTCAATCAGCTCGGACAGATCGCGTTTGTCGCCGCGTGTACTGAGTTCATAGTCACAGGCTGCGTGGGTTTTTCTTCGCAGGTAGACGGTGGACGGACGAAAATCCGGGTCCTTGCTCTTAGCCAGTTTCGGCGCGCTTTTTTTAGTGTCCTTCCGGGCCGGTGTTGTGGGGGTGGTTTTAGTCGCAGTTGGCATATTTACAAACTTCCTTTCGGGCCAACTCGTAAAACTTTCCAGGCCCTTTCTGGCAGTGTAGATGCTTGAACTCTTAGCCGTCTAGCGTTTCGTAATGCTAGGCGGCTAGCTGAATCGCGGAGGGTACAGGGGAGTCGGCATCGCCGGCTTCCCCGTCCTCTTCATCGTTGGCAAAGCTCTGGCCTGTGATGAGGTCTACGGCACGCTGGGCGCTGGCGGCGGCTTGAACAATCAGACGGTTGTCCTGTTCAAGTTTGCTGATCCAATTCTGGATATAGGCGGTCGTATTCCGCTCTGTGTGCTGAGTTGCAATACCTGCGATGGCGCAGAGGAAAGCGGCTCCAGTTTCCGCGACCAGCTCCTCTTTACTGTAGAGTTCATCTCCGAATCGCTCTCCAAAGGTGCGAGCGAGTCGGCTGGAGTGACCGGTGCTGTGAACTAGCTCATGGAAAAGGGTCGCGTAGAAATGTGAGGTATCCACGAAGCGGAAACGGGCGGGAAGGTAGATCGTATCAGTGCTCGGGCGGTAATAAGCATGGCTCTCGGTCTCAATCTCTGTGCGGAGGGTGGGCCGACCGTCCCATCCGTTCACGATGGCTTCGCAGGTTGCATCTGCGTCAACTGGTTCCGTGTTTGCCTCCTCGATGGTTGGCACCTTCAAACCCTCGCACTGCTCAACGTTGAACACGGTGTAATGGTTGAGAACAAATGGTGCTCGATCATTGGCGCTCGTATCTGGCTCTGTCGTCTCTTTTACTTTGGTTGAGCGGCTGCGAAGCTGCTTATAAAAGACGACCTGTGCACCCTTCTCTCCCTTGCGGACGTTTCCACCTAACTCTAGAGCCTGTTTAAAGGTGAGCCAGAATGGGGAACCGTACTGCGTACCCCAAAGAAGAAAGACATTCACACCTCGGTATGGCTTGCCTGTGCGAAAGTTGCGGGGGAACGAACCACCCGCAAACGTGGGAGCCTTCCAAGGCTTCTCCCAGGGGATGATTCCGTCTTTGAGGCTGGCGATGATGCGATCGGTGACGATCTTGTAGACATTTAGACGTTCGGTAGTAGGCTTGGCCTTGTGCATTTAATCTCTCCTGATTTGAGGTGAACCGTTGAGGTTTAGCAGTGTTCCCGCACTGCTTATATACATATTAGACGCCTAAACGTTTAGAAAGTTGCACGTTTAGACATTCTATTTCTTCTAAGAAAAGGTAGAGCGTTAAGGTGTTGTTGAATGCTTCGGCTTTCAGATGGCCAAAACAAAAGCCAGCTCCTCAACAGGGAACTAGCCTTTGCTTTTGATGTGGCGTTGTACTCCCAGATCTCCCGTCCGTCGCCGGGCGGTGGGAATTGTATGGTCCGCCGTCAGATTGCAAGCTAAATTTTTGTGTCGAGTGTTTTGGGTCTGCGCAAATGTATCCGGCCTGTTTGTGGAGCTTCCGCTCCTGGCCATAATGGAGTCCGCGCGTCGCTGGTCTACAAAGTGGGTCGAACTCAGAAGGGTTCTCATTCCCACACAGGCTTGAGCAACGCCGGTTGAGACCGTTCACTCACACATCGATTTGTCTCGCAAACTTGAGAAGAACACCTCGTCGTCGGAGGGGTGGAAAAGTGTGGAATCGCGAAGCGATTTCCAAGCCCGTACTTTGAGCGTCTTTTCCATGCCTCGGTTCAGGCCGCCGCGAAGGCAGGTGGGCTGTAGTGTGTACCTTTGGTCAGAATGGCCCATGCAATTCGAGCCATCTTGTTGGCCAAAGCGACGACCGTTATGTTGCGATGGCGTCTTGCCGAGAGGCTGGTCAGCCACTCGCCGAGAGCGGAGGGCTTTCGTTCCATCTGCATCACCACGGATCGGGCACCATGAAGCATCATGCGTCGCAAGTACTCGTTGCCCAGCTTGCTGATGCCGAGCAGTCTGGTCTTGCCGCCTGTCGAGTGTTGTCGGGGAACAAGCCCTAACCAGGCTGCCAGGTCCCGCCCTTTTCTGAAGCTGATGCCGTTGCCGATGGCGGCAACCAGTGCTGTCGAAACGATTGGTCCGAATCCTGGAACCTCCATCAAGCGATAGCATCCATCGTCCTGCTTGGCGATGCGGGCAAGCTCCGCGCTGGCTTCTTCGATCTTGCGTTCGAGCTCGTCCCACTCCTGTTTTAACTCACTAATCAGGTGTAGCAGCCGTCCGGAAAACGAGGAATCTCCTTCGCTGAAGATGATCTGTAGCTGGCTCACCAGATAAGAAGGTCCTTTCCGGATAGCAATTCCACGTTCCAGCAGAAACCCGCGAATCTGATTCATCACGGCCGTTCGTCTTGCCACCCAGCGGTCGCGCACGCGGTGCAGCGCCTGCAGATCCAACTGTTCGTCGTTCTTGATCGGGACGAAGCGCATCGTCGGTCGCTGCACAGCTTCCGCAATCGCCTCCGCGTCCAGGTAGTCGTTCTTGTTCGTCTTGACGTACGGCTTCACGTATTGCGCCGGCATCAATCGTGCATCGTGTCCCTGATCCCTCAAGGCACGTGCGAGGTAATGGGCTCCTGCACACGCTTCCATACCGATCAATAACGGCGTACGGGTTGCGGTGAAAACTAGCAACTGCTTTCGCGAAAGCTTCTTACGAAGCACAATCTCACCACGTTGGCTCAGCCCAATCAGGTGAAAGGTGGTCTTGCTCAGATCAATACCGATCGTCGAAATCTCCATGGTGAAGCCTCCTGCCAGCTAAGATAATCCGCCCGGGTTGATACGGGCGGCGGACCATTCCAATAGTGGGA